>Ga0207990_1000525_pt1 | contig 22203 bp, 22 predicted proteins | sample ETNtaG_8_FD_185780 | JGI IMG/M metagenome (GOLD analysis project Ga0207990, IMG submission 185780) | Marine microbial and viral communities from oxygen minimum zone, Eastern Pacific Ocean - ETNP201406SV75 (SPAdes) (version 2) | ecosystem: Environmental > Aquatic > Marine > Oceanic ...
CCTTTTGCGTATTTTGGATCGAACTTCAAGTCCTTATGTCGATGACGTCGTTATGAGCACGAAAACATTACCGGGACTTCCCGGGACAGAACAAGAAACAGAAGGAGAGGCAACCACACGCCAGGCGTATCTGCCTCTTTATAGAGTGATCATGTGGAATGATGATGTGACCACAATGGAGTTTGTCATTCGCATTCTTGTGAATCTTTTTAGCAAGGATTTTTCGACTGCTGAAGAATTAATGTACGAGGTACACTATAAGGGAGCGGCCCACGTGGTGACCCTGCCACTGGAGCAGGCCGAGTTCAAGGTCGAACAAGTTCATTCTGCCGCCGCACTGGAACAATTTCCCCTCAAGTGCACTATCGAGCCCGCCTGAACCTTATTTTTTTCATCTTTTCTCGATCGGAGTATAGTCCCTGGTCTTCGCCCCGGTATAGATCTGTCGGGGTCGGCCGATCTTGAAGTTTTCGTCTTCCTGCAACTCCTTCCACTGGGCGATCCATCCCGGCAGGCGCCCCATGGCGAACATCACCGGGAACATATTGACAGGAATATTTAGGGCCTTGTAGATAAGGCCGGAATAAAAGTCCACGTTGGGGTAAAGTTTTTTCTCGATAAAATAATTTTCCTTGAGGGCAGCTTCCTCCAATTCCAGCGCCACCTCCAGAAGCGGCTCTTTGGTCGTAGATGTTTCCAGAAGTTTATGAGCCATGGTTTTGATGATCTTTGATCTGGGATCGAAATTTTTGTATACCCGGTGCCCAAATCCCATGAGGCGAAAAGAATCTTCGGAGTCCTTGGCTTTCTGGATATATTTACGCACATCACCCCCATCGTCGTATATTTCTTGAAGCATTTCGATGACGGCCTGGTTGGCGCCTCCGTGAAGCGGTCCCCACAGCGCATAAATGGCCGCCGACACCGACGCGAAAAGGTTGCACATAGAACTGCCGACTAAGCGTGCGGTACTCGTCGAGCAGTTCTGCTCGTGATCAGCGTGAAGGATCAGCAGCACCTCCAGGGCTTTCGCTGCAACGGGGTCTACCTCGTAGTCTTCGCAGGGAGTTCCAAACATCATTTTCAGAAAGTTTGCAGAGTACCCAAGCGAGTTATCGGGATAGAGAAGGGGTTGTCCGATGGATTTTTTATAACTGTAAGCGGCGATCGTTGGCAGCTTGGCCAGGAGACGGTGGATGGTGATCTCAATCTCCCGTTCGTCGCGCACGTTCAGTTCATTCTGGTAAAATGTCGCGAGCGAACCTACTACAGCGCTAGCCACTGCCATCGGATGCGGGTTGTTAGGGAACCCGTCATAAAAATTCTTAATCGATTCGTGAACCATTGAGTGGTGAGTGATATGATGACTGAACTCGTCGAGCTGTTTGCAGGAAGGCAGTTCGCCGTAAATGAGGAGATAAGCGGTTTCGATAAAAGAACTTTTTTCCGCCAGTTGTTCGATAGGGATGCCTCGGTAGAGGAGAATCCCTTTTTCACCGTCAAGGAAGGTGATGGCGCTTTTGCAGGACCCCGTACTTGCGTATCCAGGATCAAAGGTAACGAGCCCCGTCTGTGACCGCAGGCTGCCGATGTCTACTGCTTTTTCACCGAGGCTGCCTTCGACGACGGGGAATTCGTAGGTACTCCCTTGGTAGACGAGCTTGACAGTTTCTGCCATGGATTTCCTCCGGTGAGATAGGGGCCACCGACCAACAGGGTGTTCGCTATGTTCGGGCCGGAACAACCTATTTTTTAATATAGGGCTTGTGAATCACATCTGCTAGTGCGAGGCTACCTGAGAGTTGACGGGATAGACCTTTCGCTCAACAAAACGGTTACGACAGAGGGCTTGTTTGTGAACAATAATAATATCCTGCTTTATTTAATGCTCACCGGAATTGTTCTGGGAGGGGTATGTGGCTGGGTATTTGGCGAGCAGATGCTGGTTGTTGACTGGATCGGCGAAATGTTTCTGGATGCCCTGAAAATGCTGGTGATCCCTCTCGTCGTGTCGTCGATGATCGTCGGTATTGCCGGGCTGGGCGATATCCGCAAGGTTGGAAAAACGGGGATGATCACCTTGACTTATTTTCTATCCACCACCGCATTTTCCGTGGCGGTGGGGATTGTGGTGGTGAACGTCATGCAACCGGGCCTGGGGGTTGAGATGACCTCTATGGCCGTGCCTGATAAAGTCGCGGGAAAGGAGTCGGTGGGGATCACGGATATCCTGCACAGTTTCGTGTCGCCCAACCTGATCCGTTCGATGGCGGAAATGGAGATTCTCCCGATCATCATGTTTTCCCTTGTCTTTGGTGGAATACTCACCACCTTGGGAGAGAGGGGCAAGCTGGTCATTTCCGTTTTTGACGGGATCAATGCCGCCATTATGAAGATTGTGCACTTGGTGATGTATGTGGCTCCTCTGGGAGTGTTTGCACTGATCGCGTCCAAGCTGGGCGCCGCTGGAGGGGGCGACCTGTTTCTGGCCGAGTTGCTCAAAATCGGCAAATTTGCCGCGACGGTGATCCTCGGCCTTCTCTTTCACGCTGCTGTAACGCTTCCACTGGTCCTGTTTTTTTTCACCAAGCGAAATCCGCTGGTCTATCTCAAAAACATGAGCGAGGCGATCACGACCGCGTTGTCCACGGCCAGCAGTTCGGCCACCTTGCCAGTGACGATTGAATGCGTCGAGAAGCAAAACCGCGTCTCGCGCCGTACCACTTTATTTGTTATTCCTCTCGGTGCGACAGTGAACATGAACGGTACGGCGCTTTATGAGTCGGTTGCGGCGATCTTCATCGCCCAGGTGGTCGGGATTCCGCTCGGGTTTTGGGAACAGGTGTTGATTTTTTTGACTGCAACCCTGGCGGCGATCGGGGCAGCGGGTATTCCCGAGGCAGGTCTTGTGACCATGGTGATCGTTCTGAAGGCGGTGGGCCTGCCGCTGGAAGGGATCGGCATGCTCCTTTCTATCGACTGGTTTCTCGACCGCCTGCGTACGTCGATCAACGTCTGGGGTGATTCCATCGGTGCCGCCGTGGTGGACACGCTGGAGCTGAAGTATGTCGAGGAAGACGGGAGCGGATAATGATACCTATTCTGCTGGGAGTGTTGATCGGTGTTCTGTCCTCGGGGTCGGGGCTAGGAGGTGGTTTTCTGGTGGTGCCTTTTCTCCTTCACTTGGGAAAAGAGGCGCGGGTGGCGGTAGGAACCTCGTTCCTGTTTGTGCTCATGGTTGCGGTTTCGTCTCTGGTGGGGCACTGGCGGGTGGGAAACGTCGACTGGAAGACCGGGGTTTTCCTTGCTCTCGGAGGAGTGCTTGGGGCGCAGGCCGGTCCTTTTATTCTTGAGCACGTGTCCGAGCAGAACTTTAAACGGTTTTTCGCGGTTCTGCTTATTGGGACGGGTGTGTGGTTGTTGTATCAGTCCCGTTCGTAGGGATCAGGAACTTCTTTTCTCCTCCCGTGTTCCACGGGCCAGGCGTACGGCAAAAGGTCCGTCACCCAGTTTGTTGATCCAGCTCGACCGTCCCTTAACCAGACTGAACATCATAGCGCGGTCGCCATTGACTGTGTCGGTCCAGCAACAGTCGGCGCCTCCCTTTTCAAACAGGTCGGGGATGTGGATTTCGTTGTTGCCAAAGTCCCGGTTGCTGTAGGTTCGGTCGAAAATGGTTTTGATGTCTTCCATTTTCGGCACTCGCCAGTCGTCGAACCCGCCCAGCTTAACTGCGTTCTGCTCATCGGCGAATTTCCATGATTTTTCCAAATGCATCCAGCGCCCCGTCATTTGCCGGGAATCTTTTTTCAGCCAGGTGAGGTCGGTTTCCGAGTCGGTGACTGTACCGTCTTGATTGTCGATGAACCGGGGCATGGTTCTCTAGCAAAGTTTGACCGATTGAAGACCGATCATTATACCAGATCTCCTGCTCTCAACAGGAACAGCGGAAACCACTCGCGAACGAGGATACCGGAGGGTAAGACTTTTTACGAGGGTGAGACTTTTTACAAAGATGGGTTCAGATCGCGGTTACTGAATGGGGATGAATTCCAGACCTTGGAAGTTGTACTGGAGAAGAGGAGGGAATTTTACAGAAAAAAAGACTTCGTCAAAAGGTGGCACCTGAGGTCTGGCGATGATTTCATTGAGGTCATGCGGGCTTTCTTCGCAGGAGCGGAAAAAACACCAGTGCACACGGATACCGTACTTCGGGCTTCGTTTGAAAATGAACCCGAAAATATCACGGTTGTTGAAGAAAAACTGCAAGGTGAACTGAGGAGGGTGGTTGACCTGGAAGGTTTTCCCCAGTGGAAGTCGAGTCAGGTCTATTTTGGAGGGGACCGGGGTGTTCAAGATGGAATATTCCCTGAGGGAAACGGTGTCGTAGCAGTAACCCGAAGACGAGAGGGCGTGAAGGAGGAGGCAGACCATCAGCCACCGAAACAGGCTGGTTGAAAGAACTCGAAGAAAGCGAGGTGTAAGGTTCGTTGTGGTTCCTAGGGGGAGACGCGGGTTCACTGTGTATCACGGTTGAAAGTTTTGTGGATCATAGAAAGGAGGGGGAGGATTTACAAGGGAATTATTGGAGTGGGGAGCATGAAAAGAAAAAGCCGGCAGGACCTACATCCTGCCGGCTTATTAATTCCAACTAACAAAACCGAACCGTGAAACGGAATCCACCGCTTCCGGCCAGTCGCTTCAATCCTTACTTCAAGGTCGGGTGGTATGCACCACACTGAGCGTTGGACACGAGCGGCTCATTCATGAACGGCTGCCCGAGCGGGCCTTTGGCCCGGGTCTGGTTCATCTGCTTGCGATACGCGTCGTCAGAGTTTTCACCCTGGCAGTCGTTGGCAACAAGCCCATGAACCTGGGCTTCTTCTACCGTTCTGGCTGCTTTCCAGGACTGCTCGGTCTGGGACTGACCCCACTGGAAGTCTTCTCCGCCACCGCTACCGGCGTTGCTGAGAGATCGACCCGCACCGGATGCTAGATCGACCGCGGCCGTATGCGCGCGGGCACCACTTCCGATTTGCATCTGTGTCCGGAATGCCGGACCTGAGGTTCTTTCACCCATGACGCTCTGGTCCACTTGAACGTAGGCCCCTGGGACCATCTCGTCGGCGCTAGCTACGCTCAGCGAGAACACCGCGACTAATGCCACAACTAATGCAATTCCAATTGACTTTCTCATTCTTAAGCCTCCCCTAAAAATGATTACTAAATTAAACCCGGTCTTACCTGAAACAAAAACGTGGAACCTACATGTGTTTCCGAGTTCGTTTAGCCGCCTCCCTTCAGCTACTTCTGTTTCGGTATGTTCACCTTAACTACACGGATTACTTGCCTTTTACCCGTAGTTTTTTCCTTATGCGATGTCAGAATCTATTATTTTATGAGCTATTTGTCAATACAAAAAACCGGTTTACAGCACCCATAAAAAGCGGGAGCATACCGTAATTTATCGGAACGCTCCACCAGACTTCCTACGAAACTATTTGATTTCTAAAGGCGCTATTGAATAAATGGGATTTTTCGCTCTTTTTTCTTGGGGCGAGGAAATACCCCTATGCGGGTAGGGAAATACCCCTTTTCCTTTCCCAATTTTTGGGGTTGGACAGGTAGGTCATTCCTTTTATAATGCTACTAAAATATTTTATTCTTGGGTACCAGGTGCCGAAAACAGGTCTCAAATATGTCTAAAAAAAAGAGATTTTTCACTGTAGATGAAGCCAATGCGGTTGTGCCTCTGTTGCTGAAAGATGTTCCTCAACTGCAGAAATTATTGCAGAGCCTGACCCGGAACTTTCCAGATGTGAAAAAAGCCAGGGATAACGTTCAGTGGAACGGGGGAAGCATCCAGGGAGTCGACTACCTGAGTTGCGTGCTGCAACTCAATTACATGATGGGGAACCTGGAATCCAAGGGATGTATCTTGAAAGGAATACCTGAGGGACTGGTGGATTTCCCTTCCCTTCGTGACGGGAAGGAGGTTTATTTATGCTGGAAAGCCCCCGAGCCGCGGATCGAGTATTACCATGATATTCATGCCGGGTTTGCCGGACGTCAACGCATCTGACGTCTTGCGCGCTCATGATTTTTTTTCTTCCCGAATCATTTTTCGAACGGCCTTCACGAGTTTTGCATTTCCCACCACCGCATTTCCACAATTGATTCCGGACCGGTTGCCGGTAAAATTGGCGAATTCTCCACCTGCCTCCCGAACCAGAATTTTACAAGGCGCGAAGTCCCAGGTATAAGCCCACGGATCGACCATCACATCGACCGCGCCGCGAACAGCCATCAGGTGGCCGAAGGCATCGGGATACGTTCGCACGATTCCGGCTTCGCGGTGGAGTTGGTTGAACAGACGCATGCATTTTTTTTCCTTGAAGCAATACAGGTCGGCGGTGGCGATGGTGGCTCCCTTCAACCGACCGTGGGAGGAAACATTGAGTTTTCGGTCGCCGCAGTAGGCCCCGTGTCCTTGCACCGCCCACGCGGTTTCTCCAAGTGCTGGGAGGGAGATGATACCCAGCACGGGCTCTCCCTTGTGCAGCAGGGCGATGAGCGAAGCAAACATGGGCAGGCCGCGAATGAACGAACGCGTTCCGTCAATTGGGTCGATGGTCCAGACCCATTCCGACCCTGCGCCGTCTTCCCCAAACTCTTCCCCGATGATTCCATGGTCCGGAAAGGCCTTTGCGATTTTCTTTCTCAGAATTTCTTCCACCTTGCGATCGGCAATGGTGACCGGGCTCTGGTCGGGCTTGGTTTCAACGCTTATTTCCGTTCGAAACCATTTCAACACCTCGGTGTTGGAGGTTTTTAAGTAAGAGAGCGCGGCGTCTTTGGCTTCCAGGAGATCCATGTTTTTTCCTTAAAATTCAGGGTGTTTCCTTTATAGCAAATGGTCCGGGTAGTGTCGACGCATTAACTCGGGGTCCTACGGAAATTTAAACGATTGCTTTTGGAGTCTTTTAAAATATAATCGGACGCTCATAAATGTTTAATGGGTTAGGGCAATGAAAGATAAGCACTTAATGATCGGCATCATCGGATGTTTCGCAATCGTCATTCTTTTTGCTTTGCTGATTGTGTGGGAGATCAAAAAATCGATTGACCACGATGTGAATGTCCGGCGCCTTGCCAGCAAGGTGAAAAAATCGGTGGTCGAGGATAACCGGGACTTCAGCATCTATGAGACAGTGGTCGGGGAAGATGGGCGGGAAATGATCCTGATTCCTGAGGGTGTTTTCACGCGCGGGGCCGACAACGGCGGTTTCGACGAAAAACCCCAACAGGAGACCTACCTTGACGCTTTTTACGTGGACAAGTATGAGGTGTCGGTCAAGGACTACAATGTGTACCGGAGAAATACAAACTACGTTAAACCCTCGTTTCCCTTCTTCCAGGGTGATGCGAAGATCCTCGAGACGCCCAGCTTTCCAGTTGTCGGGGTTTCCTGGTACGATGCGGTCAACTACTGCAAATGGGGGTACAAGCGCCTTTTAACCGAGGCGGAATGGGAAAAAGCGGCCCGGGGAACCCACGGGCTCACCTATCCTTGGGGTAATTCGTTTTTGGAGAAGCGTGCCAATATCGCCGGGTCGCAGGACGGACACCCGTACATGGCCCCGGTTGGGAGCTTCCCCATGGGACGAAGCGTCTACGGGGTTTATGACATGGCCGGGAACGTTTCTGAATGGGTCGGGGACTGGTACGACCAGTTTTACTACCAAACGGCTCCTTTGATGAATCCGACTGGAGCCAAAAACAAAAAGAACCGGGTTTTCCGTGGCGGTTCGTGGGACTCGCGCAAAGTTGATATCCGTGCCCCAAAACGGTTTGCGGCCTCCGAAGGACGAAAGGACGCCGTCCTCGGGTTCCGGTGTGGTAAATCCAAGGAAAAAGACAAATAACCGGGCCGAAAAACGGGGCTCACATGATGGCGCAGAGAAAACGCCCCCTTTCCGTACAGCCAAAATTGCCTTTTTAGGTAGGGATGAGGGAGGACGGCTACGCCATTCCCTCACCTTAGGAAGATTGAGAACTGCCTGTCACCACGGCGGAAACCGAGGGTACCTGCTGGTCGAAAAATAGAAGTCGGGTATCCACTTTCGATAACCATCACTGGCCCAATTTTTTTTTAAGGTTTTCCTCTTTGAATCCCTTCTCCAGATTCTGGATTTTTATTTTCTTTTTCATCTCGGGAGCTACCGGACTCATTTACGAGGTGGTGTGGACGCGACTTTTGACCCAGGTGATGGGGAACACGCATTACTCCATTGCCACCGTGCTGACTGTATTCATGGCCGGGCTCGCCCTGGGCAGTTATCTCGGCGGGCGCCTGATTGATAAAGGAGGGAATCCACTTGCCACGTATGCGATTCTTGAGGGAGCTATCGGCATCTACTGCCTGTTGGTTCCCTTTATGATCGATGGGGCCTTTCCGCTGTTTAAGTGGGTATACCAGACGCAAACGGAGTCCTACACTCAGGCCAGCCTGTACCGTTTCTGGATATGCGGAGCGATCCTCTTGGTTCCTACCACGTTTATGGGGGCAACACTTCCTGTGCTGAGCAAGTATGTTTCCCGCGATTCGGCGTTTATCGGTCGCGACGTGGGCACGTTGTACTCGTTAAACACCTTCGGCGCGGTTTTCGGAGCGTTATCAAGCGCATTTCTGTTCATGCGCCTCTGGGGTATTCAGGCGACAATCTGGTTTGCCGCCACGCTCAACGTGGGCATTGCGGTGGTCATCTTTCTTCTCTTCCGGGCGTACTTGGGCCGAGAGAAACCGCTAGAGTCTGCATCTGAAACTGAGGAGCCAGAACCGGTCTGGGCGAAGGGAAGCATGATCCTGGTTCTTCTGGCGTTTTGTTTTTCCGGGTTGTGTGCTCTGACCTACCAGGTGGCATGGAATAGAATTTTATCTCTCCTTCTGGGATCTTCGATCTATGCGTTCAGCCTCATCCTCACCACGTTCATTTTAGGGCTTGCGCTTGGGACGGTACTGTTTTCGCGCTGGGTCAACCGGTTTAAGGATCCGCTCAAGGTTTTTGGTCTCCTGCAGGCGGGAATCGGTATTTCTGCCCTGGCGGCGCTTCCTTTATTTGGCGAGATTCCTTTTATCAATCGATGGGTTTACCAGAACTGGAGTCTGGAATTTGCCTCCATCCAGTGGTCTATTTTTCTTGTCATACTCTCCCTTTTGTTTGTGCCTACATTTCTCATGGGCGGACAGTTCCCAGTTGTGATCCGGCTTGTCGCCCGGAATCTCGAGACGTTGGGGCATTCGATCGGTAAGGTCTACGCCGCCAACACCGTGGGCACGATCATCGGGTCGTTTCTGGCTGGTTTTGTTCTGATACCGTGGCTGGGCATACAGAACACCATTCTTTTTGCGGTCGCGTTCAACCTTCTGGTCGGGGCGGGGCTCTTGTTCATGTCTCCGGGTCTTTCGTTCAACCTTAAGATGTACGCGCTGCCCGCGGTTCTTGTCCTGTGTGTTCTGAGTGCTCAATCGATAGAGCCCTGGAACAAGTCGGTCATTTCCAGTGGGTCCTTCATGCCTTATCGGATTGATGACTTGGTCGAAGCGGAAGAAAAGAAGAACAAGATACTCTTTTACCGGGAAGGCGTCCACACAACCGTCACGACCGAGCTTGCGGTTTCAGGAAATATTTTTCTGCGCGTCAACGGTAAAACCGACGCCTCGCTGGCGATGGACATGCGCACGCAACTGCTTTCCGGATACCTTCCCATGTTGTTGCACGGCCAGCCGAAATCAGCGTTGGTGATCGGGCAGGGGAGCGGTATCACCCTCGGGGCTGTAGAGCAGTTTCCCGTGGACTCGATCGATTTGATCGAAATCTCGTCCGCTGTGATAGAAGGCTCGCGGTTTTTTGATCCGTTCAACCACGAGGCATTGGACGATCCGCGGGTGAAGCTCATCGTTGCCGACGGAAGGAACCACGTGGCCTTGGCCGACCAGAAATATGACGTGATCATTTCCGAGCCATCCAATCCCTGGATCTCGGGCGTGGGTGCTCTTTTCACGGCTGACTTCTTCGAGTTGTTGAAGAAAAGGCTGAATCCGGCGGGAGTGGTGTGTATCTGGGTTCACACCAACATGAGTCCGTTAAGTTTCAAATCGGTTGCTCGCACGTTTAGCGAAAGTTTTGGTCATGTGACTATGTGGGAGTCGATCGTTGGAGACGACTATCTGCTGATAGGGTCGGACAGGGAGTACCAGTTTTCTTACGAAAAGGCGGCGGAACTTTTATCTGACAAGATTCGTGGTAAGGACCTTCGTCAGATAGGAGTGTTCATCGTACGCGACCTGATGAGTCTTATGATTATGAATCGGGAACGGATACTTGAGTTTAGCAAGGGAGCCCCCATCCACAACGATGATAATTCGCTCTTGGAATTCAACGCACCACGATATATATATAAGGACGAACGGGACATACTGGTGCGTCATCTCACACCGTTTGCCCGGGTCGATTCCTCGCTTATCCGGTTTGACCATTTGGATGAAAAAAGTCGTTTGAACATTTTACAAAAAATCGAATCGGTAGAGCGGTCGGAAAGTCAGGTGTCCGAGATCAAGCGCAGGAGCCGCGTTGACGGATTGTTGCAGCGGGCAAAAGAGGCGTTTGGGGCGGGCAACCCGGATCGCGCAGTTGAGTTTTACGAAGAAATTCTCAAACAAGATCGGGACCATGTGTTGGCCTGGCTTAACCTCGGGAACGTTTTTAGGAGCTTGGAGCGTTTCGATAAGGCTGAGATTGCGTATCGCCGGACGTTGGAGATTAATCCGTTTTACATCTTTGGAAATATCGCTTTGGCCCAACTTTATTTAACGGCTAAACAACCGGAGAGGGCGGTAGAAATACTGGAGTCCGTTCTTGAATGGCATCCCGGGGACAGCGAGGTGAGGCTCTACATGGGGCTGGCGTTCGCTTTTAAGAATGATTCTGGCCAGGCGATCCGGGAATTCAAAAATGCTCTTCAGCTGGATCCTGAATATGATTTACCCCACTATTTTCTCGGGGTGCAGTATCGTAAGTCACGGCCAGCCCTTGCAAGAAAGCATCTGAACCAGTTTTTGGATTTGTCGGCAGCGAAACCTGAGCACAAAAGTAAAGCAGAAAAAGCGGAACAGTTATTGCGGCAACTCTGACCCAGAAACCGTGGGAAGTCGATTTGCCGTTTTCTTTGATTGTCAATACTACTCGTGAGAGTGATTATGCCTCGAAAAATAAAATGGCTGTGGGTGGTCTGTATCTTGGCCATCTTTTTTGGATTCATCTATTTGTCTTTTGAGGAGAAAATGGAAGAGGCCAGGAAGCATGCGGAAGCCAAGGCCTCCCAAGCAGTTCGTGAGGTGCCGGCTACGGCCGGCTCGAAGCCGAGATATGAAGGAGAAACATTCAAGGTCGATCCTCTCAGGGAAATTAGGGAACTCAATGCCCTGGGCCAATACAACGAGGCGATCGAAATGGCGGAAGGAGTTGCTGCGCTTAACCCGGACCACCCCAAAGTTTATACCTGGTGGGGAATCTCCCTGGTCAAGGGTGGTAAAAGAAAAGAGGCCATCGAAAAATTTATAAAAGCAGCGGAACTTGACGGAACGTACTCGAAAACGTTCCTTTACTGGGGGCTCACTCTCGCCATGGACGGGAAGGCGGAAGAAGCGATTGTGAAATATAGAAAAGTTCTCGAACTGGAGCCGGAAAACAGCAACGCGTACGCATACTGGGGTGCGGCACTGGGACAGTTGAACCGGTACAGGCAGGCTGTAGAAAAACTGGAACGGGCGTTGGAGCTTCATCCGAATAACTCTAGGGTTTTTGGTGTCTTGGTTGATTCACTCTATTACCTTAAGAGGTACCGTGAAGCTTGGGATGTGGTTGGCCGGGCGCGGGAAGCTAAGGTGTCCATTCCCGAGGATTCATTGAACCGGCTCTCTGAAGTTTTTCCAGATCCGACCGGGCATTGATTTTTTTTGACATAGTATGGTAGTGTGTAGCCGATTGAGCCAGTGGTGGGTGCGAAACAGGAGGCGGTGATGTTGCTTAAGATGTTTCAGAGAGGACTCTGGCTAGCCCTGTTTATGTCGATTCAATGGGTTGTGGTTCCCATGGTCTCGGCGGATACTGCTTTGCCAGGCGCAAACGCAGCGCCGCAGGTTCTTCAGGATGTCGGTGGTGGAAAAGGAACCCTGGATGAATTGTTCCCTGTCACTGATGTAGTCATCACGCTGGAAAAGAAGATCCCCCTTGTGTCGGCCCCGACGCAATTTCAATGGGAAGGGGTTCACCATAATCCGCACACCCAGAAACCCCCGTCCCGTGGGATAGACCCCGTAATTGACCCACGAAAAGCGCCCGAGGTGATTAGCGAGACCGCGGCTAATACTAGCTTCAGGTCTGGACACAGAACGGAAACCTATGAGGATCTGGATGATCCATTTGCTTCCAAGGAGGAAATTCCGGAGCTTACTGATCCGTTTGAAGGCTATAACCGGTTCATGTTCAACTTCAATGATGGCTTGTACGAGCATGTCATGGACCCGGTCGCCCGCGGATACCGCGACTTCCTGCATGTGGATATCCGTATCGCAATCAGCAACGCGTTCTCTAATGCGATGTCTCCCATAAAATTTGCCAGCAGCCTGCTCCAGGGAGACGTGGAGAAAACGGGTCGTGTGCTGGGCCGGCTCATCATCAACACAACCCTTGGGCTTGGCGGGTTGTTCGACGTTGCCGATAAGGGGTTTGGCATAAAAAGCGTTAATGAGGATTTTGATCAGACGCTCGGTTCTTACGGTATTCCCACAGGCCCTTATGTTATGTTGCCTCTGCTAGGTCCTTCCACGCTGCGTAATATGGCCGGTCGCTTCGCCGACTCATTCTTGGATCCAACGGTTGTTTTCTCTCCGGGGATCGCCGAAAGCGTGGCTATCTCCATGGGTGATACAATCAATGATACGTCGTTTATCGTCGATGATATTAAGCAACTGGATAAAGACGCCATTGATAAGTATGAAAGTGTCCGTGATTTTTACCACCAGTACCGCTTTAATTTGCTCAACGAATAGTTTGTTCCTCATCCCCTCCTGCCTTCTGCCTTTTTCCTTCTGAAAATTCTTTTCATAAACTTTCTTGGTTGGCTACTGGGAGAAGTCTGCATTCCGGAAGGATAAGAGTTTCTCCGTGCGTGCGGGGGCAGTAATTTCCTGCTTAGAGATAATTTTCTTTTCCCCTCCCTCACCTGAATTCGGTATCCTGTCGTTGCCCATGCCTTTGGGTATCATCTAAGCCAAGATACGATTCCATTGGGAGTATCGTTTTGAGCGGACACAAATTCACCAACCGGTTAATTGCTGAAACCAGCCCCTATCTTCTCCAGCACGCCCATAATCCGGTTGACTGGTATCCCTGGGGGCCGGAAGCCATGGAAAAAGCACGAATTGAGGACAAGCCCATTTTCCTGAGCATCGGTTATTCCGCCTGCCATTGGTGCCACGTGATGGCGCACGAATCATTCGAGAATGAAGAAACCGCCCGACTCATGAACGATTTGTTCATCAATGTCAAGGTGGACCGCGAAGAACGACCCGATGTTGATACGATTTATATGCAATCGGTCATTGCTCTTACAGGACACGGTGGGTGGCCCATGAGTGTATTCTTGACCCCGGATCAAAAACCTTTTTTGGGCGGCACCTACTTTCCCCCTGCACCGGAATCCAACCAACCCGGATTTCCCCAGCTCTTGGAACAGGCGCATGATCTTTACCGAAATGGGGGAGAGGATCTAACAAATCGCACCACAAGAATTCTTGAGCAACTGAATGCAGCTGAATCTGGAGCTGCCTCCGGAGAATGGTCACCAACCGCACTGATCGATGAGGCGGTGTGTATCATGGCTGAGCGGTTCGATGCGGAGGAGGGCGGGTTTGGATCGGGCATGAAGTTTCCCGAGCCAATGAATTATACACTGCTCCTCAGGCACTGGGCGCGCACTGGTGCGGACGAGTCGATCCGCATGCTCGATAAATCGCTCACCAAAATGGCCGAGGGAGGATTATATGATCAACTGGGGGGCGGATTCCATCGGTACTCCACCGACCGGCTCTGGCGCGTCCCACACTTTGAAAAGATGCTCTGCGATAACGCGCTCCTTGCCAAACTTTATATCGATATGATTCAGGCGACCAAGCAGGAGCTATACAGTGCCGTCTCCCGCGATATTTTTGACTACGTTCTGAACGAAATGACTTCACCTGAGGGTGCGTTTTATTCCGGGCAAGACGCTGACACGGAGGGGGAGGAGGGGCGTTACTACCTGTGGGAGATGAAGGAATTTCTTGATCTGCTAGGACCCCGTCAAGCCAAAGTAATGGCGCGTCATTACGGTGTAACTTCTGCAGGAAATCTTGGACGAAAAAACGTGCTTTATGTCAAAGAATCGATGGAGTCTATTGCGGAGTCCGAAAACATCGCCATCTTTGAAGTGGGTCATATCCTGAAAAATGGAAAGGAAACGCTTCTCGAGGCGCGGCAGAAACGAACGAAGCCACAAACCGACACCAAAATCATCACCGGTTGGAATGGACTCATGATCACTGCCTTCGCCTCCGGTTACGCTGTCCTTCATGTTGAGAACTACCTCGACGTCGCGACCCGCGCCGCAGAATTCCTGTGGGCGAACATGTGGGATGGGTCAAAACTCCTGCGCATTTACAAGAACAGCGAAAGCAAGATCGACGGATGCCTGGAAGATTACGCGTATTTTCTGGAAGGGCTAATTGCGCTCTACGAGGTAACGTTCGATAGCGTGTGGATCGAGCGGGCAAACCAACTCGCCGATAAAATAATCGATCAGTTTTCGGAAGAGGAAGAGGGCGGGTTCTACATGACGGGGCGGTCGGCAGAGAAGCTGGTGGTGCGCCTTAAAAGCGCTGCAGACGAAGCCATCCCTTCGGCCAACGCCGTTGCAGCTCTATCACTTCTCAGGCTCGGACACCTGACGGGCAAACAGGAGTACCTCAAGTCCGGGGAGAGGACGGTCCGTGCGTTTCAACAACGAATGAAGAAAACCCCAGCGGCGTTTTCCGGGCTCCTCTCTGCGGCGGATTTCATGAGTGAGCCACCTATGGAAGTCGTTTTTTCAGGACCGAAGGAGCATTTGGTGTTCGAGGATATGAATAACGTGCTCAGCCAGGACTACCGACCAAACAAAGTAGTTCTGTTCAGTGAAGATGGAAAAAAAGCAGGCAGGCTCCCACTGGCAGAAGGAAAATCCGTAACCGATGGGGAACCCGCCGTTTATTTATGTCAGAAACAGACTTGCCATCCACCGGTGAAGACCGGAAAAGCCTTAATGAACCTGCTCGAAACTCCGCCCGAAATTCGCCTCAATATTTTTGATTACGATAAAAAGATTTCCGATTCAAAAAAAGAGGAACAGGGAAGATTCCTCGGCGTCATGGACCAAATATTTAAGTACTCCGGCTTGAAGAAGTAGAAGGAAATCTGGAAGAGCGGGGGAGGAAAGGAAAAATCCATTGATAATTCATGGGTTTAGGGTATACTTTATGCCCGTTTCCCCAACCAATCGAAGGAAAATGCGTTATGAGCGTTGATGATAAAGAACTTGAAGATTTTATGCCGGCCACGGAGCTGGAGTGGACCGATACTGCAATTACTCGAATGAAGAATGTCCCTTTTTTCGTGCGCAAAAGCGTTGTGCGCGGGATTGAGCAGTACGCGAAGGACAAAGGAGTCGCCTGCGTCGATGATGACGTGGTTTCCCGGGCCAGGCAGGAACGGGAAGGCGCCGCTGTTAAGGACGCGCGCAAAAAGAAGGCCACCGAATCCCAAGTCCAGGCCGAGGATCCAAAAAAGAAAGTCCAGCGGCAGTTCGTTAATTTTGCTTTTTATAAGCTCGACCCCGCCTTCCGTCGTTTGCCCAAAGAACGAAAAGAGGCAGCCAAGAAAGAATTCCTCGAAGTACTTGAGGGATACGACACCGATAAAAACATAATCGTTCTTAGTTACTCTACAGTGGGCATTCGGTCCGACTCCGATATCATGTTCTGGCGTATCAGTTACGAAGTGGAAAATTTTCAAAAAATGACCACGCGCCTGTACCAGACCGACTTGGGAAGCTTCCTGACGCCGACCTATTCCTATTTGTCTCAAACCAAGCAGTCGATGTACCAGGACATGTTTAATCCGGAACATGAAGAAGACCGGACCCACATTATCCCCGGCAAGGCGAAGTACCTTTTCATCTATCCTTTCGTGAAAACCCGCGAGTGGTATCTCCTTACCCAGTTTACACGGCAGGGGATTATGGATGAGCATATTTACGTTGGCAATAAGTATCCTTCGGTCAAACTTAACACAACGTACTCTTTTGGCATCGACGACCAGGAGTTTGTGGTTGCGTTTGAAACCGACTATCCTCAGGATTTTGTCGATCTGGTGATGGAGCTTCGAGAAACTCAGGGCAGTATTTATGTGGAGCGCGACACACCTATTTTTACCTGTATGGCGATGTCACTCGAAGATACGGTCGGAAGCCTGGGGATTTGAGTGAAGTTATAAACTTACTGATTAAAACAAAAGGGATTGTAGGTTAAACCTGCAATCCCTTTTGTTTTTTATTCACTTCAGCTGGAAAGACCGGGTCGTTCTTGAGCAGGCAAAGGAGCTGGTGAATGGTCGTTCTTAAATCACTCCGATGGACCACTTGGTCGATCAATCCGTGGTCAAGTAGAAACTCTGAGCGCTGGAACCCTTCCGGCAGTTTTTGGCGGATGGTCTGCTCAATCACACGGGGTCCAGCGAAGCCGATCAGTGCTTCCGGTTCCGCAAGAATGATGTCGCCGAGCATGGCAAAACTCGCCGAGACACCGCCAGTAGTGGGGTCTGTTAAAATTGAAATGTAGGGTAATTTTGCCTTTGACAATTTACTAAGCGCCGCCGATGTCTTGGCCATTTGCATGAGTGAGAGAATCCCCTCTTGCATGCGCGCGCCGCCGGAGCAACTGACAATGATAAGGGGCATCTGGTTTTTAATCGCGCGCTCGATGGTCCGGGTGATCTTCTCACCGACCACCGTTCCCATACTGCCTCCCATGTAGTGAAAATCGAAAAAGCAAGCCTCAACAGGGCGACCCTCGATGCTTCCTGGTCCGGTAACTACTGCATCGGAAGTCGCTCCCTTTTTAAGAGCGGTCTTCAAACGGTCCTTGTATTTTTTACTGTCCTTGAACTTGAGTGGATCGGTAGCAACCAACCCCTTGTCCTTTTCCACAAAAGTTCCGGTGTCAAGGAGTTGGTGGATGCGCGTCCACACGTCGATTCGGAAATGGTAATCGCATTTTGGACAAACCTTCAGGTTTTCGGCAAGTTCAGATGTGTAAATTTGTTCCTTGCAGCTTTTGCATTCGACCCAGATTTCTCCCGCTTCGGTAAATTTCTTACCGAGACCGGTCTTTTTTTTGATTTTATCGAACCAGTACATGAAATATTTTTCTTTAATGAAGAGTTAAAAGTTTCATCTGCCTCGAAAATTATCTAACCTTTCTGCCCGAAAGGTACAAGGAGAAACTATGTTAAAACTGATTTGGCGCGTGCGGGGTATCATGGCGGGTGTCGTCCGACACAGGTTTCTTTGGAATCAACAGGCGGAGCGGTCCCATCAGAGTGTAACTGAAACTAATGATAAACAGGGCGACTCTTGGGATCGTCGCAAAGGCGTATAGGGCTAGGATTACGAAAATGAAACGCGTGAAGGAGACTCTTTTGCGGAATTCCAGTTTTTTGAGAGCTGGATACTTGATGTTGCTGACCATGAGAAACGCGAGGATGTAAACTACTGCGACCATAACCTCAGGTTGAATGCGTGTCCCCAGCCAGTCTTCGAATCCGATAACGATGGACGCGATGACTGCCGCAGCAGCAGGCGTGGGCAACCCGATAAAGAACTGGCTTCGGATATCCGGTTTGGTAACATTAAATCGGGCAAGGCGCAGTGTGCCGCAAAGCAGAAATAGAAACGCTGCCATCCACCCCAACCTTCCGAAGGGTTTCAGCACCCAGGCATAAGCGAGGAGCGCCGGGGCCATGCCGAAAGAAATGATATCTGCGAGCGAATCGTACTGCATTCCGAATGCACTGGTGGTTTTCGTGAGGCGGGCGACTCGCCCGTCAATAATATCGAAGATAATGGCCAGAACGATGGCACAGGCTGCTGCGTAATACTTGTCGCTGAGTACTGCGATGAATGCGTAGAACCCGCAAAATACGTTTCCCGTCGTGAAGAGGCTGGGGAGGATATGAACTCCCTTTCTAGGTTTCATACGCGATCGCCTTTCGTCAAGGTTCATTTAAGTAGCCGATGATGCTTCGGCCACCGCTTACATGATCTCCGCAGGCAACGGAAACCTGTGTATCTTGCGGCAATAGGACGTCCACTCGCGATCCGAACCGGATCAGCCCATACCGTTGTCCCACCCCGTAAGAGTCCCCCTGCTTGGCCCAACAAATGATACGCCGTGCGATGAGCCCGGCGATCTGCTTCACAAAAACGTTTACCTTCCCGTTATTGATCAGGATGATGGTTTGTTCATTGTCCAGCGATGCCTTATGATTGAAGGCGGCTAGGAACTTTCCGGGGTTGTACCTCACCTCTTCAATTTTACCACCGATAGGAACGCGATTCACGTGGACATTGAACACGTTCAGAAAAATACTGATCCGGGTGCAAAGTTCCCCGAGGATGGGGTCCTTTTCGGCGACGATTTCCACGACCTTTCCGTCGGCGGGCGAAACCACGACATTGGGTTCGTCGGGAATAGTACGCTCGGGATCGCGGAAAAACCAGGTGACAAATAGAAACCCGAGCCCGAAAAATCCGGCTACCCACGGGAGCGAAAGCGCCAAAAATAAGACCGCCACCAATCCCAGCGGGATGATAAATATATACCCTTCTTTAGCTAGGGGAATTTTCATAAAAGCGTTCGTTAGCTCTCGCTGGTCGCAAAGTTTTACGTGGCATTTGAAAACCGTCTTTCAGCCACGAAAATTTTTACAGCGGTTCTCAGTCACTGAGGTTACTTCAGTTTTTTTCCGACAAAAGGCATCATCTTGCGCAGTTTTTCTCCAACCTCTTCGATCTTGTGCTCAGAGTCCTGCTTCAGGCGGGCATTGAACACCGGGCGATTGGCTTGGTTTTCCAGAATGAATTCGCGAGCAAAACTGCCGTTCTGAATCTCGCTGAGGATTTTCTTCATTTCCTTGCGGGTTTTATCGGTGATAACGCGTGGTCCGCGGGTTACGTCACCATATGCGGCAGTGGTGCTGATGGAATACCGCATGTTGCCAATGCCGCCTTCATAGATGAGATCAACGATCAGCTTGACCTCATGCAGGCACTCGAAGTAGGCCAGTTCTGGGCTGTACCCGGCCTCGACCAGCGTGTCGAATCCGGCCCGGATGAGTTCAGTGAGTCCCCCGCACAAAACGACCTGTTCTCCGAAAAGGTCTGTTTCTGTTTCTTCCCTGAAACTCGTTTCGAGCACACCAGCGCGAGTCCCGCCAATTGCCTTGGCGTAGGCGAGAGCTATCTTTTTAGCCTTCTTGGTATGATCCTGTTGAATGGCCATCAGGCAGGGAACTCCGGCGCCCTGCTCGTAGGTGCGTCGGACGAGATGACCTGGTCCTTTCGGTGCCACCATGAATACATCAACCGTTTTTGGGGGCACAACTTGCCCAAAATGAATATTGAATCCATGACCGAACGCGAGCGCATTCCCCTTTTTGAGGTAAGGAGCTATATCGTTTTCATACATGGTGTGCTGTTTGTCGTCAGGGATCAGGATCATGATAATGTCGGCGATCCTTGCTGCTTCCGGAACCGTCATCACTTTCAATCCGTCCTTTTGCGCCTGTTTCCAAAAAGCACTTTCCTTGCGTAGTCCGACAACCACCTTCATTCCGCTGTCGTGCAGATTGCGGGCGTGGGCGTGGCCCTGACTGCCGTACCCGATGACAGCAATGGTTTTCTTTTTTAGAATCTTAATGTCCGCGTGCCGGTCATAATAGATGCTTGGCAATTTTATTCTCCTTCTTGGTTTATCGTGCTGGATTTAATTAATCGATTTGAGGCCCCGACTGATGGCGATGCGTCCGGAGCGGACGATTTCCTTGATCCCGAGAGGCTTGAGCATTTCGAGGAATCCCTTTATCTTGCCCTCATCGCCAGTGATCTCGACCGTGTAGGTGGCAGAGCTAACGTCCACGACTTTGGCGCGAAAAATTTCCACGACACGCAGGATTTCCTCGCGGACGCGGGGCTCGGCGTTCATTTTCACAAGAATCAACTCGCGGTCGACGAATCCTTCCTCGGTCAGGTCGGTGACCTTGATAATATCTACCAGCTTGTTGAGTTGTTTGGTGATCTGTTCTATTTTTTTGTCATCGCCGTGTGTGACGATGGTCATCCGAGAGATGTCCGGGTCGTTGGTTTCGGCCACGTTCAAACTTTCGATGTTGAATCCACGGCCACTGAACAGTCCGGAGATACGCGAAAGGACCCCAGATTGGTTGACGACGAGAACGGAAATGGTATGTTGCATGCGTTTTGCTTGGAAATTCAGTGCGTTTGGTGTTTGTTCAAAGCATTCCAGCGACCAATCCTATCAGAAACGCTTGGGTTTTGCTATAAATTTTGCGTCCTGAGTTCGATGCAACTTATTGGATTTTCGTGTCTTGGAGATAGAACATGAGGCCCGCCGAGCTTCCGGGCGCCCTCAGGCGCCTGAGAAAAGCCGTCAAGGCCTGGCGTACTCCCGTGGTGACAGAAATCAGTCGCTGCCGGGATCCTTTCCATGTCCTTGCAAGCTGTCTTCTAAGTCTCCGTACCCGCGACGAGGTCACCGAGGCTGCATCCGAGCGCCTGTTTGCTCTGGCTGATACCCCTGGAAAGCTCCTCCAACGCGATCCCCGGTTGGTGGAAAAAGCCATTTACCCCGTTGCATTTTACCGTAACAAGACACGGGTCCTGTTTGACGTGTGTCGTAACCTCATGGACCATCATCAGGGGGAGGTACCCGATACTCTAGAGTCCCTGCTAAAGCTCAAGGGAGTCGGCCGAAAAACCGCCAACCTCACCCTCATCCTCGGTCATGGCAGGAAGGGCATCTGCGTTGATACCCACGTGCATCGCATTTCCAACCGCTGGGGTTACGTGAAAACTAAAGCCGCCAATGAAACCGAAACGGCATTGCGAAAAAAACTTCCAGAACGGTACTGGATGGAATACAACGACCTTCTAGTTACGTTCGGACAAAACCTATGCAAACCCATCTCCCCCCTCTGCAGTCAATGTTGTGTTGTTGAATGTTGCAGACGGGTGGGAGTGAAGCACCATCGGTAACAGATCGGGGCGAGGTATTTCTACGGTCTAAAACGTTCCCACTGCTTTTTTCTGGATGGCGACGAGTTCCTTGATGCCTTTATCTGCGAGGGTGAGCATATCCCTCATTTGTTTATCGGTGAAAGGCTCGCGTTCGGCTGTTCCCTGAATTTCGACGAACCCTCCCTTGCCGGTTTTCACCACGTTGAGATCGACATCGGCCTCTGAGTCCTCTGAATAATCCAAGTCCAGGCAGTTCTTTCCATTAATGATTCCTACACTGACGGCGCTGACAAAATCACGTATGGGGATTTCCTCGATCAGTTTTTTCTTTTTTAGTTTTTTCATGGCCAGCGCTAGGGCGATGAATGCACCTGTGATCGAAGCACATCGTGTTCCACCATCAGCCTGGATTACGTCGCAGTCTACCCACACTGTCCGTTCCCCTAATTTTTCTCTATCGACGACCGCGCGCAAAGAACGTCCGATCAATCGTTGGATTTCCTGGGTGCGCCCTGAAAGTTTTCCGCGCGCCGACTCCCTGGTTGTTCGGGTATGCGTCGAAGAGGGAAGCATAGAATACTCTGCGGTGACCCATCCCTGTCCCTTGTCGCGAAGGAATGGGGGGACCCGCTCTTCTACCGTAGCGGCGCAGAGGATTCGTGTGCCGCCCATCTGAATCAGGACCGATCCATCGGGGTGGGCGATATAATTTTTTGTCACTTTGACTTGCCGCAACTCGTTGACGGCGCGGCC
>Ga0207990_1000528_pt1 | contig 22186 bp, 18 predicted proteins | sample ETNtaG_8_FD_185780 | JGI IMG/M metagenome (GOLD analysis project Ga0207990, IMG submission 185780) | Marine microbial and viral communities from oxygen minimum zone, Eastern Pacific Ocean - ETNP201406SV75 (SPAdes) (version 2) | ecosystem: Environmental > Aquatic > Marine > Oceanic ...
TTTGGCTGCAACCCACAGGAAATGATCTAGAGCCTCATACGCTTCCTGATCCCATTTAAGTACCGTCCCCGTGAACATCAGGGTTATCATCAGTCCCAGAAGGCCGACTCCGATCAGCCAGTTTACTTCTCGAGGGTTTTTGTAGGACGCGGTGAAAAATATGCGCACCATGTGCAGGATCACTGTGACTGTGAGGATCTCTCCCGCCCAGAAATGGATTCCGCGAAGAAACCACCCCAGGTACACCTGGTCCATAAGAAAATGTATGCTGCTGTTGGCGCGTTCCGGGGTTGGGTGGTAGAACTGGGCCAGTAGGATACCGCTGACGATCAGTACGCCGAGCGAGGTTATCGTCATCCCACCCAGGGAATACTTGACGGTGTTGGCGTGTTCGGGAACTTCGTATTCAAGGAGGTGGCACCCTAGTCGTTCTTTTAAGATTTCTCGAAGTCTGCTCACAGTCTTCGCCTCGAATTAGCCGGGCTAGTTTTTTCCGAAGGTCCCTTCCCCGATTCGAATAATGCTCAATATGCCGAAACCCAGCCCGGAAAGAATGGTGATGCCCACCGCCACTCCGTATCCCCGGCTGGAGGGTGAGATCCATTCATGCGTTGCTTTCTCTACATGCGGTTTGTGTTGTTTTGATTCTTTATGTTGTTCGTGTTGCCCTGATTGTTTCGTGCGTTCTTTGCCTTTGAAGCGCACCATGGGTTCGCCAAAATCTGTCACTCCCATGTCCCCCAGGGGATTGCCGTCTCCTAGAAGATTGGCGCGAGACAAGGGGGACCCCATTGGACCTGTGTCGGGTGCAGGGGGTGTATTTTCTTCACTACCGCCTTCGATAGCGTAAATAGAATCCTGAAACGCGGGCACTTTCTCAATGGGAGGAGCGGCAAACTTTTCCGGTGTGCCGTGCTCGCCTCCATGAGCGAATGTTATTGCGGGAGCTGCAAGCAGGAGAAACATCGCAGCAAAAATAACTCGAAGGAACATTGTTAGCTCCTTTGAATGAGTTGGGCAAAGGACTCCATTAAATCATCAGTGGCCCAGTCCCGGGGTCCGATCGCCTTGTACACGATGATCCCGTTTTTGTCGATGACGAAAGTTTCCGGAACGCCGGTTGTCTTATACGCTTTTCTTGCCACCTCGCTGTCCGGGTCGAGTAGGACTGGGAAGGTGAGGTTGTATTGTTTGACAAATGGATCGATCAGCGACTGGTCTTTGTCGACGCTGATGGTCAACATTTCGAAATCATATTCCCTAAATCGTTGGTACAATTTTTCCATGGAGGGCATTTCCACCTTGCAGGTCGCGCACCATGTGGCCCAGAAGTTGATGAACAGTACCTTTCCGCGATAATCCGATAGCTTGACTTTTCCCCCATAGAGTGTGGGCAACTCAAACTGGGGCGCTAGAAATGCCTCGGCCGGATACTCCACCTCCCCCGGCCGTAGGTCCACCTTGTTAAAGGTGACGATATACACCGACAGCAGGGCTGTTACAAGGAAGGCGTAGGGGATATAAACGCTGGCCGGTTTTTGTTCGACGGCAGTTCCCATAAATCAGACTCAGATTCGTTGCGGTTTGTATGGGCGGTAGAATTTTTTGTCCACGGCGATTACGATTTCATCTAGGGTCTTGCCCTGTTTGTACAGCTCGTAAGCGTAAAGGACTTCGCCGATGCAGATGCCGCATTTGGCACCGTGTTTATTCGTAAAACAAGTGAGCAGGGTTTTATGATTATGGTTTTTCTTACAGTGGCAATAGCAGAACTGGCTGTCTATGACCTTGGGAATTTCTGCGGCGATGCGGTAAGCTTCGGCCGCCTCGCCGATGAATAGCGCTGGAGACATCACAGGTCGGTTTTCGATGAGCGCTCCCGTGGCCGGCGCGACTGGCGTGACATTCGCGGGAGGTTTTGTCACCATATATACGACCGCCAGTACAGAGACGATGACTCCAACAAAGGCTACGAACCGAAAGTTTCGTTTTTGCTTGGATGGATTTTTATTTTTTCCAGATTTATTTTTACCCATGAGTAGAAAGAATTTAAAACGGAATATTAGAAGGAAATAAGTTTTTAATAGGCTGTGGTCTAATTATATAAATTGCGGCCACCCGATTCAAGGAGGATTTCTTAGGCTAGGCCAGAACGAACAACGTTATGGGGTTTCACCCTCTAATGGCAGCCCGTTGACCTGTAAGGCTTTGGTCCTTAGCGAATCACCTGATACCACCTACTTAAGATGCGAGGCGAGAATCCAAGCAGAAATAGGGTGGCGATGGTGATGTTACGAAATGTGGTGAACGGAATACCCTCGCTCATCCATCGTCTTGCTGAGGTGTATGCTTTTTCTTTCAGGAGGATTACCGGGCCTCGTCGGCTGAGGCGGCGAAAAAACTCAAGATCCTCGCAGATGGGCAGAGGAGAATATCCACCCAGCTTCCGGAACACGTCGGTCCGAACAAAAATGGATTGATCACCGTAAACGAGGTTGAGGTGCCTAGACCGTAGAGTCGCGAGCTTAGAGATGAGTTTGAGCGAAATCTTTTCAGATTCGATGGCGAGGCTGAACGCACCGCCGACTAGGTCACTAGACCGCATTGCTTCGATCATCCTGTGGTAACTTTCTGGGGTTACCCGGCTATCAGCGTGTATGAACAAGAGGAGATCGCCGGTGGCCTCGCGCACACCTGCGTTCATCTGTAGGGCGCGGCCGGGTTCGCATTCAACCACGCAAGTGGTTTCCCGTTTTGCGATAGGAACTGTGGCATCGAGACTCCCCCCATCGGCGATGATGATCTCGTGTGGATGCAGGCGCGAGATTTTGCCCAGCGTTTCCTGCAGGATCAGAGCCTCATTGAGGGTGGGGATGATGATGGATACTTTCAACACGGTGGATCCCAAAAAAATAAAATGCCGTTCGGGTTGGTGTAAAAGTGGGGATTTATTATTAGGCACACCTTCAAGCGGGGCCAGTTAACCATAAAATTTTTTGTATTGCAATGTCGGGTCCGGCGCTGGTGAGTTGCCTAGTTTCTCCTACATTTACTGAGTCAAATGGTATAAGATGGCTTAATAGCCCTAATTATTGAAGCCCAGTGTCCTTTCACGGTCACGAATATTTTTCATTCAATCTATGCTTGCTCATTTTGTCGATTCGAAATCGTTTCAGTGTGGATATTTCAAGGACCGCAACTCATTGTTCGAAGAATACCTTCTCGAAGACATCTCCGAGGTGGAATTCGAGTATTTATTGGCGCACGGGATGCGTCATTTTGGTGATTATTATTTTCGTCCGCGCTGTCTCGACTGCTACAAATGTATTCCCATCCGCGTTCAAGTTGACGAATTTCAGATAGCGCGAAGCCAGAAGCGCGCACTCAAATCCTGTGAAAACTTGGAAGTCAGGATTGGTGCTCCGAGGTACGCGGAAGAAAAATTCAACCTTTACATCAGGCATAAGGAAAGGTTTAAACCTCTTCAGGATGATGTAGAGGACGAACAGAACTTCCGTCTCTCGTTCTACGTGAACACGGCGTTCGGGATCGAGTTTGAATATTATTTCGATGGCAAACTGATCGGCGTGGCGCTTGGAGATCACACGCAAAACACTTTCTCTGCTATTTATACATTTTATGATATCGTCGACTCAAAACTCAGCTTGGGCACCTTCAGTATCCTGAAGCAACTGGAGTTTTGCAAAGAGCAGGGGGTAAAATTCTTCTACTTGGGGTATTACATCGGCGAGAACCAGTCGTTAAAGTACAAGGCGGGGATTCGTCCCAACGAGGTGTATATCGACCATTCTTGGAGACCATTCAGGAACGCTGTGGGAGATTTTCTCATTACCGAGAACAATCTCCAGTGGAGAAACGTAGACTTTCTGGTCAAACCCGCGACTGACCACACCAGGGAACGGGCCGAAGCTCCCTTGGCGAAGGAAAATCCTTTTCTGTAGAATTATTCCCACACTTTTTTAGATCACTTCAAAAAATATCAGGTACAGCCAGATTACCAGAAGAACGTTAATGATTACGCCGAGGTGGAAGACCACATTGAAGAATTTGGAATACGTGAATTTATATTTCATGGCGACTCTCTGGTGGTTTTTTTTGGAACGTTCAGTGATTTCATGTCTTCCTCAGTCCATAACTAGGGTCTTGAGCCTGGAGGCTAGGTTCGAGGAACGAATCAATTTGCGGACTGGTCGATCGATCAGGTTTAGGCTCATGTACAAGCGTTCTAGGTTGACCAGGGCCTGTGATTCTGCGATGGCTTTGCCGCCATCATCGCGGATTTCGTTTCGCCAGACGCTCAGACAGCGCAGATTTTTTAAATTTAGCGATTGAGCCAGTGCGATTGCCCCTGTATTGCTGATTTTGTTGGAGCATAGGTACAGTTTCTGCAATCTGGTCAGCGTGTGCGTGCCTGCAATGGCCTTGACCCCCTCGTCTCCGATCTGGGTGCTGTCGAGGTGAAGTTCGGTGAGGTTGGAAAGGTTCGTTGATTGTGATAGTGCGCGAGCTCCATCGGGCCCAATCGGATTCGAATCGAGAAACAAAGTATCTAGATTCTTCAGGTTGGGCGAAGCTGCAAGAGCTCGCGCTCCTTCAGGTCCAATCTCGTTAGCTTCGAGCATAAGACAGCTTAGGTTCTTGACCAGGCCCGATTCGGCCAGTGTCCGGGCTCCTGCATCCCCGATCCGGTTGTGGTTCAAATACAGTTTGTCTAGGTTGGAAAAGCACCGGCTTTGGCACAGGATTTCTATTTCCGCGCTGCCCAGTCCATTGTCGCTGATATAAACCTGTTTGACCGCCTCCAGTTCTTTGCCGGCTTCGCACAAGAGGCGCAACTCTTCCGGACCTATATTCTTCTTTTCGAGATCTAGCAGGTCCCCCTCGGGAGTGAGGTGTGGCAGAACGGTTTGCTCCAGTTTTGATTTGACGGTTTTTTTCAACACACTTTCCCAAAATAGGGTTCGAATCTCATTAGAGGTAGGAAAAACAATCTATATAATTTTTCCCGAAAGATCAAATTTCTGGTGGGTAAATTGTGTCAAATAATAGTGGTGGAGCAGGCATCAAGTTCGGTATAAAGGACGGGTGAAAGGGTGCAGGGGCGGAACCGGGACAAAAAAGGTTTGGCTCGAAAAATTTTACACAAAGAATTCAGAATCGGCATTTTATTCTAGAGAAAGATTTCGGATGATTATTGGTATTCCCAAGGAACTCAAGTCAGATGAGTATCGGGTTTCCCTGACTCCTGCAGGTGTTCAAGATTTGGTGGCCTGCGGGCACACGGTTTTGGTGGAGGACGGGGCGGGTGAGGGAAGCGGGCTCGTCAATGGATTGTATGAGGAGCAGGGTGCCCAGATCACTGGCCGAGGCGACATTTTCTCCAAAGCGGAAATGATCGTCAAGGTTAAGGAACCGTTGCCTGAAGAAGTCGACTTGTTGAGGGAGGGGCAAATTTTGTACACGTATCTTCATCTGGCTCCGGCTCCGGAGTTGACTTGCGCGTTGCTCGACCGCAGGATCATCGGCATCGCTTACGAGACGGTGCAGTTGCCAGACAACTCGCTTCCGCTCCTTGTCCCGATGAGCGAAGTGGCGGGCAGGATGTCGGTTCACGAGGGAGCGAAATATCTGGAACGGGAAAATCGGGGGCGCGGGATTCTTCTAGGCGGAGTGCCCGGGGTGGACCCGGGCCATGTAGTTATTGTTGGCGGTGGCGTTGTAGGATCCAATGCCGCCAAGATGGCGATCGGTACCGGTGCTTCGGTAACGCTTTTGGATGTCAATCTAAACCGATTGCGCTATCTCGACGACCTCTATGGCGGGCGGTTAAAAACACTGATGTCGAACCGGGTGAACCTCATTGACTCATTGCGCACCGCGGACCTTGTTATCTGCGCGGTACTCATCCCTGGCGCGAGAGCGCCCAAACTCATCACGCGAAAAATGCTCTCTTACATGATGTCCGGATCGGTGATCGTCGATGTGGGGATCGATCAGGGAGGAGCTTTGGAAACGTCGCGCCCCACCACGCATAGCGACCCCATCTATGTGGTGGACGACGTGGTGCATTATTGTGTATCCAACATGCCTGGCGCAGTCGCACGCACTTCCACGTTTGCGTTGACCAACGCCACTTTTCCCTACGCCTTGGAATTGGCCAACAAGGGGTACCGGCAGGCTTTTAAGGAAAACCAAGAGTTGAAGAAAGGACTCAATGTGTTTAAAGGGCACGTGACGCATCCGGCGGTGGCCGAGGCCCTAAGTATGGAATGGGTCGCGCCGGACAAAGCTATGGAACAAACCTGAGGCCATCGTTTCGAAATAAAAAATCCTTTTTTTCTGAAAATTATGAAGCCGTCCAACTTTGTCCATCTTCATCTTCACACCTTTTATAGCCTGCTTGATTCATCGTTACGGCACGATGCGTTGTTTAAGCGTGCGGTGGAATATAAAATGCCCGCCGTAGCCATGACCGATCACGGCAACCTGTTTGGCGCGGTTGATTTCTACAGCAGTGCGAAGAAATACGGGCTGAAACCCATTATCGGATGCGAAGTTTATGTTGCTCCCGAAAGCCGCTTTGAGAAGAAGGATAAACATCAACTGCGAGATGCTTCCTACCACCTCATTCTCCTTGCCCAGAACGAAACGGGTTATAAGAATCTGCTGAAGCTGGTTACTGCGGGTTATCTGGAAGGATTTTATTACAAGCCGCGGATCGACAAGGAACTGCTGGCAGAGCACGCAGAGGGTTTGATTGCTCTCAGTTCCTGCGGGCGGGGCGAATTAGCCGACAACGTCAATAAGGAAAACATTCCGCGCGCAATGGAGACCGCAGATCAATACCGGGACATCATGGGGCAGGGTAACTTCTTTTTGGAACTTCAGTATCACAATATGGATTACCAAGAGAAGGTCAATAAGGAAATAATCAAGATTGCTGAAAAACTTTCCCTCCCGCTGGTGGCAACCAACAATTGCCACTACCTAGAGCGCAAGGACTTCCGCGCCCATGAAATTTTGCTCTGCCTGCAGACGGGCAAGACCATCAGTGACCAGTATCGTATGCGTTATCCTTCCGATGAGTATTATTTCAAGTCGCCCGAGGAAATGATGCAGATCTTCCGAGAGGTTCCCGAGGCAATTGAGAACACGGTGAAGATTGCAGAGCGATGCGATCTCAACATGGACTTCGACCAACTTAATTTTCCGGAATACCCTCTTCCTAAAAATTTTACACTTGATTCCTACCTGGAGGAGCAGGCAAAGGAAGGGTTAAAAGCGCGGTTTCAGGAAATGACCCGCTATGGGGTTGAGTACGATGCTGACCTGTATCAAGAACGGTTGCGGGGAGAGCTGGGTATCATCCAGCACATGGGGTATCCCGGTTACTTTCTGATCGTGTGGGATTTTATAGGCTATGCGCGCAAAGGTGGGGTGCCTGTAGGGCCGGGACGCGGTTCGGCTGCGGGAAGCCTGGTGGCCTATGCCCTTCGCATTACTGATATTGATCCGCTCAAATACGATCTTCTCTTTGAACGTTTTCTGAATCCGGAGCGCGTAAGCATGCCCGATATCGACATCGACTTCTGCATGGACAAGCGCGAAGATGTTATCAAGTATGTCACAGAGAAGTACGGGGGCAGTCAAAACGTGAGTCAGATCATTACGTTCGGAAGCATGAATGCAAAGGGAGTTCTACGTGATGTGGGACGTGTTCTAGATATGTCTTATGGAGAGGTGGATAAGCTTGCCAAGCTAGTTCCCAATCGACTGGGCATTACTCTGGGCGAGGCCTTCAGGGACGAACCCCGGTTCGGCACGCTGAAAAAGGAAGACGGCAAAGTGGCCGAATTGCTTGACATCGCCGTGAACCTTGAAGGTTTGCCGCGGCATTGTTCCACCCATGCGGCAGGGGTAGTAATCTCATCCAAGCCGCTGACAAGTTTTCTTCCTCTATACAAGTTCCCCAGCAAGGGAAAGGGTGAAGCGGATGAGGTTGTGACTCAGTATTCCATGGGAAGTGTCGAAAAACTGGGCTTGTTGAAGATGGATTTTCTGGGGCTTAAAACCCTTACAGTAATCGATAATGCGGTTCGCCTCATCATGGAGTCCGAGGGAGTCGACTTGGATATGGAGGCAATCGCGATGGACGACCCGGAAACCTACAAGCTCCTCGGCGAGGTACGCACTCTGGGCGTGTTTCAACTGGAAAGTTCCGGGATGCGTGACCTTCTCAAGAAGATGAAACCCGACTGCTTTGCGGACATCATCGCGTTGCTTGCACTATACCGACCAGGGCCACTGGAGAGCGGGATGGTGGACGATTACATCAAACGCAGGCACGGTACACTCAAAGAAAAATACGACTTGCCCCAATTGGAGAGCATTCTCAGGGAAACTCACGGGGTTATTCTTTATCAGGAGCAGGTGATGAGAATTGCCAGCACGCTTGCCGGATTTAGCTTGGGCGATGCAGATCTCCTGCGCCGGGCGATGGGCAAAAAGAAACCGGAGGAAATGGAGGCCCAGCGCGAGAAGTTCATGAGCGGCGCTGATGAGAAACAGATCAATCTAAAAAAAGCAAAAAAGATTTTTGACCTCATGGAGAAATTTGCTGGGTATGGATTTAATAAGTCGCACAGTACCGCCTATGCCTTGGTTTCTTATCGCACGGCTTACCTCAAGGCCCACTATCCATTGCAGTTTTTTGGGGCCCTTATAACAGCCGATATGGACAATACGGATAAGGTCATTCGTTACATCAACGATTGTCGGGAAATGGAAATCAAGGTCCTGCCTCCGGATGTAAACGAAAGTGTGAATGATTTCACCATTTCACACGATCACCTCTTGTTCGGACTCGGGGCGATTAAGAACGTTGGGTCAGCTGCGATCGATTCCATCATCGAAACCCGCGAGGAGGTGAAGCGGTTCAGCTCGTTCAGGGAGTTTTGTGGAAGCATCGACTTGCGGAAGGTCAACCGCCGAATGATCGAAAGCCTCATTAAAAGTGGAGCCTGCGATTCTCTGAATCAAAGCCGAAGCACCATGATGAACGATCTTCAAACCGCCATGGAAATAGGACAGGCTAAACAGCGTGACCGGCAACTCGGACAGAGCAGTATGTTTGAAACCTTTGAGGAAGAGATTAACGCGGAACCACAAGACAAGTCGGTCGAAGAATGGACGGATCAAGAACGGTTGTGTTTTGAAAAAGAGTCTATTGGGTTTTATGTGACGGGACACCCACTCAACAGTTTCGCTAATGATATCGCTTGGTTTACTGATGCTTCCTCTGCGAGTATATTGGAAAATGGTACGGGGAAGGACGTAAGTATAGCGGGTATTCCCATCAAAGTTTCACCGAAAACCACTAAAAAAGGTGACAGGATGGCCATTGTCTCCCTGGAGGATCTAAAGGGATCGATCGATGTTATCATCTGGCCGGAAACCTACGCTGCCACGGAAAACTTATTATTGAAGGAAGAGCCGCTGCTGGTTAAAGGAAGCGTGGACTCCGACGGCAACCTGCCTAAAGTGATCGCAAAAGAAATCTGCCTACTCTCTCAGGCGAAAGAATTTTGGAAAGGTAAAGTGCATATCCATTTCCGTACACCTGGGCTGGAAAAAGATACGCTGAAAACCATCCGCGGGATTCTATCCACCCATAAAGGGAACAATGAAATTTTCCTTGAGTTTTTATTTCCTGACAGTAAGGTCCGTGTTGTGTCGGCCGATCCGGAGTTGAAGGTTCAGCCGTCGGACGAGATCATTCGCGAAATCGAAGCTGTACTGGGCGAGGATTCGATCCGGTTTGAATAAGGGGCCATAATCGGGGCAGGTGTGTTTAATTCGCTTTCAGGTTATTTGTTTAGTTTGTGCGTAAAGGTCTACCGAATCGCAAGTGGAAAAAAAGAGAGTAATAATTTCTCCGCTTGAGCCGATCACTTTCAGCGGCCTAGTCGGTTGGTAGCGTGGCTATGTTTTTTTATAGGGTTGGTCTTGATTGTGAGATAATGCCGCGCTTAGATGCTTCATTCAATAGGTACGTTTTGGGCTTGGACTGGACTCGACAGGAACTCTTATGGATTCAACTGTGATTGAAGAAATTGAAAGGGGAAAAGCCTTTAAGGATCGATTGGCTAATGGGTTGACGGTGGTGACGGTCGAACAGCCTCATATCCACTCTCTGGAGTTGGCTATATTCGTGCGTTCCGGGTTAAGGTTCGAGAATAAAAAAAATAATGGTGTCTCACACTTTCTCGAACACATGCTGTTCCGAGGCAACTCGTCTTACCCCAATTCCTTCCAACTTAACCGCGAGTTCGAGAGTATTGGGCGTGACCTTCGCGCTTCGACTATGAGTGATTATACGTATTATGGATTCAGTCCACACGTATCTAATTTGGCGCGGGCGATGGAGTTGTTTGCCATTTTTTTTATCGAACCCACTTTCCCAGAAATCGAACTGGAGCGGGGTATCATCCTTGAGGAATGTCTGGAAGATTTGAACGAGCAGGGGGTGGATGTGGACATCAATAACCTTGCTTGTAAACTTTTATACAAGGACGACATGCTTGCTTGTCCAACCATCGGTACCGAGGATACGATCCGTGAGGTTACCGTGGAAATGTTACGGGAACATTTCCGAACTTTTTATGTCCCCGGAAATATGGTTTTGGCTGGGGCTGGGCGCGTTGACCACGATGTGTTTCTGAAACTAGCTTCGAAACATTTTTCAAATCTGGCGGAAGGAGGACGTGTTATTTCCAACGGTCATTTTGAGGGAAGTTTAGATGAAACTCAGAGCCAGCCAGAGGTATTATTTCAGCACGATTCCGACAGTCAGGTCCAGTTGCAGATTTGCTTTCGATCGGTTTCCTACAATCATCCGGATTATTTCGTCGTAAATTTAATTGCACGTATTTTTGATGATGGTGTCACCTCTCGCCTGCAAAAAATTCTTCGGGAGGAGCGCGGGTTGGTTTACTCGGTTGAATGTCGTGCTACTAGCCTTCCTGATACGGGTACCCTCGATTTTGACGTTTCCGTCCGTTCCGAAAAAGTTGTGGAAGTGACCAAGATTCTTTTGGGAGAGGTTAAAACCTTGGTGGGGAGCGGAGCGGAAGATGAGGAACTGGACTGCATCAAGCGGCGGTATGGATACGATCTGGACTATGAGCCGGACGATCCGTATAAGCAGATCATGCGTTATGGGTTTTGCCACCTTTATTCTAGGGAATATTCTGCCGAAGAGGAACGCGAGAGCATCGGCCGAATCACGGCTCAGGATATTCAGAGAGTGGCGAGGAAAATTTTTATTCCAGAAAACCTCAATTTTGTACTTGTCGGACCGCATATTCCCCAACTAAAAAAAGAACTGGAAGATATTGTTCGAAACTTTTAATCTTCTGTGCGGACCTTTCTCTTTAAAAAAATGAATAAGAATCGACGGATTTGCGGTTGTTCTTTTCGCGTTCGGGTGAGCTTTTTTCTGCTGACTTGGTTGTTAGGTGTTTTAGGGTGCGGATCTGGCGGAATGGCGCTTTGTCTTGAAAATGGAGAGTGTAAAACTGCTCTCGACGTGGTTGAGGTGTCAGGCGAGATCCCTATTGATCCCAATGCTTCCTTCTGGAACCAGGTGACTCTTTCGCCGGTTACTGTAGAGCTCGACCCTCAGATGATTACCAATCCAAAGTGGCCCGACCCATCCGTTAAAACGGTCCGGATAAAAGTTGCGCGTAACGGTACGGAGATTGCCATTTTTCTCGAGTGGGGCGACTCCAGTATGGAGACGGAAATTGAGGTATCAGCCATTCATACCGATCAAGCCGCGGTGATGTTTCCATTGAATCCTGAAGCTGAGCTTCCACCGATTACGATGGGTGGAGAAAATCATCCGGTCAACATATGGCAGTGGAAGGCAGCCTGGCAACCGTCCCTGAAGGTAAAGAAAAAGCACGGTTTGAACGACGTTGGAGTTGCACTCGCTGCTAATCCGCGCCGGTCACCGGTTGAAGATTTAAATGCTGAAGGATTCAGCACGCTCACCACCCAAGACGAGCAGGATGTTTTTGGGGGCGGCTCATGGGAAAAAGAAACATGGCGTGTTGTTTTCAAAAGAGCTTTAATCAGCCCTGACAATGCCGATGTTCAATTCCGTTCATCGGTGCCTATGGCGGTAGCGGTTTGGAACGGCGGGAATGGCGAGCGTAATGGACAAAAAGGCCTTGCTGGATGGATTCTCCTGAGGTTTGCTTAAAGAAGATATTTAATCTTGTTCTATCCCAGCCTGACTGATTTTTGCCACAAGTTGGATATGTCTGTCCTGTATGATGGGTGAAAACTATTTCTTTTGGACCCGGGACGAATTAATGCCTAGATTTTTTTCGGGTTTGTATGGTGTTAGTGAACCGTCCCGCCAGCTTTCTGTTCCAAGTGGGCTTTGAAGCCGGCAAATGTTTCAAGCAAAGAGGATCCTACTTTTTTTTTCAGTTGGTCTGGCACCCAATTGATTTTATCCACTGGCCAGTCCTCTACCCGATGGATGTCCAGTCCCGCTTCTTTATACGGTCCCTCCAAAGATTCTTCCAGACCATACACGATTGCGTTTTTGTAGACATCTTGATACAGCCCCTCGATCATTTTTGGGTCGTGGAGGCCTCCCAGAAACTTTTTGAGCAAGTTCGTCATGATGGGTTCGGCGTGCTCCAGGAAGTCGGATGTTAAAGCGTTTTGGAGTGTGTAGTAAATGATGAGAACATCTTGCAGGAGGAACTTATATTCCTCCAATGAAGTTTTTGGTTGATAGCGCCGATTGAGGTCCAGCAATTCCTTTATGACCTTGATATTTCGAATGGTGTCATAGATTACGGAATCTTCCCAAGTGGCTTTGTTCCAGACAAAAAATGCGCGTAGGAACTTAACCCGATTGTTTTGCTCCCACATCTGGAGCGCCGTGGTTGGAAGCTGGCTATTAGAGTAAGGGATGGTTTCTCCCCAGCGGGGATTGACGAAATTCAAATTATACCTGGCAAACGTTTTGCTGAAGGTTTGATGGTACAAGACCATCAGCCTTTCGAAGTTTTCCTCGGTATCCAGTGGGCTGTTCTGCGGGAGGTTTACAAGGCAATAAAGGCGCACAATGTTTGTGCGTGCTTTCCCCATTTCGTTTGCAACCAGATAGGATCCGCCCCACATTCCCGAAGTAATAGAAATGTCCGCTTTCAATTCCTCGGTTAATTTTCGGGAGATCTTATGCGCGATGACCTTGTAGATTTCATTGATGTGATAAAGGTTGAATTTACCATCCTCGTGGAACAGACTTTCGGGAAGTTTCGGGGCTTCTGTTATCATTTGGGTGGAATATTATTTATCGGTGACAGCGCCAATGGACGCGGAGGAAACGAGCCTTGCGTATTTCGCCAATACGCCTCGCTTATATTTTATGGCAGTTGGTTTCCATAGTTCCTTTCTTTTTCGAATCACGTCATCAGTGAGATGGACTTCGAGCGTATGCTGTTCGATGTCGATAACGATGGTGTCGCCTTCTTCGACCAACCCGAGCATTCCGCCAACTTGAGCCTCCGGCGCGACATGCCCGACAACCAGCCCGTGAGTTCCTCCGGAGAACCGGCCATCGGTGATAAGTCCGACTTTTTCACCGAGTCCTTTGCCGACCAGCGCCGAGGTAGGGGCCAGCATTTCCCGCATTCCGGGACCGCCTTTCGGTCCTTCATAACGAATGATTAGCATGTCCCCTTCTTGGATTTGATCGTTGATGATCGCTTCTAGGCACTCTTCTTCGGAGTTAAAAACACGTGCCGGTCCTTCCATGCGCCGGGTTTTGATACCGGAAACTTTTGCTACTGACCCCTCCGGACTCAGGTTGCCTTTTAGAATGACAAGGTGGCCCTGCGGGGAAATGGGTTTCTCAACGGGCCAGATCACTTGTTGATCGGGTTGAGGGTTGCTGGGTATGTTTTCAAGGTTCTCCGCTACGGTTTTCCCGGTGACGGTTAGACAGTCTCCATACAGAAGGCCTTGGTTGAGTAACATTTTCATGACTTGTGGAATACCTCCCGCATGGTGTAGGTCGACGGTTACAAATTTCCCCGATGGTTTTAAATCGCAGAAATGCGGAACTTTTTTTCGGATGGTTTCGAAGTCATCGATAGTCAATCCCAAATCCATGTAATGCGCGATGGCAAGTAAATGGAGGACGGCGTTCGTGGAGCCGCCCACGGCCATCACGACAGCGATTGCATTTTCAAAAGCATCGCGTGTCAGGATTTTTTTTGGGGTAATGTTTTTTTCCAGTAAGGGGAAGAGGGCTAGAGCGCTTTGCCGGGTATTGAGTTCTTTCTCCTTATCTTCACTGGCCATTGTTGAGCTATAAGGCAGACTCATACCGAGCGCTTCGATGGCGGAGGACATGGTGTTTGCCGTGTACATTCCTCCGCACGAACCGAATCCGGGGCAGGCATTTTTTTCGATACTAATCAATTCATCGCGGGTGATGGCACCGGAACTGAACTGACCTACCGCCTCAAAGGCACTGACAATTGTTAGATCTTGTCCGTCAAGATGACCGGGCTTGATAGTTCCTCCATAGACGAAGATGCTCGGGATGTCCAGTCGTGCCATAGCTATGAGTGCTCCGGGCATGTTTTTATCACAACCGCCAACGCATATGACAGCATCCATATTGGCTCCCCGGCAAACCGCTTCGATAGAATCGGCAATGACTTCGCGACTGACCAGCGAACATTTCATACCTTCCGTGCCCATGGAAATGCCATCGCTAATGGTGATGGTGCCGAACATCTGTGGCATTCCGCCCGCGGCCCGAATCTCCGCTATGGCGACTTCGGCAAGTTTTCCCAACCCAGCGTTGCACGGGGTAATGTCGCTTTGGCCGTTAGCAACGCCAATGATGGGTTTATCAAAATCTTCATCAGTGAAACCGACGGCACGAAGCATAGAGCGGTTGGGTGCGCGTCTGTCACCTTGTGTGACCACACGGCTTTTACGATTTAAACCGGACTGTACCTCTTCTACCATTACAGGCTCCTTGTTGTTCTGAACGTGGCCTCTCCAAATGAAGAGGGCGAGTGGGGGTTGGGTCGCATATCTTATAACGTGAGATCGTTATTTTAAACAATTTATTGCATTAAATGTCCGAAACCCACTCTAGGGTCGGGGGACAAAGGTATCCCGAAGAACCTTCAGCATGAATAACTGCATAGTACTGCGTGGAGGATGCCGGAATCACCTCGACTTCGCCGGCATGGACACAGATTTTATGCCGGAAAGGGATCAGAGGTGTTTTTCGGTCACCCTGCCAGGTTTTTTGTTCGGACCCTTGAATTTGAAGAAAGCGGGGGAGGCGATACACACGCTGGGCATACAAATAATCGAGCCGCAACAGATCCAGAGTGGCAGGGTCGGCATCGAGGCGAAACGTGTCATGCAAAATTCGGTATTGATCGTCCAGTGAGTGGGATTGGTTGAGGATATTTTTCGACTCCATATGCTCGAGCAGGCTATTGAATATTGCTACAGGAGAATGCTCCCTGAACAGTTGCCGAATGGAAAAATGAAACCGCTTTGAGTTATAAAATAGATCGAAAACCTCCTCGAATTTTTTCAGATAAATGACCTGGTTAGCGGAAAGGTCCGCGTTTGAAATGAACTCATAAGGTGGAGTTGACTGAAATTGGTACCGGTGACGCTCGATAAGATTTCGAATGGGTGCGCCGGGAAGAAATTTCAGGAATCCAAGTTGCAACTTGTGTGGGTGTAATGCGCACACTTCCTCGAAGGATTTTAGGGTATCGTCTAGAGTTTCCCCCGGCAAGCCGAAAATCAGGTCGCAGTGGACATGGACCCGGTGCGCTCGGATCAGCCGGTCGATTGCCGAAAACAATTTACCGTTGTCCTGCCTTCTCTGAATTGTTTCCTGAGTGGAGGGAGCCGTGGTCTGGATACCGATTTCAAACTGAAACATCCCTTCGGGCACCGTGTCCAGAAACTCAAGAAGGTCGTTATTCATAAGGTCTCCAACGACCTCAAAGTGAAATGAAGCGCCACGAAACTGCGAAAGCCAGTTCATTAATTCCTTCATACGGGTGGGTCGCAGGTTGAAGGTGCGGTCGACAAATTTAATTTTTGTGACTCCCCCGCCGAGTAACAGTTCGATCTGGCTTCGAGTGGTTTCGTCGTCGAAGTAGCGCACAGACAGGTCAAGAGCTGAAAGGCAGAAGGAGCAAAGGTAGGGACATCCTCGGGAAGTTTCCAAGTATACCAGCCGATTTTTAAGTTGCGGAAGATCGGCCTGGATATAGGGTGGAGTTAATTCCGGGGCATCGGTTCCATAGGTGCTCCAGCGGTTTAGGGATTCCTGGGAAGGGGATTCGCCACGTTGATGGCAGTCGAGGAACTCGAGCCATTTTATTTCTCCTTCTCCGCCGATGACAGTATATTGATCGGTCGAAGGTGTATTGAAAGAGACTTCGGGCCCACCCACCACGATCGTAAGTGACGGATCCTGTATTTTCAACCGTTCGATAAGTTCAAAGCTCTGCCTTCTGTTCCATATGTATATACTGATTCCTAGGACTTCTGGCTTGCGGCGCAGGATTTCTGCTGCGACTTTCCACACGGGCTGATTGATGACAAATTCCTGAATCCATACGTTCCTGTATCCAGCCCGTTTCGCCGTGTTACGGAGGTAACGTATGCTCAGCGACGAATGAATAAACTTTGCATTAAGGGTGATGAGTCCGATAGATCGTTTCATAAAACAATCTTTTATTCAGTATGTTGGGAGATGTTTTTATGATCACATGGTACCCCTCTTGGAGGGTAAATTAAAGAAGGTATAAATTCTTTCAAGATATTTGAAAAATAGAGCGGATTATTTTTTCTGGCAGTTTTTGCAAAAGAAGGTGGAGCGTCCGGATTGTGTGAGGCGCTTGATAAGAGAGGTGCAGATGGGGCAAGGTAGGTTCTCTCTCCCATAAACTGCGAGACTAAGTTTAAAGTATCCTTGGCTCCCGTCGGTGCTGTGGAAGTCACGCAGGGTGGTACCACCGGATGCGATACTTTGTTTGAGGATTTTGCGTAAGGACGACAATAACTTTTTCCATTGAGGAGAGGACATACGGCGGACGGGATATTTGGGGTGAATACCCGCTCTGAAAAGAGCTTCGCAGGCGTAGATATTTCCTATTCCCGCCAGGCGGTGGGCGTCCATTAGAAAGGTTTTGATTGAAGCCCTGAAGCAGTTTGCGGCTATTTCTTCCATTTTTTTTGGGGTGGTTCCTGTATCTAGCGCGTCGGGACCGAGTTTGTCCAACAGAGGATGTCCCTGTCCTTGAGGGACCCACAGAAGACAACCGAATCGGCGTGGATCGATAAAATGAAGAAATGTGTCCGGTTCGAACCAAAAGACCGCATGGGTGTGCTTTTCCACAACTTTCATAGAGGGTTGTTGGATGAAGCGTCCGCTCATTCCCAGATGTATGAGCAAAGCACCCTCAGAGACATGGAGAAGCAGGTATTTCCCCTGACGCGTTAGCCGGGAGGTGGTCTGATGGAGAAGGCCTCGGCGCAGTTCCTCCCGAGGAATGGGGAAACGCAGGTCTTTTCTTAAAAAGCGTAGGTCCAGGAGGCGATGGTTTTGAACCAGTGGTGCGAGCGCCCTCTTCAGGGTTTCGACTTCGGGGAGTTCGGGCATGAAGGCAGATTGATCCCGGGACTCAGGGGCGAAAGGGAACTGGAATCATGGTGTCATCCTCCGGATGTTTTGACGGAAGAAGGGTCCTCTTTTTTTCTCGTTTTCTTCTTTTTCTTATCCGTTGATTTTTTACCGTCTCCGGCGGGTTTTTTGGAGATCACTACTTGGGCCGGACGCAGCACGCGGTTGTTGAGTTGATATCCCTTGATAAACTGACGAATAACGGTACTCTCCTCATGTTCCCCCGATTCTTCTTGGGTCATTACATCATGGACTGAAGGGTTGAATTTTTCTCCCACCGCCTTGATTGGCGTGACGTTCTCTTTTTTTAGAAAAGATTCGAATTGATCAAGGATCATTTTGATCCCTTGTTTCAAGGTTTCCACATTGGTCGAGGGGGCTTCAAGCGCGCGCTCCAGATTGTCAAAAATGGGAACCAGTTGTTTGAATAGTCGCTCGTTAGCAAACTGAAGAAACTCTTTCTTTTCGCGTTCCATTCGTTTTCTAAAATTATCTGTTTCGGCCTGTAGGCGAGCAAACCGGTCTTTCTCTGCGGTAAGTTCCTCTTCTTTTTCCTTCAATGCACCCTGAGGTGATTTCAGAGGATCACCAGCGATTGCTTCTGTCTCTTCTTCGCTTACTTCCGTGGTAACTGAATCGCTTTGCGCGTCGCTGGGATCATTGGTTATTTTTTCTTCGTTTGGTAAAGGTTCTTGCGCGCTCATAAATTTTTATGGAACTCCTTTTTTCTTTCCGATAGCAGTTCTGAAACTTTTCGAGCAGTATGGTTTACGACTGAAATGACTTTCGTGTAGTCCATTCGCTTCGGGCCAAATGCGGCGATGGTTCCCATGCTATTACCATCGAGTTCGTAATTTTTTGCGATCAGGCTGCATCCGGTCATTTCCTCTTCAATATTTTCTTCTCCGATGAAAATGGTTAACCCGTCTTGTTGTAAGCAAAGGTCCAAAAGGTTAATCAGCTTGGTTTTTTCTTCCAGAGTTTTGAACAGGGCTTTAATTTTCTCGAGATCGCCGGCGAACTCCGGGTGATCAAGAAAATTTAAAGCTCCTTCCACGAGTAGCTCTCCACCTTTTTCCTCTTCGCCAAAAACCTGCGTGGAAAGCTCCATGGCTCGCTTCATAAGTTGATCGTAGTGTTCTCGCTCGTTCCGGATGCGGTGAAGCAGTTCCCGGCGAATGGTCCTGATGGTTTTACCACTGAATTCTTCATTAAGGAATTTTGATGTGGAGGCCAGCTGGTCTTGGGTTATATCTTTTTCGATGGGGATGATTTTATTTTGCAGGATCCCTAACTCCGAATAAAATACGGCTAGCGCTTCTCTTTGTCCCACCTTGATGAAGTCGATGTGCTTGAACCGGGTATTGGAAAAACCGGGCAGCATAACCAATCCGGTCTGGTGCAAGTTCTCAGATAGTTGGCTGCAGGCTGATTCTAAAACCCCGTCAAAGCCCTGAGTCTTGGAAATGCGGTCAGGTTCGTGAGAAACTTCCGCCTCAGATAAGTCTGGAAGGCTCATGAGATGATTTACGAAAAAACGGTAGCCCTGATCGGTCGGAATCCGGCCGGCGGAAGCATGAGGCCGGTGCAGGTAACCCAGGCCTTCTAGATCCGACATGACGTTACGGATGGTTGCTGGGCTTAGTTTCTGGAAATGTTTTCTAGCTAGGGTCCGCGAACCGACCGGTTCGGCCTCCTCAATATGGTCTCGGATAAGCTCCACTAGAATTGATTGGCTTCTTTGATCCAGTATGGGATTCATGGGTTTTGCTATAAGGCAGTAAAAAAGATGTGTTATCAACAAAGAGTTATAAACAAATTATCAATAGGGAAATTGGTTGTCAATATCCTTGGGGGACTGGTCGGCGGGTAGGCGGAAAAGGGGGCTCTGGCAGCGGTTTTTTTGCCGTCCAGTGAAATCAGGAAAAATTTTACATGTGAGAGTAGAAAAAATACTTTAACGTCCCCAAACTTTTTAATTATCAAAGACCCTGAGATTTAAAAAAACATTTTCAGACTAGTTACTGTAGTTATTATTTTTTGAAACATACACTAGCTTCATAAAAAAGGGGGAGTAGATTTTTTTTTGGTAGGGATCAACCGGGAACAATTTGCGTTCCGATCCCTTCTTCGGTGAGCAGTTCGAGGAGGAGGGCGTGCTTGACGCGTCCGTCGATGATATGGGTTTTGCGCACGCCTAACTTAAGAGCGTCGAGACAGCAGGTGACCTTGGGAAGCATCCCGCCGTGGATGACTCCCGATTTAATCAGCTTATTCGCTTCCTTGCGTGTGAGTTCCGAAATGAGTTTTTTGTTTTTGCGCTGGACGCCTTCAGCGTCTGTCATCAAAATCAGTTTTTCAGCCTTGAGTGCCGAGGCAATTTCGGCAGCGACGAAGTCGGCATTGATGTTCAAGGTTTCTCCTTCAGTTCCTTTTCCGGTGGGGGCGATGACCGGGATGAACCCGTTTTGATCAAGGACTTCGAGTATTTTCGGGTTAACTTTGGTGATTTCTCCGACCAATCCCATATCGATAATCTCGGGTCGGTCGGTCTCCGGCGAGTGTTTGACCCGTTTGTGCCGCTTGGCATGAATAAGGTCACCGTCTTTTCCTGAAATACCTACGGGGTTGACGCCATGGCGGTCGATGAGAGAGACGATTTCCTTATTGACCTTTCCGCCGAGCACCATTTCCACCACATCGATCATTTCCTTATTGGTGATACGTTGCCCGTCGACGAATTCGGACTGGATTCCGAGTGAGTCGAGTGTTTTGCCAATCTGTGGGCCGCCGCCATGGACAATCACGGGATTGATGCCAATGTATTTCATCATGACCACATCTTGGGCAAAGCTTTCCTTTAATTTATCTGAGACCATGGCATTGCCGCCATATTTGATGACGACGGTTTTTCCATAGAAGGTTTTGATAAAGGGCAGAGCTTCGAGTAGGGTCTCGGCCTTCTGGATTCGTTTTTTCATGATCGGGTCAGAGGATATAACGGCTGAGGTCTTCGTCTTGGACGATGTCCTCGAGTTTTTTCCGAACCTTTTCGGCGTCGAGTTTAAGGGTTTGTCCGGAAAGGTCGGGTGCATCGAAGGAAATGTCTTCAAGTAATTTTTCAATGATGGTCTGCAGTCGGCGTGCTCCGATGTTTTCTGTGCGCTCGTTGACCGTGGCTGACATCTGCGCAATTTCGCGTATAGCGTCTTCGGTGAACTCCAGCGTCACTTTTTCGGTATTCAGCAGTGCGATGTACTGTTTGACCAGCGCGTTGTCGGGTTCCGTGAGAATGCGGACAAAGTCGTCTTTCGTGAGTGAGTCGAGTTCGACGCGAATAGGAAACCGTCCTTGAAACTCTGGAATAAGGTCAGAGGGTTTCGACGAATGAAACGCTCCTGCTGCGATGAACAGGATGTGGTCGGTTTTGACGATGCCGTAACGGGTGTTGATGGAGGATCCTTCGACGATGGGTAACAGGTCGCGTTGAACGCCTTCACGGGAAACATCCGGGCCCTGTGTTCCCTGGCGACCAGCAATTTTATCGATTTCATCGATGAAGATGATGCCACTCTGTTCCGTTCGTTCCAGCGCTTCCTGCGTCGCTTTATCATGGTCGATCAGTTTCTCTGCTTCCTGACGGCAAAGCACCTTGAAGGCATCGGGAACTTTCATTTTTTTTTGTTTGGTTTTTTTTGGCATGAGAGAACCGAGCATATCCTTGATGTTGTTTCCCATATCTTCCATGCCGGCGCCAAAGACCTCAACCGCGGGACTGGATTTTTCCTGGGTTTCCACTTCAACCATGCGTTCGTCGAAGCGACCCTCCTTGAGGTATTGCGAAAATTTTTCCCGCGTGTTGTCGTAATGCTGTTTTCCTAACTCGTCCATGCCCGGATCGTCCTGTGGGCGGCTGTGTCCTGGAGGTGGAGGTAGAAGCAGGTCGATTAATTTTTCTTCTGCGAGCGTCCGGGCTTTTTCTTGGACTTCTTTTTCCATTTCCCCTTGAACCATGTTTTTGCTGAGTTCGACCAGATCGCGGACCATGGACTCAACGTCACGTCCCACATAACCGACCTCGGTATATTTGGAGGCTTCGACTTTTATGAAGGGCGATTTGGCGAGCCGGGCCAGACGCCTGGCGATCTCGGTTTTGCCGACGCCCGTGGGCCCGATCATGAGGATATTTTTGGGGGCGACTTCGTCGCGGATGTCCTCGACCAACTGCTGGCTTCGCCATCGGTTGCGCAGAGCGATCGCCACAGCCCGCTTGGCCTTGTTTTGTCCTACAATAAATTTATCAAGCTCTGCTACGATTTCTTTCGGAGTCAGAGATGCAATAAAATCTTTCCGCGAAACCGGCTGGTCCAGAGTGCTGGCGGTCTGGGTACTCATTACTTA
>Ga0207990_1000531_pt1 | contig 22009 bp, 21 predicted proteins | sample ETNtaG_8_FD_185780 | JGI IMG/M metagenome (GOLD analysis project Ga0207990, IMG submission 185780) | Marine microbial and viral communities from oxygen minimum zone, Eastern Pacific Ocean - ETNP201406SV75 (SPAdes) (version 2) | ecosystem: Environmental > Aquatic > Marine > Oceanic ...
GCAAGCGCTTCGAGTTCAAGTACGACTACTGCAAGGGCTGCGGGCTTTGTGTTGCCGAATGCCCCTGTGGTGCGATCGAGATGGTGTCAGAGGATATTTAAAGCCTGAACTACTTCCCGACGGACCAGGTCTTCGCAGTCGGTCAGGACGACGATGCAAAACCGGGCAGTACACTCGCATCGAAGCAGCGGTCTTTCTCAGGTGACAAGACTCTTCTTGGAGTTGTAGCGCTAAGTAATGACATTATCAATCTTGGATAGGTAACCCTGATGAAAGTAGGATTTTTTAGTGCTAAACAGTACGACATCGACCATTTTTATCGCATTAACAAAACCTTTGGGCTGCAGATCGAGTATTTTGATTACCGTTTATGCTCGCAGACCGTTCGTTTGGCTCATGGTTTCGATGCTGTCTGTGCGTTTGTGAACGATTCGCTTTGCGAAGAGGTATTGATCGAATTGTCAGAAAATGGCACCAAGGTTATTGCCATGCGTTGCGCCGGTTTTAATAACGTCGATCTGGAGGCGGCAAAAAGGTTAAATTTGAAAGTGGTTAATGTTCCTTCTTATTCACCTGAGTCAGTTGCGGAACACACAGTCGCCCTGATGTTGACATTAAACAGAAAAGTGCACAAAGCTTATCAACGTACCCGCGATGCTAACTTTTCGTTAACAGGACTCGTGGGGTTCAATATGCAGAATCGCAACGTTGGGGTCATCGGAACAGGAAGAATTGGCCTGGCGACTATCAAGGTTTTGCTTGGATTCGGATGCCATGTCTATGCACATGATCCCTGCCAAAATCACGCGGTGCTCGACTTGGGGGTTGAATATGTATCCCTCGACAAGATCTTTGCGGCGTGCGACATAATTTCGCTACATTGCCCACTGACGAGCGAAAACCATCACTTGCTGAATAGTGAGAACTTTAGCCGGATGAAGCCAGGTGTGATGGTGATTAACACCAGCCGTGGGGGGTTGTTGAATGCGCTAGATGCCATCGAAGCGCTAAAAACTGGTCAACTGGGGTCGCTCGGTCTTGATGTGTATGAAAATGAAAAAGAGCTATTTTTTGAAGATAAATCAAATGAAGTCATTCAAGATGATGTCTTCAGGCGCTTATCTGCTTGCCACAATGTTATTTTTACCGGGCATCAGGCGTTCCTAACTGAAGAAGCGTTGAGCGCGATAGCAGTTACCACTTTGACTAATATCACGCAACTAAGCGATGCTAAGCACTGCCTAAATGAACTGATTTAGCTTGCGGTATCGGTACCATACCAGCCGGCACTGGCACTGATCCGCCGCCAGTCACGTTTTGCGGAAGTGCTCGACAACCTGGACGAGGTGGATGCCCTGTGCGAGGTGCGGCGGTATTTGATTTGTGGTAACTATTTTAAAATCCAGGGGTCAGAGTCGGCGCGAATAAGAAAAATCTGATGCTCGATGAGCGGGAAACCCGGCAGGCGTAGCCCGCTGATATATGCCACTCCGGCGCTACTGGCCACAAGCAGTATAATCGTTGCCGGAAGGCGGAAAATACCAGTTTTGTTGCGCTGGCCGCCGTTCGGGTCATTTTATTAGGGGATCGGTGAATCATCATGCGGGATAGTTTCTCGCAGGAACAGTTACTTGAGTGCGGGCATGGCAGGATGTTTGGTTCCGGCAACGCCCAGTTGCCCCTGCCGCCGATGCTCATGTTCGACCGCATCGTGCGCATCACAGACGACGGTGGCGAATACGGTAAAGGCGAGGTGGTGGCCGAACTCGACATACACCCCGGCCTGTGGTTTTTCCAGTGCCATTTCGAAAACGACCCCGTGATGCCGGGCTGTCTCGGGGTGGACGCCCTCTGGCAACTGATTGGATTTTTCCTGGGCTGGAAAGGCGGACCGGGTCACGGCCGGGCGCTCGGCGCCGGCGAGATTCGCTTCACCGGCCAGATCACCCCTGAATGCTCCTTGGTCCGCTACCGGTTATCGCTCAAGCGGCTGATCACGCGGCGTTTGTACATGGGTATTGCCGATGGCCAGGTGGAAGCGGACGACCAGGTCATCTATACCGGCAAGGATTTGCGGGTGGGTCTTTTTACCGAGGATAGTGAGGTATCGGCCAAGTGAAACGGGTTGTTGTTACTGGTATGGGCATCGTCTCCAGCATCGGCAACAACTGCCGGGAGGTCGCCGTTGCCCTCGAGCAGGGCCGCTCGGGTATCAGTGCAAGTGCCGAGTACCAGGAACTGGGTTTTCGCTCCCAGGTGCACGGCAGCATCGACGTTGACCTGACCGGGTTGATCGACCGAAAACTGAAGCGCTTCATGGGTGATGCCGCTGCCTACAATTATCTGGCCATGTGCGAGGCGGTCGCGGATTCCGGGCTCGATGATGGGCAGGTCTCCAACCCGCGGACCGGCTTGGTGGTGGGCTCAGGCAGCGGTTCGCCGGCCAACATTGTCAATGCCGCGGATCTGCTGCGGACCAAGGGCGTCAAGCGTGTGGGCCCTTACATGGTCACTCGCAGCATGGCCAGCACAACCGCTGCCTGTATCGGTACGGCCTTCAAGATCAAGGGTGTGTCGTATTCCATCAGTTCGGCCTGTGCGACCAGCGCCCACTGCATCGGCAATGCAGCTGAATTGATCCAACTGGGTAAGCAGGATGTCGTCTTTGCTGGCGGTGGTGAAGAACTGCACTGGTCTACCTCGGTCCTGTTCGATGCTATGGGTGCGCTCTCCTCGCGCTACAACGAGACGCCACAAGGCGCTTCACGTGCTTACGATGTCGATCGCGATGGTTTTGTCATCTCTGGTGGCGGCGGCGTTTTGGTCATGGAAGAACTTGACCACGCTCGGCAGCGGGGCGCCAAGATCTATGCTGAACTGCTTGGCTATGGTGCTACCGGTGACGGCTTCGATATGGTCCAACCCTCGGGCGAGGGGGCTGCCCGCTGTATGCGATTGGCCATGACTGACATCGATGCGCCAGTGGATTACATCAACACCCACGGTACCAGTACGCCAGCTGGGGATATTCGTGAATTGGAGGCGATTCGGGAAGTGTTCGGGGAAGAAGTTCCGCCGTTGAGTGCCACCAAGTCTTTGACCGGTCACGCGCTTGGGGCCGCGGGCGTGAACGAGGCCATCTACTCGTTACTGATGTTGCAGGGCAGTTTCGTGACCGCGTCTGCCAACATCGAGAACCTGGATCCGGAAGCAGCAGGTTTTCCGATCGTGCGCGAGTTGCAACGCGAAGCTGACCTCAACGTGGTGATGTCGAATAGTTTCGGCTTTGGCGGCACCAACTCGACGTTGACTTTTGGCCGGGTGACGGATTGATCAGCGCTCAGTGTGCCGTGTTCTATCGGCGTTCTGGCTTTCGCCCTGCCTGGGCAATGCCGTAACGGGTTCGGACGTAGTCGTCGAGCAACGCGATAAACTGCGCTGTCAGATTATCGCCGCGCAGGGTCACAGTTTTCTCACCATCCTGGTATACCGGGGCAACGGGCTTTTCACCGGTACCCGGCAGGCTGATGCCGATGTCTGCGTGACGACTTTCCCCCGGCCCGTTGACTACGCAGCCCATGACCGCGACCGACAGTGTTTCAACCCCGGGATAGCGCTTGCGCCAGGCGGATAGGTGTTGGCGTAGGTGTTGTTGGACTTCGCTCGCAAGGCGCTGAAAGGTGTCGCTGGTAGTGCGGCCACAGCCGGGGCAGGCGGTAACCTGCGGCGCAAATGCGCGCAACCCAAGCCCCTGCAGTATTTCCTGGGCAATACGTACCTCGTGTGTGCGATCCGCACCTGGTTCGGGGGTCAGCGACACACGGATAGTATCGCCAATGCCGTCCTGCAATAGTATCGCCAGGGCAGCAGTGGAGGAGACGATGCCCTTGTCGCCTATGCCGGCCTCAGTCAGGCCCAGGTGCAAGGCCAGATTGGTGCGCGCGGCCAGGTCACGGTAAACGGCAACGAGTTCTGGCACTGCACTCACCTTGGCTGAAAGGATGATCTGGTCGCGGCTCAGTCCTTGCGCGAGGGCGAGTTGTGCGCTGTCGAGGGCCGAATCGACCAGGGCCTCACGCGTTACCACGGCAAGGTCTCGGGGCTGTGGCAGGACAGCGTTCTCATCCAGTTTACCGGCTAATAGTTGCTGGTCGAGTGACCCCCAGTTGACGCCGATGCGCACTGGCTTGCGGTAGTGGCAGGCAAGTTCGACTAGTTGGCAGAAACGCTCGTCGCGTTTGCTGCCTGGGCCAAGATTGCCGGGGTTGATTCGGTACTTGTCCAGCGCATCAGCGCAGTCACTGAATTCGCGCAGCAAGGTATGGCCGTTATAGTGAAAATCTCCCACTAGCGGGACCGTGCAGCCGGCTGCACGCAGCCGGTGGTGAATGTTGGGAACGGCTCGGGCCGCAGCCTCGGTGTCGACCGTAATCCGCACGATCTCCGAGCCGGCTGCAGCAAGGTCCAGCACCTGCTGCACAGTCGCCTCAACATCGGCGGTCTCGGTGTTGGTCATAGACTGGACCACCACCGGGGCTGAGCCGCCGATGGTGATACCGCCTACCCTGACCTGGTGGGTCTGTCGGTCGACTGTGGCAACGGCATCGTTCATCTGTGGCAACAACGGTATGGTCGGCGGGGGGATTCTACTCAAACTCCCTGCTTTCATCGCGCTTACATCCTAAAAACACCAAAGCGCGTTTTCTCTACGGGCGCGTGCTGTGTGGCTGCAAGGGCCAGTGAGACCACTTTGCGCGTTTCGGCGGGGTCGATCACGCCGTCATCCCAGAGGCGGGCTGTAGCATAGAAAGGGTGACCCTGAATTTCGTATTGTTCACGGATATCCGCCTTGAAGCTTTCCTCCTCGTCGCTCGGCCAGTCTCCACCGGCGTGTTCGATGGCGTCACGGCGCACCTGAGACAGCACATGGGCGGCCGTCTCGCCGCCCATTACCGAGATGCGGGCATTGGGCCATATCCACAGGAAGCGCGGATCGTAGGCCCGGCCGCACATGCCGTAGTTACCGGCGCCGAAGCTGCCGCCAATGATCACCGTCAGCCGCGGTACCCGGCTACACGCTACAGCAGTGACCAGTTTGGCGCCATCGCGGGCGATGCCGCCATGCTCATAGCGGCTACCAACCATGAAGCCGGTAATGTTCTGCAGAAAAAGTAGCGGAATATCGCGCTGGCTGCACAATTCGACGAAGTGCGCGCCCTTGAGGCTAGACTCCGAGAAAAGGATACCGTTGTTGGCGACGATCCCCACCGGATGGCCATCGATACGGGCGAAAGCACAGACTAGAGTCTTACCATAACGGGCTTTGAACTCATCGAATTCGCTGCCATCTACGATGCGGCAGATAACCTCGCGCACATCAAAGGGCTGGCGCGAGTCGGCAGGAATGATGCCGTAGAGTTCCTGTGCTTCGTACTGGGGTTCCCGCGGTTCCTGCGCCGCCGCCGCCGGGGGTGGTCGGTTGAGGATTGCAACGATACGGCGGGCAAGTTCCAGCGCATGGTCGTCGTTTTCGGCCAGGTAATCGGCGACCCCAGAGACCCGGGTATGAATGTCGGCCCCGCCCAAGTGTTCGGCGCTCACCTGTTCACCGGTTGCGGCCCGCACCAGTGGCGGCCCGCCGAGGAAAATCGTACCCTGGTTGCGCACGATAATGGTCTGGTCGGACATAGCGGGAACATAGGCGCCACCGGCAGTGCACGAACCCATGACTACGGCGATTTGTGGGATGCCGGCAGCTGACATATTTGCCTGGTTATAGAAAATTCGACCGAAATGGTCACGGTCGGGAAACACCTCATCCTGGCGCGGCAGGAAGGCACCCCCAGAGTCCACCAAGTAGACGCAGGGCAGGTGATTTTCGGCCGCGATGGCCTGTGCTCGCAGGTGTTTCTTGACGGTGATGGGGTAGTAGGTGCCGCCTTTTACCGTGGCGTCGTTGGCGACCACCACACAGGTTTGTCCCTCGATCTGCCCGATCCCGCTGATGAGGCCGCCGCTAGGTACCTCGTCATCATATAACTCCCAGCCCGCCAGTTGTGAGAACTCAAGAAAAGTCGTGCCGGGATCCAGCAGTCGATCGATGCGCTCGCGCGCCAGCAACTTGCCACGGGCGTGGTGTTTATCGCGAGCCCGCTCGCTGCCACCCTGGGCAACCTGTGCCAGAGCCGCGCGTAGCGCGGCTGTTTTCTCCAGCATAGCCTCACGGTTCAGTGCATAGTCATTCGACTGTATATCGATCCGGGTGGGAAAAGGGCTCATGACAAAGTCACCACAGTTGGATTACCAGCCGCCACGCTCCAGCCAGGCGTCTATGTGGTCGAGTCGGTCACAGCCCCAGAATGGCTCACCATCGACGAACATAAATGGCGAGCCAGCGACTTTACGGGCCAGTGCCTCGTCGGTGGCTTCGCGCAGGCGCTGCTTGATCGGCTCGGACTGGATGCTGGCTTCGAGACCCGCACGTTGGTGGCCCTGTTCAGCCGCGATAGTGAGCACTGTGTCGGTATCGGAGATATCACGGTCGTCCCGGAAATAAGCCCGGTAAAGAGCCTGGGCAAGGGTCTGTGCCGCAACCTGGTCGTTGGCTTCTATGGCGTAGTACGCGCGCGCGGCGGCCAGCGTCGAAATCGGAAATTTCGAAGGCTCGGCAAAGGGAATCCGCCAGTAGCGGGCACAGCGGGCTATGTCATGGGCCGAGTACTCGCCAATCAGCGGATAGGTGTACAGCGGTCTGCGCTCGCTGGTTTTCATGATTATGCCCAGCAGGTAGGGTCGCCAGAGAGTCTCACGCTGGTGGCGGGCGGCGATCGCCTCGATGCGCTCGGACGCCAGGTAGCCATAGGGTGAAGAGAACTCAAAAAAGAATTCTATACGGTCAGTCATTGATCATTGCCTTCAGGTAGGTACAGACAAGGGTTAGGTCAGGCGTTCGAAAGCCATGGCCGTAGCCTCGCCACCACCTATGCACAATGAAGCAATACCAGTTTTAAGGTCGTAGCGCGCCATCGCCGATAACAGAGTGACGATGATGCGCGCGCCCGAGGCACCCACCGGGTGACCCAGGGCGCAGGCGCCACCGTGCACGTTGAGTTTGTCGTGAGGTATGTCAAGTTCACGCAAGGCGGCCATGGCGACTACCGCGAATGCTTCATTGACTTCGTATAGATCAGCGTCTTTGGTATGCCAGTTGAGTTTGTTCAGTAGCGCCCGTATGGCAAACACTGGCGCAGTGGTAAACCAGCCCGGCTCCTGGGCAAAGGAGGCATGGCCGAGAATTTTTGCCAGCGGCACGTGTCCGCCTTTCTCGGCGTCAGACAAGCGCATCAGCACCAGTGCGGCTGCGCCGTCGGAAATGGAACTGGAATTGGCCGGGGTCACGGTACCATCCTTGCGAAAAGCGGGTTTGAGATGAGGGATCTTCTCAACGTTGGCGCTAAGGGGTTGCTCGTCGGTATCCACCGTGATGTCCTGCTTACGGCCTGGTACCGTTACGGGCGTAATCTCGTCGCCGAAAGCACCGTTTTCGATCGCCTCTTTGGCTCGGGTCAACGATTCGATGGCAAAGTCATCTTGATCTTCGCGGCTGAAGTTGTAGCGCTCGGCACAGTCCTCGGCAAAGTGGCCCATCAACTTGCTGTGATCGTAAGCGTCCTCCAGCCCGTCTATGAACATGTGATCAAGCAGTTGTCCGTTACCCAGGCGGTAACCGCCGCGGGCCTTGGTTAAAAGGTAGGGCGCATTGCTCATACTCTCTAGCCCGCCGGCGACCATCAGTTGGCCGCTACCGGCCATGATCAGGTCATGGGCCAGCATGGTTGCCTTCATGCCCGAGCCGCACATCTTATTGATGGTGGTGGCCCCGGTTGTTAGCGGCAGACCGGCGCCCAGCGCGGCCTGGCGTGCCGGTGCCTGGCCCTGCCCGGCCGGTAGAACGCAGCCCATCAATACCTCGTCCACGGTCTCGGGTGTAATCCCAGCCCGTTCTATCGCCGCGTCGATGGCGCTGGCACCAAGCGTTGCCGCGGTCAAGGGGGCGAGTACACCCTGGAACGCGCCCATCGGGGTGCGGGCGGCTCCGGTAATTACAATCGGGTCATGTTGCATTACTTGTTTCCTTAGGCCGATTCGTTGAAAAGTTCCCGACCAATCAGCATACGCCTGATCTCGCTGGTGCCGGCGCCGATTTCATAGAGTTTGGCGTCCCGCAACAACCGGCCGGCAGGGCTGTCGGTGACGTAGCCAGCGCCACCTTGCAGCTGTATGGCGTCAAGCGCCATCCGCGTAGCTCGTTCGGCCGAGTACAGTATCGCCCCGGCGGCATCCTTGCGCGTGGTTTCACCACGATCGCAGGCAGCCGCCACTGCGTAGACGTAGGCCCGGCTGGCATTCAAAGTGGTGTACATGTCTGCTAGTTTGGCCTGGATCAACTGGAAGGCACCTATGGGTTGACCGAATTGTTCGCGGGCATGTACGTAAGGGAGGACGATATCCAGGCAGGCTTGCATCACGCCCAGCGGGCCGCCCGATAGTACCACCCGTTCGTAATCCAGTCCGCTCATCAGCACTGCAACGCCTTGATCTAGCTGACCCAGAATGTTGTCTGCTGGTACTTCGCAATCCTTGAAAACCAACTCGGCGGTATTAGAGCCGCGCATACCCAGTTTGTCGAGTTTCTTAGTGCTTGAAAAACCAGCGAAGTCACGTTCCACGATGAAAGCGGTAATGCCGTGGGAACCGGCATCTGGCGCAGTCTTGGCGTAGACCACCAGCACGTCGGCGTCGGGCCCGTTGGTAATCCACATTTTGGTGCCGTTCAGCAGGTAAATTTCACCTCGGCGTTCGGCCCGCAGCCGCATGCTGACCACGTCCGAGCCGCTGCTGGCTTCGCTCATTGCCAGTGCTCCGACATGCTCGCCGCTTAGCAGGCGTGGCAAGTAGCGGGCCTTCTGCTGGACGCTGCCGTTGCGACGGAGCTGGTTAACGCACAGGTTTGAGTGAGCGCCGTAGGAAAGACCCACTGATGCCGAAGCACGACTGATCTCCTCCATCACCACTGTGTGCTCAAGATAGCCCATACCGGCACCGCCGAAACTCTCCTCCACGGTGACACCGAGCAGGCCGAGTTTGCCGAACTTGAGCCATAGATCGGCAGGGAAATCGTTGTCCTGGTCTATCTGGGCCGCGCGTGGTGCGATTTCGCGGGTCGCGAAATCGGTCACGGTCTGGCGCAGAAGATCGACCGTCTCGCCGAGGGCGAAATTGAGGCTCGGAGGGGTGGATGGGCTCATGGGCTCAGGACGGATGTTGCTCCACAGCGGGAAATGGCCGGCCGGGTATGACCGAAGGGTGTCATTCTAGATTGACGTTTACGTAAACGTCAACTGATTTTTCGCCTATTTTCGACCCCTTTGTCGTCGTGGAATGGCTAAGGAGTAGGCGGCCTTGTCTCGGGTTTTGCTGTGGCCAGGCCGGTGGGTGTCATTGTGCAAAAAAAACGCCGGCAGTGAACTGCCAGCGTTTTTGGGTCACTTCGCGCTATTGGCCGGCAGGGGAACGCAACGAAGCAGCGCCCTTAACGGCAAGGCCGGCACGAAAGTGGTCAGTGCCGAGGCGGGACAAGGACAGCAGCAGCGGCTTTTATGTCATCATTAACAATAGTCTCATCTGTGGTAACACCACCTGTCATTTTAGTTAATGCCATTATGTTCTTGAGTTGCAGCGCGATCAGTTTTTCGGTGTTGTCGAACATCAGCTGCTGGTAGTTGGCAAAAGGGGAAAAGGCTACCTCAATGGCAGTGTCGGTAGCGCTTGATTTGGCTTTAGCAGTCATGTGCGTACTCCCGGTGTAAAGTTGATTACTGTAATTTGTGCACTGCACAATAACACAACCTATGTTGCAGTGCACCAATTCGGGGAAATTAGGAATAAACTGTGAAAAACCAGTATGTTACCAATGACGCCGGCCTGCGCTTGGCAGCTCGCCCACAGCCCGGTCACCCCCCTTGGGTGGTGTTTCTTGGCGGTTTTGCCTCGGACATGACGGGGACCAAAGCCGAGTATTTGGCTGAGTGGTGCCGGCAGCGGGAACAGGCCTTTCTGCGCTTCGATTACACCGGCCATGGCGCCTCTGATGGCCGTTTCGAGGAGGGCAGCATCGGTCAGTGGTGTGCCGATGCGCAGGCCGTGATCGAAAAGTTGACCGATGGCCCGTGCGTGCTGGTCGGTTCCAGCATGGGGGGTTGGATCATGCTGCACGTTACCTTGGCGCTAGGGGCCCGGGTTCGAGGGCTGGTCGGGGTAGCCGCGGCGCCCGATTTTACCCGCGCGCTGGTGTCGCAGGAGCTAACTTCGGTTGAGCGCGAGGAGTTGCAGCGCTCTGGCCAGGTTTTGTTGCGTTCGCCCTACGATCCCGAAGGTACGATCATCTCGGCGGCGCTGATAGAGGACGGCGAGCAGCAGTGTCTGCTTGACCGGCCGATTGCCATCGATTGTCCGGTGCGGTTGCTGCAGGGCATGGCGGATTCGGAAGTACCCTGGCAGATCGCGTTGCGACTTGCCACGGCACTCGCCGGTACAGATGTGCAGGTGCGGTTGATCAAGGATGGCGATCATCGCCTGTCGGCACCGGCACAGTTGGCGCTGCTGGGCGCGGCGCTCGACGAGGTGCTGGCTGGCAGCGCCACAGCCTGAGCCGGCCGCCGTTATTGCTGGCCGGCCCCGCCGATGATCGTGCGTGCTAGGATTGTTGCGCACGGGGGGTACATGCAGGAGCTGATAGAGAAGATTCAGACCGAGGGAGAACACGTTGGCGGCGGCATCGTCAAGGTTGACAGCTTCCTCAATCACCAGGTGGACCCGGGGCTGACCCAGCGGATGGCCCGGGAGTTGTGCGTACGGTTACGCCAGCAGGGGATCAAGCAGATCTCGCGGGTTCTCACGGCTGAGGTCAGCGGCATCCCGGTGGCGCTGGAGGTTGCCGGGCAGTTCGCTGCCAAGTTGATCTATGCCCGCAAAAGCCAGTCGCGCCTCATGACCGGTACTTACTATGTGGCCGAGACCATCAGCCGTACCCGCGGTACGGCCACCGACCTGATGGTGGATAGGCGCTTCCTGGGCCCGGATGACCAGGTGCTTATCATTGATGATTTTCTGGCCACGGGTTCGACCTTGAGCGCGTTGGCAAGACTGGTCGGCGAGAGCGGTGCCAGTTTGCACGCCATTGGCTGTGTTATAGAAAAGCCCGCGGAGGGTGGCCGCGAGGTGTTGCTGGACCTGCACGTGCCGGTAGTGACGCTTGCCAAGATCCTGTTCCAGGATGGTGGCTTGGCTGTCTGCCCCTGAGACTGTTACCGCGATGACTGCGGGCCTCTATGCACGAATTTACCGTTTGGTGTGCACGGTGCCGCGCGGTCAGGTGGCGACCTACGGTCAACTTGGGGCAGTAGTTGGCTGTAGCGCCCGCCAGGTTGGTTATGCGATGGCGGCGGTAACCGATGTCGGGGTGCCCTGGCACCGGGTCATCAATAGCCGGGGCGCCATCAGCACACGCAGTGACGGTAAACCGGATACCCGGCAAAGAGAACTGTTGGAAGGCGAGGCTGTGGTCTTCGGCCCAGCCGGCTGCGTCGATCTCGCTACTTTCGGCTGGAACGGCCCCGACTGGGATTGGCTGGTGGCAAATGGGCTGGAGCCACCACAGATTCTGGATTCAGACTGAAGTGCTACCAAGAGGACACTCATAACAAGATGAAAAGTGGGCACTGTATTCACGTGGTCAGTTGTCATGCGGAAGGCGAGGTGGGGGATGTGATCGTCGGCGGAGTTCTAGCGCCGCCTGGCGCGAGTCTGTGGGAGCAATCACGCTGGCTCGAAGCGGATGGGAAGCTGCGGAACTTCCTCCTCAATGAACCCCGCGGCGGTGTGTTCAGGCACGCCAACCTGCTGGTGCCCCCGGTCAGCCCACAAGCTGACGCTGGCTTTATTATCATGGAACCGCAGTACATGCCTCCGATGTCGGGCTCCAATGCCATCTGTGTCAGCACCGTCCTGCTCGAGACAGGCATTCTGCCGCTGGTCGAGCCCGAGACCGTGCTCCAGTTGGAGGCGCCAGGTGGATTGGTCTCGGTACGGGCGAGTTGTCGCGACGGCGTGGTCGAGCGCGTCACTGTTCAGAACGTTACCTCTTTTGTCGACCAACTGGATGCTACGGTTGAGGTCGAAGGCCTGGGCACCCTGACGGTAGACACGGCCTATGGTGGGGACAGTTTCGTCATGGTCGATGCCGGCGCCGTAGGTTTTGCTGTCACGCCGAACGAGGCGGCAGATATCGTGCACTGGGGTCGCAAGATTACCCGGGCTGCTAACGAGCAGTTAGGGTTTTGCCATCCAGACAATCCTCAGTGGTCGCACCTGTCCTTTTGTATGATGACTGCGCCATTGTCCGTGGAAGGCGACGCGACCGTGGGCCGTCACACCGTAGTTATCCAACCCGGAAAACTCGACCGCTCACCTTGTGGAACTGGCTGTTGTGCCCGCATGGCGGTGCTTCATGCGCGAGGCGTATTGGGCGAAAAGGCACGGTTTATCGGAGAGTCGGTGATCGGTTCGCGCTTCGACTGCCGCATAGAGGGCGTCACAGCCCTAGGCGACGGGCGGCCCGGGATCGTGCCCTCGTTGGCCGGGCGGGCCTGGATCACCGGTATCCACCAGCATTTGCTGAGTCCCGCTGATCCCTGGCCCACGGGTTACCGGGTCGGAGACACCTGGCCGGCAGGTTCCTAGGTTGGCCACAATTGGGCCGCACCGTGAACGCCGGCACTGTCGCCGTTGAGGTTTCTCAGAATCGGGGTCTTCAGGTTGGTATCAAAAACATGTTGGGCTATGTGCTCTGGGCCCTCGCTGTAGAGCGCTTCGAGATTTGACAAGCCACCGCCGAGCACCACGGCGTGTGGGTCGAGGATGTTGATCACGCTGGCGAGCGCTCGGCCGAAGCGCTCGAGTAAGCGCCCCAATGCCGCGCGGGCGACGCCATCGCCCTGTTGTGCCCGCTGGACGATTGCCGGGGGTGTGAGCCCAGTGCTGCCGCCCAGGCGCTGGTAGTCGGCCGCAAAGCCGGGCCCCGAGAGAAAAGTCTCGACGCAGCCATTGCGGCCGCAGTAGCAGCGTGGCCCGTCCGGCTCCAGGCAGTTATGGCCCCATTCACCGGCAATGTGCGCCAACCCAGGCAGCAGTTGCCCACCGACTACGATGCCCCCGCCTACTCCGGTGCCCATAATGACACCAAATACCGTGTGCGCACCGCGACCAGCGCCGCCAATGGCCTCGGCCAACGCAAAGCAGTTGGCATCGTTTTCAAGGCGTACGGGGCGCATAAGCAGGGTTTCCAGGTCACGCTGCAACGGTTGCCCGTTCAGGCATATGGTGTTGGAATTCTTGACGCTGCCGTCAGGATTGAGCGTGCCAGGTGTGGCGATGCCGATGGTGCAGCGTGAGTCGATATCCTGTTCCAGTGCATGTACCAGCGTGGCGACGTTCTCAAGAACCGCCTGGTAGCCCAGGTGTTGTGGAGTCGGCCGACGCAGACGCAAAAGTTGATCGCCCCGTGTGTCCAGAACCACGCCTTCGGTCTTGCTGCCACCCAAGTCAATACCGATTCTCATAGTGGTCGGACGGATGCTGGGTGCCGATCAAGGCTGGCAGTTATTCGGGGATCAAGCGTCGCGCGAGAAGGTGATCTGGGCGTAGGCCGAGTGGTTGTGAATGGACTCGAAATTTTCCGCCTCTACAGTGTAGCTGTGGATTCGTTGGTCTTGGTTGAGGCGTCCGGCGACATCCCGCACCAGGTCCTCGACAAACTTGGGATTGTCATAGGCTTTTTCGGTCACGTGTTTTTCGTCCGGTCGTTTGAGCAGGCCATATAACTCGCAACTCGCCTCTTGCTCGACGATATCGATTAACTCTTCGATCCAGATGAACGCACTGGCACGCACCTGCACCGTCACATGCGAGCGCTGGTTGTGGGCCCCGTAATCCGAAATCTGCCTGGAACACGGACACAGGCTGGTCACCGGCACCACCACATTGACCTCGGTCATCACTTTGCCGTCGGTGATTTCCCCGACCAGGGTGACCTCGTAATCCATCATGCTTCTGACGCCGGTCACTGGCGCTTGCTTTTCAAGGAAGAACGGAAAGGTCATCTCGATGTGGCCGGTGCGAGCATTCAGGTGCTCACTGGTTTCTTGCAGCATAGCGCGGAAAGATTGCACCGAGATCTCCCGCTCCTGGTCGTTGAGGATTTCGACGAACCGTGACATGTGGGTGCCCTTGAAACTGTGCGGCAGTTCCACGTACATATTGAAGGTTGCGACCGTGTGCTGCTCCCAGCCACTGCGGTCCTGGACTCGCACTGGATGGCGCACATTCTTAACTCCGACCTTGTCGATAGTCAGGTTGCGGGTGTCGGGGCTGCCTTGCACATCGGCAATGTCGGCCGCTGATACGGCTGAGAATTTAGGGTTGCTCATGCGCGCTGGAAACTGGAGCCGGAGAATTCCGGCAGCGCTTGAGTCTAAGCAGATTCCAGGGTGCGGGCAAGTTCAGGGGGCAAGCCATTGCGGATTGAGTTAATGATGCCTGCGGCATCCAGACCGCATCGTGCAAGTACCTCGGCCGGCTCTCCCTGGCCGATGTGCTGGTCTGGTAAACCCAGTATCAGCAGGGGAATTGCCTGGCCGTGGTCACTGAGCACTTCGGCAACCCCGGTACCAGCGCCGCCGCGCACTGCGTTCTCCTCGAGGGTGACGATGAGATCATGGCGGTCTGCCATCGCTAGGATGGTGTCTTGGTCCAATGGCTTGACACTGCGCATGTTTACCACCGTTGCATCGAGTTCGGTCGCCGCCTGCAGAGCGGGTTCGAGCATAGTGCCAAAAGTGAGCAGCGCGATACCTTGTCCTTGGCGCCGTACTTGGGCTTGGCCGATCGGCAGTTGTGTCATAGCCGTTTTTTCAGCCACCCCCGGGCCACTACCCCTGGGGTAGCGCACCGCGGCTGGGCCAGGGTGCAGGTAGGCGGTGTAGAGCATGTCCCGACATTCGGCCTCGTCGGCTGGTGCCAGTATGGTCAGACCTGGCACGCAGCGCAGAAAACTGAGGTCGAACGCACCTTGGTGGGTGGGTCCGTCGGCACCGACAATGCCGGCCCGGTCGATAGCCAGGGTCACATCCAGTTCTTGTACGCTGATGTCGTGGATCAACTGATCATAGGCTCGCTGCAGGAAGGTCGAGTAGATTGCGACCACGGGCTTCAAGCCGTCGCAGGCGGCACCAGCGGCGAAAGTCAGCGCATGTTGTTCAGCGATACCAACGTCGAAGTACCGGGCCGGGTAGTTCTCGGAAAACTGCACCAGCCCGGAACCCTCGCGCATCGCCGGCGTGATTCCTATCAATCGCTCATCGTTGGCTGCCATATCGCACAACCAGTCACCGAACACCTGGGTGTAGGTGCGCTTAGTCTGCCGCTTCTCCATCTTGCCGGTGGCTGGGTCAAAAGGCCCGATACCGTGGAAGGCGATCGGTTCGCCCTCGGCAGGTTCGAAGCCCTTGCCTTTCTGGGTTACTACGTGCAGGAAACGTGGACCCTTCATCGATTTCATGTTGCGCAGCGTCGAGACCAGTGTGTGTATATCGTGGCCATCGATCGGGCCGATGTAGTAGAAGCCGAGTTCTTCGAACAGCGTGCTTGGCATCACCATACCTTTGAGATGTTCTTCCCAGCGCCGGGCAAAAGCCTGCATCGGTGGTGCGGTGCCGAGAACTGTCTTGCTGCCCGCCCTGACAGTGGTATAGGCACGGCCCGAAAGGATTCGCGCAAGATAGTTGGACATGGCGCCGACGTTCCGAGAAATGGACATCTCGTTGTCATTGAGCACTACCAGAATATCCGCATCCATATCGCCGGCGTTGTACAGGGCTTCCATTGCCTGGCCCGCGGTCAGCGCACCGTCACCGATAATGGCAGTGACTTTACGCTCAGTGTTGCCCAGTTGTGCGGCCACAGCCATGCCCAGTGCCGCGCTGATAGAGGTGCTCGAGTGCCCGGCACCAAAAGTGTCGTATTCGCTCTCAGCGCGCTTGAGAAACGCCGACAGGCCGCCGGTCTGACGGATGGTAGCCATCCGCTGCCTGCGGCAGGTAAGAATCTTGTGGGGGTAAGCCTGGTGACCGATATCCCAGACCAGCCGGTCGTTGGGGGTGTCGAAGATATAGTGCAGGGCAATGGTGAGTTCGACTGTGCCCAGGCCCGGAGCCAGATGGCCGCCGGTGCTCGAGACTACCTCGATCAGGAAATGGCGTATCTCGTTGGCCAGTTTCTGCAGTTGGTTTTCGGGCAGCAGACGCAGGTCCGCCGGCGAGTCTATGGTGTCGAGGATCGGGTAGGTCACGTCATCGTCGCTGTTCGCCGGATTGGTGTACCAGAGCCGGGATGATATCTCTGTCGCAACTCAATGGGAGCGCCGGAGCGTGAATCGGGCCAGCGCCTCAAGCAAACTGGTGTCGAAAGTTACCGCCTCAAGTGCGGCGATGGCTTGGCGGCCTTGCTTTTCGGCATACTGCCTGGCCGCACCTTCGCCCAGCACGCTAAGGAAGGTCGGTTTGCCTAGAGCCCGGTCGACCCCCGCTGTTTTGCCCAGCGTGGCCGTATCGGAGGTACCGTCAAGGATGTCGTCCACCACTTGGAAAGCCAGGCCCAAGGGCTGCGCGTAGCGCACCAGATGTTGGAGCGGCTCCTGATCGTCAGTTGCCGTCAGTGCCCCGAGTTGGACCGCGGCCAGGATCAGTGCACCTGTTTTCATATTGTGCATCGTTGCCAAGGTTTCGCACGTTGCGGTTTTCGAGACCAGATCGAGATCAATTGCCTGGCCACCGGCCAGCCCCTGCGAGCCGACCGTTCGGGCCAGCACATGTAGCATCTGCAGACGGCGGGCTGGTGCTATCTGCGGTACGAGTTCGGCAGCTATCGCCTCGAAGGCTATGGTCTGCAGGGCATCCCCAGCCAGTATCGCGGTGGCCTCGCCGAAGGCCTTGTGACAGGTAGGTTTGCCGCGGCGCAGGTCGTCGTCGTCCATTGCTGGCAGGTCGTCATGTATCAGCGAGAATGCGTGAATCAACTCTATGGCCCCGGCAGCGGCATCCAGGCTCTCCTCAGATGCTCCCAGGCTGGTACCGGTGGCGTAAACGAGTGCTGCCCGGTAGCGCTTGCCGGCACCGATTGCAGCATAGCGCATCGCCGCGTGCAGTTTTTTGGGGGGGGCGTTTGCCGCGGGTAGCAGGCGGTCGAGATAAGCCTCGAGGCGTTCGCGCCAGCGCTGCCAGCAAGCCTCAAGGTGGTCGGAATGGGTCACTCGTCCTCAGGCTCAAACGGTTCGCTCTCGAGTACGCCCTCTTTTTCAATCAGTTTTTGAACTTTGAGTTCGGCCTGATGCAGACTGTCCCGGCAGGCCCGAACCAGGGTCATGCCACGTTCGAAATCTTTGATTGAGGTTTCCAGCGGCTGATCACCGGCTTCCATACGCTCAACGATTGCCTCAAGCTCCTTGAGAGATTTCTCAAAATCGCCGACCCGGGACTTCATTTGTTTGGCCATTGTGCTGCTGTTACCTCGACCCTGGCGCAACTACCCAATTAGACTGGAATCACTATTACCAAGAGCAGATTCTATAGCAGTGGCAGGATTTCAACACTACCGGAGCCTTAGAAGGCGCCATGCTGCTTGACCACACCAAGCGCGAACAGAGTTTACTAAGATGCTTTTACCGGTGAGCTCCAGGCTAATCACTCTTTTCTTGTGGCCCGCTAGTGAGGGTCGTGTATCATTCGCGCCGGTATTTTTCGCTAACTCTCTTGATCTCCACTGATGGCAGCCAGTTACGACGCCTCAGCAATAGAAGTTCTTACCGGCCTGCAGCCCGTGCGCCGCCGGCCGGGCATGTATACCCAGACTGAACGGCCCAATCACCTGGTGCAGGAGGTGGTAGACAACAGCGTGGATGAAGCCATCGCTGGCCATGCACACCGCATCGAGGTAGTGCTGCACAAGGATAGTTCTACCAGTGTGACCGATGATGGTCGCGGCATGCCGGTCGACAAGCACAAGGGTGAGAAGGTCAGCGCGGTGGAGGTGATCATGACCCGTCTCCACGCTGGCGGCAAATTCTCGGATAAAACCTATGCCTACTCCGGCGGTCTCCACGGCGTTGGCGTCTCGGTAGTTAATGCGTTGTCCTCCAAGCTGGAGGTCACGGTCAAGCGCGGCGGTCGTGAACACCGGATGATTTTTCGCGACGGTGTACCGACCGGGCCGCTGAAAACAACCGGAAAAGTGGGGTTGCGCAATACTGGTACTCGAGTGCGTTTTTGGCCCGACCCGTCCTTTTTCGACAGCCCTACTGTCTCGGTTTCGCGCCTGAAGCGGCTGCTCAAAGCCAAGGCGGTGCTGTGTCCGGGCCTTAGAATTGATTTTCGTGATGAGAAGGAGCGCAAGAACAACGAATCCTGGGAGTATGAAGATGGGCTGCCGGACTATTTGCTGGGTGAGATAGGTGCGGCCGACCTGGTCCCGGAGTTCCCGTTTGTTGGCCACATTGAGGGCGCCGAGCAGCAGGTGCACTGGGCTGTTACCTGGCTGGAAGAGGGCGGCGAGCCGGTTACAGAAAGTTATGTCAATTTGATTCCAACGTCACAGGGCGGCAGCCACGTCAGTGGTTTCAGGAGTGGGCTGACCGACGCGGTGCGTGCGTTCTGCGAGTACCGTGAACTACTGCCGCGCGGGGTCAAACTGACCCCCGAGGATGTCTGGAACCGCTGCGCTTACTTGTTGTCTGTACGTATGAAGGACCCCCAGTTCAGCGGCCAGATCAAGGATCGCCTGTCCTCGCGTGACGCTGGAGTTTTTGTAGCGAATGCCGCCAAGGACGCCTTCAGTCTATGGCTGAACCAGCATACCTTGGAGGCCGGGCGCATCGCACAACTCGCGATCGACAGCGCTCAATTGCGCCTGAAGTCCAGCCGGCAGGTCGAGCGCAAGAAAGTGGCCACCGGGCCGGCTTTGCCGGGCAAGCTCGCTGATTGCACCAGCCAGAATCTCGAACATACCGAGCTTTTCCTGGTGGAGGGGGATTCGGCTGGTGGCTCGGCTAAGCAAGCACGTGACAAGGATTACCAGGCGATCATGCCGTTGCGGGGGAAAATCCTGAACACTTGGGAGGTGGATCCGGCCGAGGTGCTGGGCTCACAGGAAGTACACGATATTGCCGTGGCTTTGGGAGTGGATCCGGGCTCAGCTGATTTTTCGGCACTGCGCTACGGCAAGGTATGCATACTGGCTGACGCCGACTCCGATGGCGCCCATATCGCCACCTTGTTGTGCGCTCTTTTCGTGCGGCATTTTCGGCCGCTGGTCGACGCTGGCCGGGTTTGTGTTGCCATGCCGCCGCTGTTTCGAATCGACGTGGGCAAACACGTGTTCTATGCATTGGACGAGCGCGAGAAAAAAAGTGTTCTCGAGCGCATCAAAACCGAGAACCTGCGCGGTACGGTAAATGTGCAGCGCTTCAAGGGTCTAGGTGAAATGAACCCGGCGCAGCTGCGCGAGACCACCATGGATCCCGCCACCCGCCGGTTGATACAACTTAACCTGGATACCGGCAGAAAGACCGACGGCATGCTGGATCTGCTGCTGGCCCGCAAGCGCGCAGGTGACCGTAAGGCCTGGTTGGGCAAGAAGGGCGATCAGGCTGAATTGTGATGGCGGTGGGCCAGGTGGATCAGGTGCAGCATGCCTGATAGATGCTCAGGGTGCGTGCTGGCCTTGCCAGGATGGCTCGGCTCTGGGATCGCGAATGGTCCGGGTTTTCTGGCGGTACGGTGAAAACCCGGCGCACTGATAGACGATAATGGCTTTGGGATGATCGAGGGTGCAGGTGTTGACCCATATTCGGGAGGGCTGGCTGCGCCAGGCGGTTTCGACCGCCCACCCCAGTAGCCACGGGCCAAGCCCTTGGCCAATGTACTGCGGCAACAGCCCAAAGTATGCAAGCTCCACCTCATTTGCAACGCGTCGGTCAAGTTCGACAAAGCCTGCCGGTGCCCCGTCCCGGTAGAGCACGTAGAGGTGAACTTGGTTATCGGTAATGATCGCGGCCAATTCATCATCAGACAGGGCGCGTCGTTCGTACCACAGCCAGGGTTCACCGACGTTGTTGTACAGATAACGGTAAAAAGGCACGGTCGGGTGGCGGACTCTGAAAATCGCGAGTTTTTCCAATCTCGCTCGCCGGCGCGCTGCCGGCGGGGGCTTTAACATCTCAAGGTAGGTAATAGTTACCACCAGGGTGCCGTCGGGGGCAGGGGCCGGGGCGGTGGCAAAAGGTCGGCGCGTCTCGTTCACGGTAAACGGGTTGTTAGCGGGCGTCCGGCCCCCGGGTAAGTGGGCCATCTTCCGGGTGGGCTTGACGGTCGATCAGGACGAACAGGCCCCCAAGCAGTGACCACACCGCCACATGGGTGCGGTGCAACACCGACAGCGCCACGCCGCGGGTGCGCATCAGTTGCTCGGCACCCGGCACGCCGGGCAAGGTAGCGGCACCGAACTTGCCGATCAGTGCACCGTAAGCGGCTTCGCCGATGCCCCAGCCCGCTGGCGCGATCGGGATACCCTGGATGATGGACGCTACCGGTACGATAAAGAAGTAGTCGGTGAGCGGTAACCCCACTGCCAGCGCCCGATCCATGCAAAACAGGCTACCGACAAACAGGGTATAGATGAGCGGGCTGGCCAGAATCCAACCGCCGATGCCGGCGAGGTGACCGCGGTAGTGCAATAACGCCCGATCGAGTTCAGCTATGATGTTACCGATTCGCCCCGGCAGTCGCGCCACCAGCGCATCGAAGCGCAGCAGCCGGCGCAGCCCTGGACTGATAAGCAAGAAACAAAACACCAGGGTGCCTGCGCCGATCAGCCAGACGGTGGAGGCAAATATCGGGAAGCGCTCCATCGCCAGCAGGCTGGCCAGGCTGCCGACAAACAGCAGCGACAAAACGCCCATGATGCGATCGACCACGATTGATACCACCGCTCGCACTTTATCACCTGAACAGCGCCGCACGATATAGACGCCTTTGACTACATCCCCCCCGGTCGAGCCAGGCAGTACGTTGTTGAAAAAAATGCCAATCCAGCCGAAGCGCTGGGCTTCGAGAAAGCGCACCCCCAGGCCGTTGGCCCGCAGCAGATACCACCAGCGCGAATTAAGTATTACCACGAAGATAAAGAACAGTGCCGCACCCAAGGCAAAAAGTGCAAGGTCGAGGTTCTTGAGATAGGTCAGAAAGCCCGGGCTAATAAGCAGGCTTTCACCAGTGCTGCTGGTTATGCGCTGCAGGGTGTTAACGGTGTTTGCGCCATCGGCACGAAAACGGACCCTATCCTGATCCCAGGGTCCGACGATCTGGCCGCCTATTCTTTCAATGGTCTCGCCTTCTGGCGAGATCCTGGAATAACTGTCCTGCCAGTCGATGGCGTAGAAGATGACGCCAAAGAGCACGGCCACGATCAGCAGTTTAAGCACTGCAATTAGAACTTTTTTTTTCACCGGCAATAGCAATTAAGGAGGATACCCCTGTGGGCTGGACAGGAAAATTACCGAGAGTTGACCTCAGTACAGGCACTTGCATCAGCGATTGTTAGCTGGAAAATAATAAGACGGCTTAAACTACACCACATCGGTTTCAAGTCATCGTCCAAATCAGATGGCCGACAACTACTGTGAGACTGACGCAAGTTTTTCAGTCTTCCCGGCACTCTTATCAGAATGAGTAAGTATGTGGCCGAGCAGCGCCCTAAGTCGGGCGGGAGGTGTCGGCTTGTTAATGATGAATAGTCCTTCTTCAATAACCAGCGAATATACCCGTTCTGAATGATCAGCCGT
>Ga0207990_1000532_pt1 | contig 21983 bp, 15 predicted proteins | sample ETNtaG_8_FD_185780 | JGI IMG/M metagenome (GOLD analysis project Ga0207990, IMG submission 185780) | Marine microbial and viral communities from oxygen minimum zone, Eastern Pacific Ocean - ETNP201406SV75 (SPAdes) (version 2) | ecosystem: Environmental > Aquatic > Marine > Oceanic ...
CCTTTGCAAATTACAGTTGACAACAAAAATTAGATTATCAAGCTTTTCTCTTGATGCCAGCGTTAAGCCGCCTAGCGATTCTGGTTCATCCATTTCACCGTCACCGAGAAAAGCCCATACTTTGCGACCCGTGTCTTCCATTAGGCCGCGGTCAATTAAATAGTTCATGAACCTAGCTTGATAAACAGCCAATAATGGGCCCAAACCCATTGATACTGTGGCAAATTGCCAAAAATCTGGCATCAGCCAAGGGTGGGGATATGATGACAGGCCTCCATTTGCCGAAAGTTCCCGGCGAAATCCGTGTATCTTTTCTTCATTAAGCCTTCCTTCTAAATAGGCTCGTGCATATATACCTGGAGATGCGTGTCCCTGAAAATAAACTAGATCGCTACCTTGCGGGTGGTTGGGGCCTTTAAAAAAATGATTAAAGCCTACTTCATATAAATTAGCTGCAGACGCATAGGTTGATATGTGTCCGCCAATACCTGGGGAGTTTTTGTTTGCGTTTACCACCATTGCCATTGCGTTCCACCTAACAAGGGATTTTATTTTTCTTTCAGACTCCCGGTTTCCTGGAAAGTCAGGCTCTTGGTCTGTAATAATAGTATTTACAAAGGGTGTGTTTGTGTTAAAAGGTAGGCGTGCTCCGCGAGCGGAGGCATAATCTACTAGTTTTTCTAATAGATGCCTTGTATGCTCGAAACCGCGTTCTTCAATTTCATCTTCAAGAGACTCTATCCATTCTTGGGTTCCTTGCGGGTCAATGTCTTCTCTCTTTAGGTTCGACACAATCTGTAAATTAACGCCTCTGAGTTAATCTTATAATAAGGAAGATATTGTTTCTTAGTGAACATCATATTTGAATATTTTTCCAATCTCCTCTTCGTACCTTCCAAACCATTATTACTGCAAATAAACCCATATAAACAGGGAACAGCAACCAAAGAGCTTTAAAGCCTAGTCCTAGAACGACTCCAAGCACATAGCTCCCTAAAACAATAACGCCCCAGGTTAGACACGACTCTACAACAGCAGGAAATAGCGTATTGCCTGCGCCGGACAATGCAAACCAAAGAACAAAACCGATAGCATCTAAAAACTGCACGGCTCCTATTATCCGCAAACCGAAAACTCCCATCCGAAGAATTTCTGGATCATCTGTAAAAATAAACAAATAATATGTTGGAAACAGAATAAAGCTTAATCCCATAACGCCCATAATATATTCCGCCAGACGAATTGACTCTTTAATGCTTGTTTCGGATTTGTTTATTTTATTTTCACCCATATATTTGCTTACAAGGGTTAAGCAGGCTTGTCCCACCCCCAGTGCGGGCATGAAGGACGCATGCATTATAGTAAATAAAAGCTCAGTCGTTGCCAGCTCTATAAGCCCTATCATGCCTACTATTTTATAAAACATAGACCACCCAACTGCAATAAACGTTTCCTGCAATCCTTGCGGTGCGGCCAATCTGAGTTGACGGTTCATCATTGCGCCGTCTACTGATAATGATAAAACAGCAAACCTCGATTTGATCTGTTTTGAAAAAAGATATGCGCCGTAATGGACAAACATCCAGAGCGACGCAATAAGAGTTGCTATGGCTGCACCCTTAACGCCCATTGCTGGAAAAGTTGTCCACTGCCAAAGATAAGATAAAAAAGAAAGTGGTGGGGCGGTTTCAGAAAAAAATAACTTGACCCCCTCAGATCCATAAATAAGTCCAGCGTTTAAATATACATTGAATACATTACTAGTAATGCTAACCCTCATGTGAATTTTTGTCTTTTCAACTCCCGTGTAAAAACCTTGGAAAACGAAACTGTAGGCCGAGAAAAGAAGACCAAGGAAAACAATCGAAGAATACTCAATGGTAAGTGGTGTTGCTTTTATGTCATTAATAAAAAACGGGATGAAATCCTTCGCCAACAACCATCCGGCAATGGACGCTGGAAGACCATAAGCTGTCGCCATCAAAAGCCCGTTGTGGAGGGCGGTGCCGCATTGATCATGTTTTTTCTGCCCCAAGCGCCTGGACGCAACAGTTTGAACTCCCGTTCGGATACCAATAGCTAGGCTCAAGGCTCCCCAAAAAAGCATGGCGCCCATGCCCGTGGCCGCTAGGGCCGCAGTGCCAAGCCTGCCCACCATGGCAACATCAACCACGCTCATAAGAACCCGACTTAAGTTGGACAAAATTACTGGGAATGCCAGCGCGAACAATTCCTTAGAAACGGCTTTGTCCTGCGGCAATATATATTTCAGCATTATAAAGAAATATTTAGTGAGCTTAATTCCTGGACCTCAATGTCAGCCTGCCGAAGATACTTTTTTGTTTTCGTGCACACGGGCGCAGAAGTGGCAACCCTAATGCGAATACCCGGCTCCACAGACAAAATTGATTTCGCCTGTTCTGATATTCTGTAGCCGTCTTTCATTATAATCCTGCTTTTTCGATCGATGATGATAAAAATATTGTCCATTTTTTTATACAGGGTAGTTCGAGGTGTCAAATGGTATTTTTGAGGGTCAATTCTTTTCATGGTCTTTTAGTAAAACAGCGTTGAAATTAACCTAGTGAATATTTTGAATTGTTAATGAAAATCCATTTTTCAACGGAAGTTGAATCTTCTCTAATTTCCGGGAAGCCGGTTTTGGCGCTGGAATCGACAATTATATCGCACGGCATGCCCCACCCAGACAATGTTGAGTTTGCCTTAAAAGCTGAATCTATTTGTAGACAACAGGGCGTGGTTCCAGCTACAATCGCCGTTGTCAACGGTGAGTGTTGTGTGGGGCTGGAAAAAGCACAGATCGAATCCATAGCAAAAGATCCCTCTACCAAAAAAGTGTCTCGGCGAGAGTTGGGTCTCGCCATTGCGAAAAGATGGAGTGGGGGAACCACCGTCTCCGCTACCTTGCACATTGCCCACCAATCTGGAATTTCCGTTTTCTCCACCGGCGGCATTGGAGGGGTACATCGAGGTGCTGAAAAAACGTTTGACGTTTCTCAAGATTTGACTGCGCTTTCACAAATACCGATGGTTGTCGTCTCGGCCGGAGCAAAGGCTGTTCTTGACCTGGACAAGACGCTAGAGGCGTTGGAGGCCCTAGGGGTTCCAGTGTTGGGTTTTGAGACGAATGAATTCCCGGCTTTTTATTCACGCAATTCCGGGCTTTTTGGCCTTTTGCGCATAGAAGGCCCCGGTGAAGCTGCTCATGTTTATCGAAAAAACATGGAGGTGGGGCTGAGCGCGTCAACTCTGGTTGTTAACCCTGTTCCTGAAAAAGATGAAATCCCGTATAATGAAATAGAAAAGATCACCTATGGTGCCATTAAATATGCGCGAGAAAAAAAAATAAAAGGGAAGGACCTGACGCCGTTTTTACTTAAAGAAGTTGTGAAAAAGACGGAAGGAAGGAGCTTGGAAACCAATAAGGCTTTGGCAATAAACAACGTTAATCTCGGCATACAGATTTCAAAGGAGCTGTCTTAGGGCGACTAGAAGGCCTTGCGAGTGCGGGGCCTGACTGTACGTGGCTGTAATTATTTAAATTGTATTTTTTCATTGGTTGAGTCTTGCGGAAATTTAGCCGCCACCTGAAATCAACGAAAAAATTGTTTGAGCGAATTTGTGCTATTGAAACCAATTCCTTTTATTTTAAAACCAATATAATGAAATACGGGAACCACAAGGCCCGCGGCCTCGCACCAAATTATTTTTCTATTTAGCGCTGCTTTTTTGAATCGTTTTGGCCCAAGAGTGTGCACTATTTTGGTTTCTTGGTTTGGGGGCGTTATATACATGTTCGTCATGTCTGGAAACTGGGGATAATTATCATAGGGGGTCATGCCAATAAGATAGTTCTCACCCGATCTATTCACATGCCCACAAATGTTCACCTTTGGGGTTTCGTTCTTTATACGATCTATAATTACAATATCCCTGTTCTTTGCCGATGCCTTTATGGTGTGAATGTTTTTTGGATTACAGTTTTGTGATGAAAGTTTTTTTGGCCAAACAATCAACTTATTTTTCATAACACCAAAAACATGCCCTGCCAGTTTTTTGGACTCCCCAATATCCAAGCGCCATGTTTTTGGTCCTGCACATAAATAATATAATCCAGCGGTGTTTTTGATTATCTCTCCCGTGGCCCAAACAATGCCGTGCCCAATCTAACCATTGTGCTTCCCTGCATTATTCCTAATTCGTAATCATTACTCATACCCATTGATAAAACTGTCAGTTTTTTCTCTTTATCGATCTGTCGGTTAAGGCTATCTTTGATTTTTCGAAGTAGCGCGAAAGCCTTAATTGTGCTTTCCTTTTCTTGTGATGCTGGACCAATTGTCATCAGTCCTCCTACAACTATTTCATCTAAGCTCATGCACTCCAATAGGTCGTTGTCATTATTGGGATCAAAGCCAAATTTTGTTTTGTCTCCACTAGTGTTTATCTCTAATAATACTGATAGTGGCTTTGTTGAATGCTTTAGTTTGTTTGCCAGTTGTTTAGCGATGCGCAGGCTATCTACAGAATCTATCGTGTCAAAAATGCGGAGTGCTTTATTGATTTTATTGGTTTGCAGGTGGCCAATCATTCTTTTATTGTATACTAGTTCGGTCTCTACGGCGCTAAACTTTTTGCTCGCCTCTTGCACGCGATTCTCGCCAATATTTACAATACCGTTTCGAATGCACCTTTCAATGGTTTCTGGGTTTCGTGTTTTTGTGGCGGCGACAATGGTGACGCTATCGCTACGGTCGCATTGTTTTAGTGTAGAGTCAACTTTATCTTTAACAAAACTAATTATGTCAATCAGATTCACGACTCATCGTTTTCACTTTTCTCTTGTTCATTTTCTTTCTTTCCGCCAGCAGTCTTTTCGTTGCTTTCGTCCTCGTGTCCATTTTCAGTTTTGTCATAATTATCTTTTGGTGCGTCTTCATTTATAACGCGGGAAATTGAAGAAATTTTTGATCCGTCGTCAAGCTTAACAAGCTTAACTCCCTGGGTTACGCGACCTATTGTTCTTATGTGGGATACGGGCTGACGCATAAGAACGCCCTTATCTGTAATTACAATTAGGTCATCCGCATCCACAACTTCCATTATAGACACCATTTTTCCTGTTTTTTTAGTAACGCGCATTGTCATAACGCCCTTACCTCCCCTGGTTTGGGTTCTATACTGAATCACATCGGTGCGCTTTCCAAGCCCCTTTTCAGTTGCCACTAAGATTGTTCCCTCTCTTTTCACAACTAACATGGCAATAACACGATCTTCTTTGGACCCAAGCCTAATACCTATTACGCCCATGGTTTTTCTTCCGGTGGGTCTTATGTTTTTTTCTGAAAAGCGGATCGACTTTCCTTCGCGCGTACCTAACAAAATGTCGTTTTCACCGTTGGTAATTCGCGCTTCAATTAATGTGTCTCCCTCGCGGATGTCTATAGCATATATTCCGCCTTTACGTGGCTTGCTGTATGCTGATAGCGCAGTCTTTTTAACAAGGCCGTTTCTTGTTGCCATAATAATAAAGTGTTGATCGTCAAAATCCTTTACGCTAACAAATGCCTCAACTTTTTCACCGGGCTCACAACCAATGAGGTTTACAATTGCCCTACCGCGCGTTGCGCGCCCACCTTGAGGTATATCATACACTTTCAACCAGTGGCATTTTCCACGATCTGTAAAAAAGAGCATGTAGTTATGGGTGGTGGCTATGAAAAGGTGTTCCACAAAGTCTTCTTCTTTGCTTGCCGCGCCTTGAACGCCGCGCCCGCCGCGCCGCTGGGTACGATATGTGTTCAGCGCTGTCCTCTTTATATATCCCTCGTGCGTAATTGTTAAAACGACTTCTTCGTCGGCAATCATATCTTCCATTGAAAAATCGCTGTCAACCGGAACGATTTCTGTGCGACGTTGGTCACCGTATTCCTTCTTCATTTCTTGAAGCTCAGTCTTAATAATTGACTTTCTTTGGCTACGGCTTTCAAGAATGCCCTTAAGGTGGGTTATAAGTTTTATTACCTCTTTATATTCTTCAACAACCTTATTCACCTCAAGGCCAGTAAGTCTTTGTAGGCGCATGTCCAGAATTGCTTGTGACTGTTTTTCGGAGAGGTTAAAATTGTTCATCAGGCCTTCCTTCGCTATTAGCGGGTCCTTGCTTGCGCGAATAATTTTTATAACCTCATCAATATTATCAAGCGCAATTTTTAAACCCTCTAGAATGTGTGCCCGAGCTTCGGCGCCCTTTAAATCAAACTCTGTACGGCGAACAACAATTTCATGGCGAAAATCAATAAAATGATCAAGCGCTTCTTTAAGAGGCATTATTTTTGGAACACCCCCTACCAACGCCAACAAAATGATGCCAAAGGTGTCCTGAAGTTGTGTGTGTTTATAGAGTTGGTTCAATATCACTTCTGGCACAGCGTCTCTTTTTGATTCTATTACAACCCTAACTCCATCTTTGTCTGACTCATCGCGTAGCTCCGCAATTCCCTGGATTCTTTTGTTTCGGGCCAAATCTGCTATCTTTTCAATCAAATTTGCCTTATTTACTTGGTAGGGAAGTTCTGTTATCACTATGCTGTCTTTACCTTTTTTTGTTGTTTCAATATGTGCCCGGGCGCGCATTTTTATTTTTCCTCGACCGGTCTCATATGCCTGGATTAATCCATCCATGCCCAACACCAGCCCTGCCGTGGGAAAGTCCGGTCCCTTTATGTGTTCCATCAGTTCTAATGTCGTCATGTTTTTATCATCAACAAGCGCCACAAGCCCGTTAATTATTTCGCTCATATTGTGTGGTGGTATTTTGGTGGCCATGCCGACAGCAATTCCTTCTGAGCCGTTAATTAACAGCGTTGGGACAGCTGCCGGTAGTACGGTGGGCTCGTTTAATGTTTCATCAAAGTTTAATTGTAAGTCCACTGTGTTTTTTTCCAAGTCCTTAAGCATCTCACCAGAAAGCTTTGTCATTCGCGATTCCGTATAACGCATAGCCGCAGCCCTGTCTCCATCCACAGAGCCAAAATTTCCTTGACCATCAACCAGCTCGTGCCTCATTGAGAAGTCTTGCGCCATTCTAACGAGCGCATCATATATAGACGCGTCCCCGTGGGGATGATATTTGCCCATAACGTCTCCCACAATGCGGGCCGATTTCTTGTAGGGGCGATTCCAGTGAGAGCCAAGCTCACTCATTCCGTAAAGAATTCTTCTATGAATTGGTTTTAAACCATCCCTGACGTCTGGAAGCGCCCTAGACACAATCACAGACATAGAATAATTAAGGTAGCTTTCGTTCATTTCATCAACTATATCGCGGGGCAAGGTGTTGTCTCTATTATAGTCTACCATTAATGCTTCCTAATATTTTAAACGTCAAGATTTACGACAAACTTTGCGTTTGTCTCAATAAAGGTGCGCCGGGCTTCCACATCAGCACCCATGAGGTTTTGGAAGGTCTCTGTTGCTACGCTGGCGCTTTCAACAGTAACCTGCATTAACGTTCTCCGTTCTGGGTCCATTGTTGTTTCCCAAAGCTGTTCTGGGTTCATTTCACCTAGGCCTTTATAGCGCTGAACGTTAATTTTGGTGTTTTTATTGTTCTTATGCATTCGCTCGACCGTTAGATCTTTTTCGTTGTCATCATAGGCGTATGCCTCCTTTTTTCCTTGAGAAACCCGATAAAGGGGTGGTAGCGCTAAATATAAATAGCCACCGTCAATAATTCCTTTCATCTTGCGGTAAAAAAACGTTAGCAATAGGGTTCGTATATGAGACCCATCTACATCTGCGTCTGTCATGATAATAACTTTGTGATAGCGTAATTTTTCTATATCAAAATCACCAGCAGATCTTTCGCCTGTTTCGTCCTCTGCTCCCCCAAAACCTGTTCCTAGTGCTGTTATCATAGATTGTACTTCATTGTTTGAAAGAAGCTTGTCTACGCGCGCCTTTTCCGCGTTGATAACTTTTCCCCGAAGCGGCAATATGGCCTGCGTGTGACGATCTCTCCCCTGTTTTGCTGAGCCACCCGCAGAATCTCCTTCTACTAAATAAATCTCACAAAATGCGGGGTCTCGGTTAGAGCAATCTGCAAGCTTCCCCGGAAGAGAAGACCCCCCCAGGGCGCTTTTTCTGCGAATAAGCTCTCGCGCTTTTCTGGCTGCCGACCGGCTGCGAGCGGCCAAGAGGGCCTTTTCAATAATGCGCCTACCAATAGAAGGGTTTTGTTCTAGAAAGTCTAAAATGCCCTCATACACAGCCCTATCTACCTCCCCCTTTACGTCGCCATTTCCTAGCTTCGTCTTTGTTTGGCCTTCAAACTGCGGCTCAGCAACTTTAACGCTTATAATTGCTGTAAGCCCTTCACGAAAATCTTCACCACTAAGGGCAATTTTCTCGTTTTTATTAGATTTTATTAAATTGTTCTTGGTTGCATAAACGTTCATAGACCTAGTTAGCGCAGAACGAAAGCCTGAAAGGTGGGTCCCCCCCTCAATGGTGTTGATATTATTAACAAAGGTTAGAATGTTGTCGTTATAGGTGTTGCTATAGCGCAGGGCAACGTCTATAGGAACCGCTGTGTCCTCCTTTTTTACAGTGACTATTTTATTGTGCAGTGGGTTGTTTTTTTTGTCTAGGTATTTTACAAAATCACTTAAACCGCCCTTAAACTTAAATGTGCCGGATATTGGCTCATCCGAGCGCTCATCCTTTAAAATTATTTCCAGGTCATGGTTTAAGTATGCTAATTCCCTAAGCCGTTCGGCAATAATGCTATAATCAAAAATAATTTCATTAAAAATTTCTTCATCTGGAAGAAAACAAACCTTTGTACCAGATTTTTTTGTAGCACCCAATTCTTCTAATTTGTTTTGCGTGATTCCTTTCCTGTAGTCCTGCTTATGCTTCTTACCTTCTCGTTTAACCTCCACCCACAGCCATTCAGACAGAGCGTTTACAACAGACACGCCGACGCCGTGAAGCCCGCCAGAGACCTTATAGCTATCTTTATCAAACTTCCCGCCGGCGTGTAAAACGGTCATAACAACCTCAACGGCCGGTTTCTTTTCTTCCTTGTGAATACCAACAGGTATGCCTCGCCCATTGTCCTCAATTGTCGCAGAACCATCAACGTTAAGCGTAACAATTATATTCGTACAGTGACCGGCAAGGGCTTCATCAATTGAGTTGTCAACAACCTCATAGACAAGATGGTGCAGCCCCCTCTTTCCAAGATCCCCAATATACATGGCCGGGCGCTTGCGAACCGCTTCTAGTCCCTCAAGAACTTTAATGCTCTCTGCGCTATAGGTTTGTTGTAGCGCTACCGCTTCAGTCATACAAACCTGATGTCTTTAATTATATTTTTTTTCAGAGCTGAATTAAGGTTGGATAAAATTTCTTTCTTTTTGAGTTGTAGTTCCTGTGCCCAGGCAGGAGACTCCGCATGTACAATTAATATGCCGTGTTTAACGTCTTGCACTGACGTTTTATCGGATATTTTTTTACCTACTGCTTTGGGCCAAAGGCTCACGGCCTGTTGTTGTTTAATGCCGCTTTCGAGACCCGCCTTAAACAAATATGTGTTTAATACTGTTTTAATGGGTTTCATTTTTATGGTGAACCGCTAATAGCGTTTCAGTCGTTTAATCTAATAGGCATCAACAGCATTGTGGTTTGTACGTTATCACTTAATGTCGTAGGATAAAAAAGTCCCGCACTAATCGGAGAATTAAGCTTTATGGTTATTTCATTTGAATTCATATGTGCTAGTATATCCTTTAAATATGCGGCGTTATAACCTACGTCAATTGAATCACCGGCATATTCTATGTCTATTGTTTCCTGGGCCTTAGACGCTTTTTCGGGATCTTCTGTTGTTATTGTTGCTGAGCCTTTTATAGCGCGCATGGCAATCTGGTGGGTTGTTTTATTTGAGAATATCGAAACTCGCTTAACCGCTGAAAGCAAATTGTTGCAACCTACTGTAATCTCTTTTTCATTATCTGTAGGTATAACGCTTTGATAGTCTGGAAAACGTTCGTCAATTATACGAGTATATATTGTGTCAACGCCTATGGTCGCGGTGAAAACATTGTTTCCCAACCATAACTGCGCAGGTTCGTCATTAGTAATATATGCAGTAATTATATTTAAAAACTTTCTGGGAACGATAACCTCTCCTTGAAATTGTCCTGCCTTAAAATCGCTGCGCACATATTTTGCGAGCCTATGGCCGTCTGTTGCAACTGCCGTAAGGGTGTCTTTTTCAAACTTAAAATAAACCCCTGTAAGGGAAGGTTTTAGATCGTCTTTACTTACAGCAAAACTGATTGTTGATATAATTTCGTTCAAAACGCTTGCTTCCATACCTACATCAACGCGTTGATCCATTTCAGGGGTTGCTGGGAATTCGTCAGCAGGTTTTCCCATTAGATCATAAGATCCAATGTCCGTAATTATTTTAACATTATTATTTTCATTAACATCTATTGTTATACGAGTGTCGTCGGGTAGTTCAGAAGTTATTTCTGATAAGGTTTGAAGCGGAATTGCCGCAGCGCCTGTTTCTTCAATGCTGCTTTCTATAGATGTCATTATTGTTATTTCAAGATCTGTAGTTCTAAGTGTCGTTCCTGTTTCTTCTGCTTCAATTAGCACACAGCTTAATATTGGTATTGTTGATCGAGTTGGTGTGGCTTTAGAAAGTTTTTGGAGTGCTGTTTGAAGTTCAGATTTTGAGGTGGAGTTTTTCATAACTTTTTTGGTATATGGATAAAGTATTTAATAGTTTTATTATTAATTAATAGTTGTTACAACATTACTTAAAATGGGTTCATTTCACAAGGTATTTTTGTCTATTTTATTGAGAATAAAAGTAAAAAAAACAGTTAAAATTAAAATATAAATAAATTATTATTATTAATATACATTAGGGTGATTGTGTATAAATATTTTTTTATACCATTTAATTGTTTGTTATTATGATATAATACAGGTTTGATTAAACTATTTCTTCATGTGTATAAACTATGGTGAACTGTTAATAATTTGAAATTGGTCAGTAAAAAATGAATATAATTGAAATAGAAATACTGATTGAATAAATTGTTAATAATTAGGTGAATTACTTTTTTAGGTAAGATTTATTTCTTTATATCTATAAAAAAGTTGTTGCGCGCATCAATTACCCAACCCTGGAAAAAAACCATTCTTTTATGGTTAAGAGCCATTTCTTCCATTTCTACCCAATGTGTTTCAAGCGAAGGAGGCCCCCCAGGCTTTACTGCCTCAACCCACAATAAATGATATCCGTGGTCTGATTTAACGGGCCGACTACACTCATCTTTTTCTAGTAAGCCTAAAACCTCTGTGATTGCCTGAATTGGTGAGTTAGTAGGATCTATCCACCCTAAATCACCGCCTATTTTTTGTGTTGGTTCATCATCAGAAAATTTTGCCACTAATTTTTTAAAAGAAGCTAGATTATTAGAACTATCTCGGAGTGTCATCGCATAATTGTACGCACGCGTTTCATCCTCTTCTTTTATCGTTGGGGATATTAAAATGTGTCTGACTTTTATTTTTTCACCAGATTTTTCTGTCGTTTCCAAAACATGGAAACCAAATGAAGTTTCTACTGGACTACTAACCGTATTTAAGTCTTGTGTGAAGGCTACTGTTTCAAAATTTTTCACCATTTGGTTTCTGCGTATATACCCTAAAGAACCACCGTTGTTTTTTGTACCAGGGTCTGTAGAATATCTTTCAGCTAGACTTGAAAATGACTCACCGGCCAGGATTCTTTCCCGGATGGTTTTTATTTTTTCGAGAGCATCCAAACGACTTTTTTCACTAGGCTTTATTCTTACAAGAAGATGTCTAATTTTCATTTTAACTGGGAACACCGGCAAACTATCCCGATAGTTGGTGAAAAAATTAAACACACCCTCTCTATTGATATTTACGGACATAATTAATTGTTGCTGATATTGTTCTGTTATAAGTCTGTCGCGCATATCATACCAGTATTCTCTGCGGAAATCGTTCAGTGATTGGCCCAACATTATTTCTGCCATTTCTTCGGTGCCGGCCCGCATTATAAATGTTTCTATTTGCTGCTCTAGGGCACGGTCTACATCTTTATCGTTGACCTCAATTGAATCTAATTTTGCCATTTCAAGAATAACTTTCTGATCAATAAGTGAACTTAAAACGTCTCCCTGCAGTTTTTCGAGAAGAGCCAGATCTCTTGTTACGTCTAAACCTTTTTGTAGCGCTGTCATGCCCACCACTTGAGAGACGTCGCTTTTCAGAACAATATTTTCACCGACGATTGCAGCAATACCATCTATCGGCATATCATGCGTTTGTCCGCACAAAAAGAAAGAACAAAGAAGCAAAGCTTTAATAAATCCAGACACCGTTTATACCCCCCCGACGTTTAACTCAAATAAATATTCTTGTCTTAAGCTATCTATAATAGACGCAGATTGTATTACTGCCTTTCTTTTTTGGATAACCAAATAAATATTGTCATAAACATCGTCTAAGCTGCGATAAGTTCCCCTTGGAAACCTTTTTATTACCTCGACAACAACAAACTTGGCCCCGGCCTTGATTGGACCGATGTAATTGGTTTTCGAGCCGCCAAAAACCGATTTATTTATTGCAGGAAGCAACTCGCCCTCTTTAACGCTAACCGCGCCAACATCATGCTTTTCAAATAGTTCATTCCGGCTTTTATTGCCCAAATCCTTTTCTAGGATTACCCTTATTTTATTAGCATCTTTTTTACTGTCTACACTAAAACTGTGGATTAGCGCCTCGCCCCGCTTGCGCCTAAACGTTTCTTTTTGTGCTATATAGAAAGCTTTTACTTCCTCTGTAGAAACGCTAACCCGTGACCGGAGGGCCATATCCAGATATGTTTGCCCTATAAGTTTTTTGCGATAATCATCGACCCGATTTACAATGATCCGATCTTTGTTGAAACCAGAACTAACGCCAGCAAGATAAAGTAGTTCGGCCTTGATCCACTGCATCGCCTGATTTTCTACCTCTGCCTCCCGGTATTCGGGATACCGATTCAATATCGCATCTTTTGTAAGCACCGAAGCTCCTACCCTTGCCAAAATTTCGACGCTATCGTTTGTTTTATTGCAGCCAACAAGAACCAAGAGCGAAAGAACGATAGTTATACACGACGGTTTAAACATCATTATAAATTAAGTATTATTGTTATCATAATAGAATAATTCCGCGCTCTGTATAAGCACCGTTAATGGTTCATCGCCGGCACCGCAGATAAGTTCCAACCCAAAAGAAGCGTTGTTTTCTTGTTTAAACGCGTACTTTAACCCAGCCCCTTCTAAATCATTCATTAATTTATCTATAGGCAGTTCGCTAGGCTTTTTTGAAACATCTTCTATCAGCGAAAGAATAGCCCGATCTTTTTCGATAAAAACGTTCTTAACAAGCGTGTCTGTATATGCTATTCTTATTTCAGTTATTTTATATAGGTTTGTAGCGCTAGTACCGGGCTTCCCAAACCGGTCTTTTATTTCTTTTTGAATAGCGTCAAGGCCCTGCCGGTCTTTGGTGGTGGAAAGCCGTTGGTAATAAAACAAACGATCTTGTGATAATGGTATATAGGCATCTTTTAAGGAAGCGTCCCCGGAATATTGTATTTTTGGTACGCTGAAACCTGCCGTATCCCCCCTTAATTTGTTTAGCTCTTCATTAAACATTTTGCAATAAAGACTATAACCTATGTTTGAAATATGACCGCTTTGTTCGTAGCCGAACACATTTCCGGCGCCGCGGATCTCAAGATCTTTAATGGCTATCCTGTACCCAGAGCCTAGGTCCGTATTTTCTTGAATAGTTTTAAGTCTTTCTATTGCCTCATCAGAAAGCGTGTTCCCCCTCGGTATAACCAAGTAACAAAACCCCTGCCTATCTCCCCGCCCAACGCGGCCCCGTATTTGGTACAACTGAGACAACCCATACATGTGGGAAGCAGTTATGATGATCGTGTTTGCGTTGGGAACATCTAAACCGGCCTCTATAATAGTTGTTGAGATTAACACCTGTATGTCTCCATCAAAAAACGAAAGAACAACTTTTTCTAATTCGCGACTGTTCATACTTCCGTGCGCTATCTCTATTGTGGCATCAGGCAAAATTTCAGAAATCTTTTTTTTGTAAAAAGGAATTGACTCAATCCTGTTGTGTAAGAAATAAACCTGTCCACCGCGACCTATTTCTGCTTCCATTGCCGTTTTTATGAAACCCCAGTTTTGATAAACAACCTGCGTCTTTATGGGCACCCTTTTGACTGGAGGCGTGTTAATAAGGCTTACAGACTTAAGGCCGAGAAGAGATTGTTGTAGGGTGCGCGGTATTGGCGTAGCGGTAAGAGTTAAAACATCGACAGATTGTTTTATTTTTAATAGTTTATTTTTATGAATTACCCCAAAACGATGCTCATCATCAATTATTACTAACCCCAAACTTTTTTTCGGTATGTTATTGGACAACAACTTGTGTGTTCCCACCAATATATCAATGCGTTTCTCGTGGAGGTTCTTTATAATGTCCTTTTGTTTTTTTGCTGTTATGAACCGCGATAGCATCGCTACAGTTACACCGAATTTTTCCAGTCTATTTTTGAATAGTATATAGTGTTGATCTGCGAGTATTGTTGTTGGCACCACCACCATTACTAAAACGCCCGAAAAGGCAGCTTTTGCTGCGGCCCGCAGAGCGATTTCGGTTTTACCGTAGCCCACATCTCCAATTATTAATCTATCCATTAGCCCGGGCGACGTCATATCTTTGTAAACATCCATTATTGCAGAAGCCTGATCGCCCGTCTCTATATATGGAAAACTTGCCGCCAATTCACCTTCTAGATAATCTTCTTTTTTATAAGGCGTTTCTCGTCGTGAGAGACTGTTTTTGTTTACCGCAATCATATCACTAATAATGTTTTGAATGTTTTTTCTTGTTTTAATTTTACTAGAGGCCCAGGCCTTGCCACCAAGGTCGCTTGTCTTTGGTTTTTTTGTTCCAATTAGTGGAGCAATCAAATCGAGGCGCTGCGCAGAGAGGTGTATTGTTGCGTTATTTGCGTATTCTAATTTAATGTAATCTTTGTTTTGTTTTTTTACTAGACCCCTATATATACCGATACCATAATCAATGTGGGTTATAAAATCACCCCACTTATAGGAAGAATAATTTTCATAATCATATTTTTTTGTATGGATATGTTTTTCTCTTTTGGTACCCCAACCAATTATGGAAAGGCCAGATTCATTAATTGTAATATTTTCATTTATATACCCATCTAAATAAACAGTATCATCGGGAAACATTTTTTTATTTACCTCAACTCCACCAACAACGTAAAACCCAGAGCAACCAACATTATTTTTCGCGTCCCAATCGCCTGGCTTAAGTTCCGCGCTTTCTACAATAAAGCTCTCATTGTAACCGCTGGAATTTTTATTCCTGTAATCAAGAAGACACGAATTGTTAACCTTGTTTTCATATATAATCGCGTACCCATAATTGCGAAACAAATCTTTATAAGGTATTGTTTTAATATCATTTACGTCCACAACTAGTTTCGGTATATGCAGGCGATCTACCCCGTCAACAGACAATTGAGAGGTCGGGTTATAGAGCCGTATGCTGGAAACGGTATCCCCGTCCAACTCTATTCTAGCAGGGTTTTTTGTATTATTTGGAAAGACATCAATTATCCCACCACGATGAGCATATTCTCCAATATATTTCGCCTCGACATTTTCAACATAACCATATTTATTTAGGTTTTTTAGCACCCCCTTAACATCCAACTTATCCTTAACTCTTACGGAAAATGAATCATTGTTTTTTGCTAAGAGTGGGGCGGGGACATGTGTGTCTAGATCAAGCTCCGTATATATTACATCTGGCGTTATGCTTGATAGTGTAACCACAAAAGAATGAAGACGCTTTGACGACGATCCATTAAACCTTTTTGGAACAATATTGTCACTAAGAGCGGCAGGAAGATAATCACACTTAAGCGAGCTTACCCCGAAAGACTCATGATAAAGACTAAATGAATCATCGCTAACAACAACAAGCTTATTGGTTAATGAAATAGCTCCAATAAAATAACTGCGCGCCAATGGACCGGTCAAACACAATGAAGAACTACTGTTTTTAGAAAGCGCTTGAGAAAAACCTCTTATCCCGGGTATGGCAGACAACTCATTTAATAGTGGATTACTTGATATCATGTTTCACGTGAAACACGTTTTTGTTTTGAGATAAATAATGATAAAACTGAAATATCCGCAGGTGTAACGCCGGAAATACGCATTGCCTGGCCAAGGGTTTCGGGCTTCATCTTGCCTAATTTCTCTTTTGATTCGACAGATAAACCGCTAACCGAAGAGTAGTCAAGGTGAGGATATAATTTTAACATATCGTTAGAAATAATATTTTTTATATGTGAATTGCTTCTATCGATATACCCGCGGTATTTAATTAACGTGTCAGCCTCTAATAAAACCTCCTCTTTATAGGGTTTCGCTACCACAGGAGAACTAATAGCAATATCATTAAATTCAGAAAGCAACAACTCTGGCCTTTTCAAAAGTGTTTTCAAGGGAGTTTTCTGATTAATCGGAACGCTGCCATTAGATATTATTATTTTGTTAACCTCTTCCGGAACAACTGAAGCTTCGCATTCCGTAAATGCCCTGTCAGTCGCCATTATTTGTGCATTTAAAACACTTAACATGGTTTCATCAATTAACCCACACTCAAACGCTTTTTCGCCGAGCCTTCTGTTTGCGTTGGTATAGCGCAAGACAAGACGGTGTTCTGCGCGAGAGGTGAACATCCTATATGGTTCCGGAGTGCTTTTTGTTATAAGGTCATCAATCAAAACACCAGCATACGCTTCCGACCGATTCAACACGAGTGGGCCGCGTCCAGTTAAATATAAACCAGCGTTTGCACCAGCAAGAAGGCCCTGTACAGCTGCTTCCTCATAACCAGAAGTGCCATTAATTTGGCCGGCAAGGTACAGGCCCGGAACGCTTTTAGTTTCAAGGGTCGTTTTTAGCTGGTATGGGTAAATATAATCATATTCTATAGCATACCCAGGCCTAACAAGCTCAATATTTTCAAAACCCGGTAAACATTGCAGTGATTTGCGTTGCACGTCTTCCGGCAAACTGGTGGAAAACCCATTTAAATATATTTGATCCGACCTTGTCCACTCTGGCTCGCAAATTAGACGATGAGAATTTTTATCCGAAAATCGATTTATTTTATCTTCAATTGATGGGCAATATCTAGGGCCAACGCCGCGTATATCGCCAGAAAATATAGGGGAGCGCATTAAATTGTTGTTTATTATATCGTGCGCGTTGGAATTAGTTACAGCGCTGTAACAAGGAACGTTTGGTGGATTAAATTTTTTATGAAAATGAGAAAAGGGGGCGGGGTTATCATCACCAAAAGTTTTTTCTAATTTTTTCCAATCAACGCTGCTTCCTAAAAGCCTGGGTGGGGTCCCGGTTTTTAGCCGCCCATGTTTCATACCAAGTTGTTCTAAAGACTCTGTTATTCCAACAGACCTGGCCTCCCCCATGCGGCCAGCCGGGATTTTTTTATTTCCGACATGAATTAACCCATTTAAAAAGGTACCATTTGTTAACACCACAGCTTCGGATCTTATAACAGTACCGTCAACAGTTTTCACACCAGCCACCCTCCCCTTATTTATATCCAGAGAGACAGCCTCCGCTTCAATAATGTCTATAAAAGATTCTTTAATTATGCGCTCATTCACATATTTTTCATATATGCGCTTGTCCACCTGCGCCCGTGGCGACCAAACGGCACGACCCTTAGACTTGTTGAGCATTTTAAATTGAATTCCGGAAAAATCTGCAGCGACACCCATTACACCCCCAAGCACATCGATCTCTCTGACCATTTGACCCTTTGCTAGACCGCCAACCGAAGGATTACAAGACATTCGGCCAACTGAATTTTTACTTATTGTTATTAGGGCAACCCTTGTTCCGCACCTTGCCGCAGCAAGGGAAGCCTCAATTCCAGCGTGGCCCGCGCCCACAACCAAAACCCGATACTCTGTTCCATGTTTCACGTGAAACTATTTGCCAACACAAAAGGACTTAAACATTCTGTCCAGTATTTCGTCAGCCGTTTTTATGCCCAGCAACTCTTCAATGCCCCGCAATGCGTTTTGTAACTCGTAACTAATTAGCTCAAGCTGTATAGGCGCTTGGTTCATAATTTCTGAAACAGCGGCTATAGCGGCATCAGACTTTATAATGGCATTATATTGCCTAGGCGTTGTAATGCCAAATAATTCACCAGTGCTGTTTTCTAAATCGAGCGTAGTGACGATGTGTTTTTTTAATTCATCCAACCCCAAACCATTAATAGCCGACGTGAACAAACCACCCATAAACGCATCGCGATATTTGTTCAGATTCTCTTTTGTAACCAAGTCTATTTTATTGTATATGTTCACTACTCTATTGTTTTCAAGTAAGATGTTATCAACTACTTGTGTTGATTTTGATACCTGGGTGATATCATTTATAATGCAAATTAGGTCGGCCTTTTTAATATAATCCTCCGCCCTGCGGATTCCCTCACTTTCGACGTCATTCACTGCCTCTCGCAACCCTGCAGTGTCTACAACGGTTATAGGAACCCCATCTATAATTATCATTACCTCCAAAAGGTCTCTAGTTGTGCCAGGCTCTTGGTTTACTATTGCGCGATCATAACCAGCAAGGCAGTTAAACAGAGTTGATTTGCCCGAGTTTGTAGGTCCAGACAACACCACTATAGCGCCAGATGTCATGATGCGACATGTATTGTATGTTTTCAACAAATTTTGTAACATTTTTTGTGTTTTTGACGTTTTATCGGTTATGTATGAAATATCAGCATCTGTTAGATCTTCTTCCGAAACGTCCAATAAATGTTCTGAGTAACTCAAGATATCAATTATTTCATCACGCATAACATTAATTTCTTCACTTAAAGACCCCCGCAACCCATTAAGAGCAATATTTACACCGCGATGTGAGGACGCAGAAACCATGTTTGCAACAGATTCAGCCTGCATGAGGTCAATTTTACCGTTAATAAAAGCCCTTTTAGTAAATTCGCCCGGGCCAGCCGGGCGCGCACCATAATTAATACAGAGATCTATAATATACTTCAGTATATATGGGCTTCCGTGGCAAGAAACTTCAAAAACGTCTTCACCCGTGTATGATTTGGGCTTCTTGTATAAAGTAAAAATAACGTCATCAAAAGGATCTTTGTTTTCGTCAAAAACGGTACCTCTATGGGCTACGCGAGGCTTAATGGTGTGTAGTTTGTTTTTCGACATGCCCGACAGGTCCCCAAGTATTTTTAAAGCCTCAGGGCCGGAGACCCTAACAACCCCGACACCACTATAACCGTATGGAGTTGATTGGGCGACCACTGTATCGCCATTAGCCACTATTTTTCTTTACAATGCCTTCTAGGCGCGATTGTGGTGTAAGGTATTTCTGTTGAAGTATAGTTAAAACATTAAAGAGGGTGTAGTATAAAACCAACCCCGAAGGGAATTGATTAAAGATTAGGACGAAAAAACCATTCATAAAATACATCATAAATTTTTGTTGCCCACCAGATTGGGGCATTGGCGTTGATTTCATTTGGATAAACATAGTGATACCCATTAGTAAGGGAAGTATGGCCACTTGGCTACCGTATAGGGGTATGTTTATTCCCAAATCAAAGACAGCGTCAGGCCTTGATAGATCATTAATCCAGAGCATAAAAGGGGCCCCCCGGAGTTCAATAGAAGACCGGAAAACAGTGAATAAGGCAAACAATAGAGGCATTTGCAGCAGGATGGGCACACAGCCGCTCAGCGGATTAACACCATGCTCTTTAAATAAAGCCATCTGTGCCTGGGCAAATTTTCGCTGATCGTTTTTGTGTTTTTCACGAAGGTCGTTAAGCATTGGTTGGATAGCCTGCATTTTTTTAGTTGATACGTAGCTCTTATTTGTCAGGGGATAAACTAATATTTTAATTAAAACAGAAAAGACTAGAAGAACAAAACCATAGTTGGGAATATACTTGTATAAGAACAGTAAAAACCAATGGACAAGCTTGGATATGGGCCTTATAAAGGCCCACCCGAAGTTCATTGTTTGGTCGAGGTTGTTCCCAAGTCGTTTGATGCGGCCATATTCAAGAGGGCCAATGTAAAGCGTAGATAAAAAGGGGCGATCAATATTAAAAAATATACCCATATCGTATCGTTTATTACCATTTTCCTCTATCGCCAGAACCTCAGAGCCGGGAGCCTGTTTTTTGGGCACCAAAGCTGATATAAAATATTTTGTTCTTATGGCAATCCAATCTGTGGGGTAATCCATTCGCTCTAATCTTGCTTGGGCGAGATCCTTTGGTTTAGGAGAATATGTTTCATTCCCCTGGAAGACTATAGCTTGATAGTAGGTCTGTTCATCTTTTTTGTTTGGCTCGGTTAGTGGTAACCCACCATGCCAACCCAAAGTTGAAACACCCTGAGAAACCAAGGTCCCGAGGACAGATAGGTCCACGCTCATGTCTATTATATATTTATCTGGATAAAAGGTTAGCGTTTTAGTTATTTGTTTGTCGTCAAGCACCCTGTGAAAGGTGACAGTGGTTTCACGGTCATAGACATTAATATCGTAATCATTGTCAACGGTCCAGCCGCCAGACAAAGAAACGTCTTCCCCCTCAACAGATCTAAAGCTCACCACTAGATTGTTTATATTATTATTATCTATTAGATCAACGCTTTCTGTATCGTTAAGCGCATAATTATGAAGCAAAAAAGACCTTATAGAGCCCCCGTTCGTAGTGCTGATTTCAGCGGTGTATAAATTAGTGCGGACAGAGAAGAACCTTGCGCCCTCGCTCAACCTATCGGGAGAAGGGAGCGGTTTTGGGCTTTCAACCGGAGGCGGTACCGCCTTAACCCGCTCTTCGTTATCTACAATAAGAGAGTCGGCGCCCGCCGGTGGGGGATAGACCAGCTTATAGTATTCTGGCATCAAAAAAATAATTACCGCAATTAATAGAAACGCCAGCAGTGAATTTCTATCCATTAAGACATATAATAGTTTATTTAGTTGAAGCGCTTAAATGCTATGCCGACAGAGTTTTCCTGCCGCGCCGCCGCCGCGCATTTAGAATACGTCTCCCGCCAACGCTTTTTTTGCGCGCCCGGAAGCCGTGCTTATTTTTTCTTTTACGATTACTGGGCTGAAAGGTGCGTTTCATTTTTGTTCCATAATTAAGCCGCCGAAAATAACGATCACAGCTCTTTAATTAAAAGCATTATAAAACAGTAGTTTTGCCTATGGTTTGTTTAAAATACCACAAATCATTCATTGCTCACAATTATTTATGGTGGCTAAATTAATAGAACGGGTGGATGTGGATAACCTGTGGAAAACAAATTTAATGGATCATAGTAATATTTGGGATAAGGCCAAGGACGTATTGAAAGATCGTCTTCCAGCGCATGCTTTTGAAACGTGGTTCGAGCCAATTAAGCCACTAAACATAACCGGCCCCCAACTAGTTTTACAGGTTCCAAATCAATTTTTCTCAGAGTGGGTCGATATGCATTATCGTAAACACATTATTTCCACGCTGGAAGAATTAGGCGATGGGCCAAGAGAAATCAGGTATGTCATATCGACAGAAGGAAACAATCCGTTAGAAAAAACAGCTGACAAAATCACCGTTAAAAATGCCCCGAAAAAGATACTGCCGCCACACCTAAGCACCGGCTATTCTTTTTCGGCGTTTATTGAGGGCCCAAACAACCAGTTTGC
>Ga0207990_1000533_pt1 | contig 21929 bp, 19 predicted proteins | sample ETNtaG_8_FD_185780 | JGI IMG/M metagenome (GOLD analysis project Ga0207990, IMG submission 185780) | Marine microbial and viral communities from oxygen minimum zone, Eastern Pacific Ocean - ETNP201406SV75 (SPAdes) (version 2) | ecosystem: Environmental > Aquatic > Marine > Oceanic ...
GTTTTCTTATTAACGTACGGATAATTATTAGAATTTATTAAAACTGCTTTAAGTTTTAGAATTTTAGTTAAACAAGAAGATTTTAAGTTCTTTAGAAAGGCATCTGTTAAGAAAATGATTGAATAATCATTATTCTTTACATTCAAAGAACAGTTCTTCTTACCTAGTTCTTCTCTTGTTATGAAGTTTATATCTGGAGAATAATTTATTTGCTCTTTAAAATAATAATAATTCGTTGAGAAACCATTTATAAACTCTTTCTCTTTAATACCTTTAGTGTCAAATAAGAAGATATTGATGCTTTTAGGTAGTTTTTTTACTTCATACATAACTTTCGGCTTATCAATTGAAATGACTTTATTTGAATCGAATGTATTATTAGGAATATTAGATGTGCAACTAACGAACAAGCTCAAATTTAAGAAAATAATTAATAATTTATTAAGATAATTCACAATGGGTAAGAATACTAAATTTGGAGTCTTGTATATAGTGGCTACACCAATAGGGAATTTAGAAGATATTTCTAAAAGAGCTGTAAACACTTTATCCAAAGTGTCTCTTTGTGCAGCAGAGAACACAAGAAATTCTAAAAAGCTTATGAATAAGTACAACATAAGTACGAAATTAATCTCTTATCACAAATTTTCAGAAGAAAGTAAATTGGGTTTTTTTATTTCCCAGTTAAAGCTAGGAAATGATATTGCCCTGATTAGTGATGCTGGTACACCACTTATTTCGGATCCAGGCTATTTGCTTGTAAATAAAGCTATTAAAGAAGGGGTTAAAGTTATTCCCATCCCTGGTCCTTCTTCTTTAATTGCCGCTTTAAGTGTTTCGGGATTGCCTTTAGACAAATTTGTTTTTTATGGCTTTCCTCCTAGACAAAAGAAAGCTCAAAAGTCTTTCTTAACAAAAATAGTTATAGATGAGAAGACTTCTGTAGTTTTTGAATCCAAATCAAGGATTAAGGGGTTTCTTAAGACCTTGGCAGAAATGAGTCCAGATCGGAATATCTTCTTAGCAAGAGAGATGACTAAATTATATGAAACATTTTATAAAGGTAAGGTAAGAAAGGTGTTAGAAGAAATATCTTCAGATGAGAATGCTATGAAGGGAGAATTTGTTTTAGTTATTGAAGGTAAAGCCAAAGAAGAAGATCAAGTTTTTTTAAACAGAGAGCAGGAAAAAGTACTTGAAGTTCTTTTGAAAACAATGAAAAAAAATGATGCCCTCAGCCTAGCTTCTAAGTCATTCGGCTTAAAAAAGAACTCACTTTATAAATTAACTCTTAAAAGAAAATAATTTTTCAGCTCCACTATAAAGTATATACTCTGCTTGAGTTGGCCAGATAATCGCTCTTTTTAGAGAGGAAAGTCCGGGCTCCTAAGGGCAAGAAGCCAGGTAATACCTGGGAGGTGCGAGCCTACGGAAAGTGCAGCAGAAAATAAACCGCCTAAAGTTTCTTTAGGTAAGGGTGAAAAGGTGCGGTAAGAGCGCACCGCTTTGATGGTGACATCTTTGGCAATGCAAACCCCTTCTGGAGCAAGACCAAATAGAGGTCCTTTAGTGTGCCCTCACTGGACCAGGGTAGGTTGCTTGAGCTCTTCGGTGACGTAGAGCCTAGATGAATGATTATCCTAGACAGAACCCGGCTTATAGGCCAACTCAACCCTACATATTTCAATTTTTTTTAGGAATTTCATTTTTATCTTTTCTTGTTCGATAAAAGCTGTTTCTTGAAGTGCATTTAATTAGGAGACAATAGCTAGTAATTGCTCTTGAAGTGTGTCAAAGTGTGTCAAAGTGTACTGAAAGGTAACGCTCTATTAGGTATTAAGTTAAAAAAATTAAGAAAAGTGACTTTGAGCATATATGGATCTAGTTTTCTTACCTTGGATGTAAAAGGAAGGATAGTCATTCCTGCAAGGTATAGAGACCTATTAAGACAGAGCTGTGAAGGCACTATCGCAGTCACTAAAGACCCCCAATATCCTTCTTTACTTATTTATCCTGGAAGATTGTGGAAGGAAATTGCTTCCAAATTTGAGGTCTTAGGAGGTTTGAATCAGAAAACTCGAGGTATTCAGTGGAAAATACTTGGAAGTGCTTCCGTAACTGATTTTGAAGTTTCTGAAAGAATGTTATTACTAATTCCAAAACTTCTTAGGGATTTTGCAGGTCTTCAGCCAAAAAAACAGGTGGCTCTGATAGGTATGGGATCTAAATTCGAATTATGGAGTATAGAAAACTGGAAAAAGAAGGAGTCAGGCTTAGAGGTAGAAGGAGAAGATTTACTTTCTGATTTGCCACCAATGTTAGAGGAGATTCCCTTTTGAGGGAGCCTGGAATCCATGAGGCTGTTATGGTAGATCAAGTTATCTCGAACCTCTTAGTAAACAAAAAGGGAAGTTACGTTGATTGTACTTTTGGTTTAGGGGGGCATGCTTCTGCTATCTTAAAAAACTTAGACAGTGAAGCTGAACTTATAGGCATAGACAGAGATCCAGAATCTTTTGAAGCAGCCAATGAAGTTATCAAAAAGGACAAGAGGTTTTCTTTTATAAATGATAAATTTGGAAATCTAGAAGATCACTTTCCAGGAGAAAGCTTAGATGGCATCTTAGTTGATTTAGGAATCTCTTCTAGACAACTAGATAATCCAGAAAGAGGATTTAGTTTTCAAACCCAAGGACCTCTTGATATGAGAATGAACCAGTCTGATGTAGATTCTGCAGAAACTTGGTTGAACAAATCCAGCAAAGAAGAAATAACTAAAGTTTTATGGGAAAAAGGTGAAGAGCGTAATTCTAGAAAAATAGCTGAAAAAATTTGCAGAGAAAGAGATGTTAGTCCTATAAATACTACACAGCGTTTAATTGAAATTATTGTAGCTTGTAAACCAAGAAAATCTAAGAGACATCCAGCTACTAATGTCTTCAGAGCAATCAGAATGGAGATTAATTCAGAGATGGAAGAATTACAAAACGTATTGATAGCAGCAGGGTGTCTTCTAAAAAATGGAGGAAGGTTAGCTGTTATAAGTTTCCATTCTTTAGAAGACAGAATTGTTAAGAGATTTCTGCAAGGAAAAAGCTTAGATGGGAAAAAGTTTTCTTTTCATAAAGTTGGATCAAAGCATTTCAAGCCAAATAAAGAAGAGATAATAAAAAATCCAAGAAGCAGGAGTGCTATTTTAAGAATTTCAGAGAAAGTGGCTTGAAATGATAAACATTAGAAAACAACTTCTTTTTATTGGACTTGTATTTGTACTGATGGCTAGTTCAATTCAATTAATAGTTCATATTTATGATTATCGTGTAACTTTTTCAGAAATAGAGAAGTTTAATAAAAAATATGAAGACTTATCTTTTAAATCAAATCTTTTACTAAACGAAGTCGAGTATTTCAGAAATCAATTGACTATCAGAGAAGTTGCAACAGGTAAGTTGGGTATGCGCTCACCCAAATTAAAAGAGCAAGTAGTTATTCATAGGCAGGTGTCAAAAAGATGAAAAGAATAACCCTTCTCATAATAATACTGTTAGGCCTAGGGTGTTCAAAGAATATTGATTATGAGAATTTAAACGAGATTGATATCTCAATCTCTTCTGAGCATAAGATTTTATCTAATTCAGATTTGATCAAAGAAACTTTTTTGAGTTTCTTAAACGAACAAGTGATAGATTTTTCTAGCGTATCAAAAGATTTATACAAAACCACTTGGGTATATGCCTTTCAAGCAAAAAGAAAATGGCCTAACCGATATAACATTAGGGTCAAGGAGCACCAACCCCTAGCTAAATGGGGTGACAATAAATTTCTAACTCACTCAGGAATATTGATTAAGCCTTCTATTGATGATTCTAATATTCATTTAGTTTTATTGAGAGGAAAGGAGTCAGATAAGTTTGTTTTGCTTGATATGTCTAGGCAGATTCAGAATCAACTTAATAGATATAACGAAAAAGTAGAAGAGGTAAATTTAAGTTCAGGAGGATACCTAAAGGTAACAACAGAAAAGGGCACTGAATTAACTTTTACAACAAAGAATTTCCGGGAACAGCTTGAACGTCTCGAGGATTTTATCTCGTTCGAGCTGTTCTCAGGAAAACTTAATAGTATCAGAAACATGGATTTTAGGTATAACAATGGAGTTTCTATTCTTTTTTATTAAGGAAGGAGAACAGCATGAGTGGAGTTAATCAAAACGAAATGTTAGTTGGCTTAGACATAGGTACTTCAAAGGTAGTAGCTGTTGTTGCAGAAATAACTTCTGAAGAAAATATAGAAATAATTGGTTTAGGAACTCAGCCTTCTAGAGGGTTGAGAAACGGAGTGGTTGTTGATATTGAATCCACAACTCAGGCCATAAAAAAATCAATTCTAGAAGCAGAGTCTATGGCTGGCTGCCATATAAGCTCTTGTTATGTAGGAATTTCAGGAAGTCATATTAGGGGTTTAAATTCAGAAGGTGTAGTACCTATTACGGGTGGAGAGGTTACGTTTGGTGATGTAGACAGAGTCATTGAAACAGCACAAGCTATGGCTATTCCTGCCGATCAAAAGTTACTACATGTTTTGCCTCGAGATTACATCATTGACAAGCAAGGTGGAATTAAAGAACCATTAGGCATGGCAGGTGCAAGACTTGAAGCTAAGGTGCATTTAGTTACTTGTAGTGAAAACTCATCTCAAAATATACATAAATGCGTTACAGCTTGTGGTTTAAATATTGAGGCATTCGTTTTAGAGCAATTGGCTTCTAGCTATTCAGTTTTGACTAACGACGAAAGAGAATTAGGAGTTTGCTTAATAGATATCGGTTGTGGAACAACGGATATGGCTGTATTCACAGAGGGCTCTATTTCCTTTACTGATGTAATTCCCATAGCTGGAGACCATGTAACCAACGATATTGCAGAAGCTCTGAGGACTCCGCCTTCTCAAGCTGAGGATATTAAGCAAAGGTATGGATGTGCTGTAAGCTCTTTAACTCAATCTGAAGAGTTGATGATGGTTCCTGGAATGGGTGGTAGACCCGAGAGAGAATTATCTCGTGAAGCATTAGCTGATGTTCTTGAAAGGAGATATGTAGAAATTTTCAGCATGGCTCAACAGAAATTAAGCTTGAGTGGGTTTGAATCTTTAATACCAGCAGGGGTAGTTCTAACTGGAGGAGCATCTAAAGTTGAAGGTGCTATGGAGCTAGGTGAAGAAGTATTTCATGCTCCTGTAAGACTAGGCTCTCCTAATACTGTTGGAGGATTTAATGAAGTTATACACAATCCTGTTTATGCCACAGCTGTCGGCTTATTGCTTTATGGGCATAAACAAATGTATGAAGATCACATGAATTTCATCCATCGAGATAAAAATATTTTAAATAGATTTTCGAGATGGCTTGGAGGAAATCTTTAAAAATTTACCAGGGAGAAAAGAATGAGTGAATGGGAAATAGTAGAAGAGAATAAAGGCAACGCAATTATCAAAGTCATAGGTGTTGGGGGTGGCGGAGGTAATGCGGTTCAACATATGGTTGAGGAAGGCATAAATGGCGCAGAATTTATTTCTATAAATACTGACAAACAGGCTTTAGATAAAAATAAAGCACCCCATAAATTTATCCTTGGAAAGGAAATTACCGATGGCTTAGGTGCAGGAGCAAATCCTGATATAGGTAGAGAAGCAGCATTGGAAGACAGGGACAGACTAACAGAAATGTTGAAAGGAACTGACATGGTTTTTATTACTGCTGGCATGGGGGGTGGAACCGGTACGGGTGCAGCTCCAATAGTTGCTCAAGTAGCTAAGGAGTTAGACATACTAACTGTTGCTGTAGTAACTAAACCTTTTGAACTTGAAGGCTCAAAAAGAATGAAGATAGCTAAAGAAGGGATTAAAGAATTGATTGAGGAAGTAGATTCTCTTATAACAATACCTAATCAAAAACTACTTGAAGTATTAGGCGAAGATTGTGCAATGATAGAGGCTTTTAAAGAAGCTAATAATGTTTTAGCAGGAGCTGTCAGAGGGATATCAGATATTATTATGTGCCCTGGATTAATAAATGTAGATTTTGCAGACGTTAAGACTGTAATGTCAGAAAGAGGAACTGCAATGATGGGCACTGGTATAGGTTCAGGCCCTGACAGGGCACGAATAGCAGCAGAAAAGGCAGTAGAAAGTAAATTGCTAGAGGACATAAGCCTGAAGGACGCAAAGGGTGTATTGGTAAATATTACTGCCGGTACAGAGATCACTTTGGGGGAGATTACAGCTGTAGGAGATTGCATTGACAACTTTGCAGATAAAGACGCAATTATTGTCACTGGAACAGTGATTGATGAAAAGGTAGGAAATGATCTGAAAGTAACTGTTATAGCTACAGGTCTAGGTGCTGCACCAGCAACTACCAAGACTATTAACATCTCAACTGTTAAATTAAAAGAGACAAAAGAAAGAGAGCCACTTCCTTTAAGCGATGCTGCAAGACAACTTTTAGAGAATCCACCTTCTCTTGATCGGGTTCCTGACAAAAACAAACAAGAAAAAAAGGAAGAAGAGTTTCTTGATATTCCTTCTTTTGTTAGAACCCAATTAGATTAAAGTTGCATTAAATGATTTCTAGAGTAGTAAATTATTCTGGAAGATCTTTTTTTATACAGCTTGTTTTTCTTATCGGCTTTGTCTTACTGTTATCAAGACTAATATATATTCAAGTTTTTCAAGACGAGTTCATAAAAAAACAACTTGATACAAGAATAGCTCTAGAAAGCCATACCTTAGCTAAAAGAGGAAAAATTTTAGATAGAAATAACAGACTGTTGGCCGTTGATGTAACTGGGTATACGGTAATCGCTGATCTGAGTTTATTTAAACCAAAAAAAAATGAGATCAGCAGTTTAACTTCCTTACTGCAAATTAATATAGATAAGATAAAAAAAATACTTAAGCGAAAGGGCCACGTAGAAATAATTCGACATATCGGAGAAGAAAAAAAAATAGAGCTTGAACGTTTGAATATTGAGGGAATATTTTTTAAGCAAAATCTTCAGAGAAGTTATCCCCAAAGAGAGATCAGCTCTCATGTGGTAGGAATTACAGACATTGACAGGAAAGGTATACAAGGTGCTGAAAAGGTTTTTAATAAATTACTTAAAGGTGAAGATGGTGGATTCACAGGATTAAGAAGCCCAATAGGAACTATTGGAGGGGAAAGGAGTTCACCTAAGCAAGGTTTAGATCTTAAATTAACTATTGATATACGACTACAATCTATTTCTCATCACGAATTAAAGAAAGCAGTTGAAGAGTCTGGAGCTGAGTCAGGGAGTATTGTTATAGTTAATCCTAAAACAGCTGAGATTCTAACTTTAATTAACTATCCAACTTTTAATCCTTCCAATAGGAGGGGAATTAAAGATATGAGTGTTTTTAGGAATAGAGCAACAGTAGATATTTTTGAACCAGGGTCAGTAGCAAAACCAATTGCTATGGCTGCCATAGTTAGCTCAAAAAAAGTTGATAAGAATACTAGAATAAGTACTTCTCCCGGCTGGATAGAATATGAAGGATATAAAACTAGTGATTTTAGAGATTATGGCAATTTATCTTTAAGTGAAATTATTTCTTATTCAAGTAATGTTGGAATGGTGAAGTTGTGCAAAGATCAAAGTGCTGAACACCTGGTTCATGTATTTTCTAACTTCGGAATAGGCTCTCAGCCAGTAAACATTTTGATTCCTGCTAGAGAAGGATTCTTGCCTCAAGCTTCAGCCTTAAGTGATAGAGATAAGGTAAGCTCGTGTTACGGTTATGGAATTTCTATGAGTGCCCTTCAAATAGCTCAGGCTTATCAAGTATTTGCTAACGAAGGAATATTTAAGGAATTAAATCTTTTTTACGACAAGGCTCTAAGTAACCCTAAACCTGACGTTAGGGTTTTATCTAAGAACACTGCTAAATTAATAAACTCTATGTTGGTAGAAACCGTAAATTCTAGATCTGGCACTGCTAGGAAAGCTAAGATAGAAGGAAAAGTTGTAGCCGGTAAGACAGGTACTTCGAAGAAGAAAAGAGATGGGTTAACAACCTATTCAACTAGTTTTGCAGGATTTGTTCCGGCTGAAGATCCATCACTTTTGGCTGTTATAGTCTTACATGGAATAACCAAAGATATTCATTCAGGAGGCTCTGTTGCTGCTCCAATTTTTTCTAAAGTAGTTGGACAATCTATACATGCCTTAGAATCAGGTTCTTAATGGAAAAAATTACTTCTGAGCCTGTAAGTTTAGGTGTTCTTTTAGAAGGACTCTTTAAAGGGAATCTGGGAAGTTTTAGCAATCTTTTGATTGATGGAATAAGTTTAGATAGTAGAGAGGTAAACCAGAATTTTCTTTTTTGCGCTGTACAAGGAGAAAAAGCTAACGGAAATCATTTTATCGAAGAGTCTTTTAAAAAAGGGTCAGTATTTTGCTTAACAGACAGTAAAGAGTTTCAGGATTCAAATATTCTTTATTTAAAAGATTTGAAAAAATATCTAGGCGTTATTAGCTCAAGACTATTTAATCATCCATCACAAAAGCTTGAGACTTTTGCAGTAACAGGCACGAATGGAAAAACTTCTTGTGTGGAATTAATCTCCCAAATAGCTAAATTAATTGATCATCAATGTGGTTATATTAGTACTATCGGAACTTCTTTTGATGGAAAGGATTTTAACTTTCCTTCTTCTTTAACTACTCCGGATCCTGTTACTTTACAAAGATATTTTCATGAGATGGTCAAAAAAAATACTAGACAAGTTGCCTTTGAGGTCTCTTCCCATGGATTAGACCAATCTAGAGTTGTTGGTACCTCAATCGACACAGCAATTTTGACAAGTTTTTCTCAAGATCATTTGGATTACCATAAAAATATTAGATCTTATAAGAATGCTAAAAAGAAGCTTTTTACTGAACTTAGACCCAAAAATGTAATCTTAAATATTGATAACATATTAGGTAAAGAAATATATAGGGACCTTCAAAAGAGTAAAGAGCCTAACTCATTTTTTTCTGTTTCGAGTCAGGCAGGGGCTGATTTCCATTATTCGTTTTTAAGGACTGAAGATGGATGTATCGATGTCAAGCTTAAAACCCCTGAGCAACAAGTTTATTTTTCATTGAGTACAATATCTAAACCTTTGGCATCAAATGTTATATGCGCTTTAGCTGCCTTTCTTTCAAGAGGTTTTAATTTAGATAAAGTTTATCCTTATTTAAAGAATCTAGACTTTCCTAGAGGAAGAATGGACTTAATGCTTTTAAGCGAAAAAGATAAGTGTTTCATAGATTATGCCCATACCCCAGAGGCATTAGAGACCTCTCTTACTGAGCTAAAAGAAGCTTTTAAGAATTCTAATCTTTGGTGCATTTTTGGTTGTGGTGGCGACAGAGACAGAGATAAAAGATCGAAAATGGGACAAGTTGCAGAATTATTATCTGATTTTCTGGTAATTACTAATGACAATCCAAGAACAGAAAATGAATTTGATATTATTGAAGAAATTAATCAAGGCATAAAAAATAAAACTAGAATAAAAATAATACCAAACAGGAAGGAGGCTATTCTTTATTGTCTTAATAAAATGAAAGCTAATAAAGAGAGTAACGTTCTATTAATTGCAGGTAAGGGTCATGAAGATTATCAGGATGTGTTAGGAAAGAGAGTTCACTTTAGTGATCATGAACAAGTAAAAAGTTTCTTAACAAGTAATTAAAGACATGATGAATTTAACTCTTTCTACAATTGCTGAAAAGGTAGGTAAGAAGGTAATTGGAGGAACTGGTGAAGAGAAGTTTAAGGATATAAGTATAGACTCTAGAACTTTAGAACCAAGTGATCTCTTTGTAGCTCTCAAAGGACCTTTTAATGATGGACATGATTATTTAAAGGATGCCATGGAAAAAGGGGCAGCGGCTTTTGTAGTTGAAAAAAAAATTCCTATTAATAAGCCATATATCCTCGTAGAAGACAGTTACAAGTTCTTGGATCAGTTAGCTATTTTTCAAAGGGAATTATTTAATGGGAAAGTTATCGGGTTGACAGGTAGTAATGGCAAAACAACTACTAAAGAAATCATTTACAGTTTGCTTAGAAAAGAGGGTTGTCATAAGACTAAAGGTAGTAAAAATAATCATATAGGAGTGCCTCTTACCTTGGCTTCGCTGACAAACGGGCAAAAGTATGCAGTTATAGAAATTGGTACTAATTCCCCAGGCGAGATTAATAACCTTTCAGCTAAAGTCACACCCGATATTGCTTTGATAATAAATGCAGCGGCTTCCCATTTAGAAAAGTTAAATTCAGTTGAGAAGGTAGCTAAAGAAAAAAGTTACATCCTAAGACATTTAAAGAATGATGGAGTTGCTATATTACCCAGAGATTCAGAGTTCTTTTCTTATTGGAAAGAAAAGTGCGTAAATACAAGGATTATTTCATTTGGATCTCATCAAGATTCAGATATTTGTTTGAGTAATGCTCAAAGTGACTTCTTAAAAAACAAAATATCTTTTGATTTGAATTATGCTCAAAAGTCTTTTAAGTGTTCTATGAATGGAGTAGGTGTGCATAATTCCATGAATGCTTGTGCAGCTTTGGCCGTTTGCCATGCTCTAGAGATAGATCTTGAGGAAATAAGCTTTAATTTGAACAAAGTTACTTATCCAAATAGAAGGATGGAAGTACATAAAGGATTAAAAGGCTCTGTTCTTATAGATGATTCTTACAATGCTAATCCAGAATCTATGAAGAAATCTCTTGATGTTATGGAGGAGTTAGAAGGTAAGAGGAGAATTTTTATAGCAGGAGAGATGGGTGAATTGGGCGAACATCAAAATTTCTATCATGGGGAGATTTGTAAATATACTAAAGGAAGAGTTGAAGAATTCTTATGTATCGGAAAATTATGGGAAGAGGGCATAAAACATATACCAAATATAGGTAGAAGTTTTTCTTGTAAAGATGATTTGTTAGATTACTTGAACACTAAAGTATCTAAAGACTCTATAATTTTAGTTAAAGGCTCTAGGTCTACAGGTATGGACTATATAGCTGACAAATTAAAGCTTTAAATGCTAGTTGAATTATTTAATTTCTTTTCCGATAGTTTTGGACCCCTAAGGGTTTTTGACTATTTATCTTTTAGAGCAATATTTGCAACCCTTACTGCATTATTGGTGTCCTTGATCTTGGGACCAAGATTCATAAATAAAATGAAATCTATCGAAGTAGGTCAAGTTGTTGGGGAGCGAGGTCCTTCAACTCATTTATCTAAAAGTGGAACTCCTACCATGGGAGGGACGCTTATATTAGCTTCTATATTTATCAGCTCAATTTTATGGGGAGATTTGGAAAACAGGTATTTGTGGGTAGCATTAGGAGTTACTACACTTTTTGGAGTTTTAGGCTGGGTAGACGACTTATATAAATTAAGATACCAATCAAGTAAGGGGCTGTCTCCTTTAGCAAAGATCTTTTGGCAAAGCTTAATAGCTTTAGCAGCAACACTTTTTCTTTATTACAGTTCAGAAAATATACATGAAACAAGCTTGATTATTCCCTTTTTCAAAGATATTTCTTTACCTTTGGGTTTGGGTTTTGTCTTTCTTTCTTATCTCGTGATCATTGGATCAAGTAATGCGGTTAACCTTACTGATGGGTTAGATGGTTTAGCAATTCTTCCTTGTGTGATGGTTGCAGGAGGGTTAGGCCTGATTGGATATGCAGCAGGGAACACTATTTATGCAGAATATTTAAATATTCCTTTTCTTCCAGGAACGGGTGAAATGTTAGTTTTTTGTGGGGCCTTAGTAGGCTCAGGCATAGGGTTTCTTTGGTATAACACCTATCCTGCTCAGGTTTTTATGGGAGATGTGGGTTCTTTAGCATTGGGAGCTGCTTTAGGAGTTATAGCAGTCATCATTAGACATGAGTATGTTTTATTAATAATGGGCGGTGTTTTTGTGGTAGAAACTCTTTCAGTTATTGTTCAAGTAGCTTCTTTTAAATTAACTGGGAAAAGAGTTTTTAAGATGGCTCCGATACATCATCATTATGAATTGAAAGGGTGGCCCGAGCCTAGAGTAATAGTTAGGTTTTGGATAATAACTTTTATGTTAGTTTTAATAGGATTGGTAACTCTGAAACTTAGATAATTTCTAAGTTGAGTTAAGCTTATGCATCTCATTCTGGGTTTCGGTGCAACTGGAGCCTCATATTTAAGATATTTAAGAAAAAAAAATATCCCCACATTAGTTATGGACTCTAGAGATAGACCATCAGGTCTATCGGAGTTCAGCAGTGTTAAAAAAGAGAATTTTTATCTAGGAAAATTTGATTTAAGTGTTTTAGACAAAGTAAAAACAATTTTCGTAAGTCCAGGCATAGAGTACGAAAACGAAGTGCTCGTAAAAGCAAGAAGATTAGGTGTAGAGATTCTTACAGATATAGAAATCTTTTTGAAAGAATCTAAATCTAAAAAAATACTAATATCTGGGACTAATGGGAAGACAACTGTTGTTTCTATGATTGGGCATGTTCTTAGAAATATCTATAGAGATAAGAAGATTATCTGTTGTGGAAATATTGGAACACCTGTTTTAGATACTCTTATAGAAGAGCATTCCATATCTGTTGTAGAAGTTTCTAGTTTCCATTTAGAGCACAGTAAAAGCCTTGAATGTGAAATAGGGGTTTTGTTGAATGTAGAGCAAGACCATTTAGATCGACATGTTTCCTTTGCTAATTACAAGAAAATAAAAGAGAAGATCCTTCTTGATTGCTCTATTGGTTTGGCCTCAAAAGAAGATCTGGGGTCAATGAACTCTATTAGCAATAATTTATTTACTTTTGAGGACCTTACAACACCCTTAAAGAAGGAAATTGATAGATTTTTTAAAGATAAATGGCCTTATCATGAAACAGTCAATATTAAATCTGTTTTAAGCGTTGTGCTAGCTCTTGAATCAATGAAAAAGAAAAAGGAATTAGATCAATTGGCTTTGGGTAAATCACATTTAATAGACATATCCATAGAAGCTTTATTAACTTTTGAAAGACTTCAACATAGATATGAAATTCTTGGAATTCGTCATGGTCTTACTTATATAAATGATTCTAAGAGTACAAATATTTCTTCTTTATTAACTGCTGTTAATTCTACAGAAAGACTATACGGCAAAAAGAAAGTCGTATTAATTTGTGGAGGCGATTCCAAAAACCAAGATTTTTCTAAGATTGAGAAAGGTGCTCTCGACTCACTCAAGAAAATATTGATCTATGGAAAGGATAAGGAAAGCATTATTAATGAAATTGGTGATAAGGCTGATTGTTTGCTTGTTGAAGATCTTGAAGATGCTGTTAATAAGTCGAGAACTGTTTCTATCAAAGGTGATGTGGTACTTCTTTCTCCATCATGTGCAAGTACTGATATGTTCTTAGATTATAAGGATAGAGGAGACAAGTTTCGTGAACTTTCTGGATTTAGTTGAGAACAATGTTTGATAAGTTTGAAACGTATTTTTCATTACCAGATTTTCAAAAAATTGATATTATCTTTTTGGGGTTATTTTTATTTTTATGTTTGTTTGGCCTCTTAGCGGTTGCGACTGCATCCATTGAATTCTCAGATTCACTGACAGGAGAACCTTTAAATTTTACAAAAAAGCAGTCTATTCATTTATTGGTGGGGTTATTTCTATTTTTACTTTTTTTATCTATCCCTTTAACTTTTTGGGAGAACTTTGATCGTTTACTTTTAGGGTTTGGAATTGTTTTATTAATTTTGGTTTTTGTTCCTGGAATAGGTGTCGAAGTGAATGGTGCACATAGATGGTTGAGGGTAGGCCCTGTCGGATTACAGCCATCTGAAATAATGAAACTAATAATTATTATTTATATAGCAGGTTATTCTGTCAGGCGTTTAAAGGATCTTCAGTCCAACTGGTTTGGTTTCTTTAAGCCTGCAGTATTAGTTGTTTTAGTTGTCTCACTTGTTCTTATACAACCCGACCTTGGTACATCTGCTGTCATCTTCGCCACTGTTTTAGGTATGCTGTTTGTAGCAGGTGTAAAGATTAGACAGCTTCTGGTTGTTATTGGATTAGGTTTACTAGGTATCTTGGCTTTAATCATTTTTGTCCCATGGAGATGGGAGAGAATTATTTCTTTTATGGATCCTTGGACGGATCCTTTTGGTGGAGGTTATCAATTAACTTTATCTCTTATGGCTATAGGTAGGGGAGAATGGTTTGGAGTTGGCTTAGGAGAAAGTCTTATGAAATTGGGATATCTTCCAGATGCACATACTGATTTTATTTTTTCTATAATAGTTGAGGAGATGGGTCTTTTTACTGCGATAATAATTATTGCAACTCTATTTTTTATTTCTTTCAGGAGTTTTTATATCGGAAGAAAAGCCCTTGAACGAAATCTATATTTTGGTTTTTTAATTTCATATGGAGTTGGTATATTAATAGGCCTTCATACTTTTATTAACGTTGGAGTAGCAACAGGACTGTTGCCTACTAAAGGTCTTACTTTGCCCTTTTTAAGCTATGGAGGTACAAATTTATTAATTATGTGCTCTCTTTGTGCATTAGTTCTTCGAGTTGATCAGGAAACGAAATCTGCAATGCCATCAATAAGTATTTCTAGAAGGGTGAGTTTCTAATGAAAGCTTTATTTGTTGCGGGGGGTACAGGAGGTCATGTTTACCCAGCTCTGGAAATAGCTAGGCAATTTAAAAATTCTGGAGTGCAGATACATTGGATGGGAAAAGAAAATTCTTTAGAACAAGAACTTTCTCTAAAAGAAGACTTTTTCTTCCAACCAATCATGTCTTCAGGTTTTAGGGAAAAAACTTATAAAGAAAAAATCGTTTCTATCTATCACTTTTTACTTTCTTTTATTAAATCTATTTATATCTTTAGGCAACTTAAACCTAACTTTATATTTTGCTTTGGAGGCTATTCAAGTTTAGGACCAGGACTTGCTTCACGAGTTTTAAGAATTCCTCTATTTATTCATGAACAAAATAGTGTAGCCGGCTCAGCAAATAAGTTATTAGTGCATTTTGCGAGGAACGGTTTTGAAGGATTCCCCCAATCTTTTGACAAGAACAATGACAAAATCCATTTTGTAGGAAATCCAGTAAGAGCTGAAATTACTTCTTTTATTAATAGTAATAACGAAGAGACTTTTAATGGTGAATTTAAACTATTGATACTAGGGGGCAGCCAAGGATCTTCACAACTTAATGGGTTAGTGATGGAAGCATTAAAAAAAGTTAAAGAAAAGGAGAATTGGAGCATCATTCATCAAACAGGTGTTTCAGATAAGAGTAAGTTAGAAGAATTCTACAAAGAATTAAAGATTAATTACAAGGTTGAATCATTTATTGAAAATATGGGAGAAGTTTATAATAACTCGGATTTAGTCATTAGCAGGGCAGGAGCAATGACTATTTCTGAATTGATAGCGACATACACACCTAGTATCTTACTTCCCTTGCCCTGGGCAACCGACGCACATCAAGCTTTAAATGCTAAATATTTAGAAGATCTTGGAGCAGCTAAGGTCATAACATCAGAAGAAGAAAATATTTCGGAATTGGCTTTTGTGCTTACAAAGCTTGCATTTGATAATGAGGAAAGACTTTCAATGGCTAATTCAGCTAAACTTGCCTACCTTCCAGACGCAGCAAAAGTAATTTTTAAGAAAATAGATGAATCCCTCCAAGAAGACACCTAATAAAATCTTTTTTATAGGTATAGGAGGCAGCGGTATGAGCGGTTTAGCTGAAGTACTATTTAATTTAGGTTATGAAGTATCTGGATCAGATATTAAGGAATCAGAAGTTACTGAAAGACTAGAGGTCTTAGGAATAAATTTAAGCATCGGCCATAAGTTAACTAATCTAGATGATGTGGATATGGTCATTAAATCTACAGCTATTGAAGACACAAATGTTGAGCTCACTCATGCTCGTAAGTTGGGTTTACCTATTCTTGAAAGGGCTGAACTTTTATCAAGCTTAATGAACATGAAAAGAGGAGTAGCAATTGCTGGAACTCATGGCAAAACTACTACTACTAGTATCTTAGCTTCAATTATGACTGAAGCAATGTTGGACCCAACCTTTATTAATGGAGGGATTATCAATAGCTTTTCTTCCAATGCAAAGCTAGGAACCGGAGATTATATGCTTGCGGAAGCAGATGAAAGTGACAAGTCTTTTTTAATGTTACAACCCTCATTGGAAATAATAACCAATATAGATGCTGATCATTTAGTTAATTACAAAAATAATATGAATAATCTTGAAGAAGCTTTCATTAAATTTGTAAAAAAGTTACCTTTTAACGGTCTACTGGTTGCTTGTGGAGATGATCCAATCATTAAAAAATTAGTAGGCTCCTTTTCAAGAAAGACAATTCTTTATGGCTTTGAGGACCACAATGATTACATCATAAGCAATTACAAGACCGAATCTTTTACATCTGAATTTACTTTATCCTATGATAAGGATTCTGTATCTCGCCTAAAATTAAATTTGCCAGGTAAACACAACGTTTTAAATGCAACAGCAGCTTCAGTTTTGGCTATAGAAGAAGGTGTATCCTTAATAAACATAAAGTCAGCTTTAGAAAAATTTTCTGGAATACGAAGAAGGATGGAATTTTTAGGAAACTTAGGCGACACTGTTGTAATAGATGACTATGGACATCATCCCACTGAGATTAGGAATACTATTCTTACTTTAAGAGAATCTTTCCCAGGATCAGAAATAACTATGGTATTTCAACCTCATAGGTTTTCCAGAACCAAGGATTTATATGAAGAATTTGTAGAAGTCCTTCAACTAGTTGAAGGACTAATTCTTTTGGAAATATATTCAGCAGGAGAAAAACCTATTGATGGAATAAGCTCCTCAGCACTACTTGAGAGCCTTAAAGACAAAGGTCTTAAAAATTTATTGTTAGCTAACTCTACTAAGCAAGCTTTAGAATTAATAAATTCCTCTTTTTCTAAGAAAAAAGAAGTTCTATTAATCCAAGGAGCTGGAAATATCTCTGATATTTCTAAAAAATTAATACTGGAGAGTAGCTAATGGTGCAGGACCAAAATCTAAGCAATTTAATAGACAGAGAGATTTCTGTGTTAATGGGAGGCTGGTCAGCTGAAAGGGAGATTTCCTTGAAAACAGGAAAAGCTGTAACGGATTCTATTAAATCCCTAGGTCTTAGTGTGACAGGTATAGACCTTACTTCACCAGATGAGATCAAAGGGATCGTCAACTCATTAGATCTAGTTTTTATAGCTTTGCATGGAAGAGGGGGCGAAGATGGGTACATTCAGAGGATTCTAGAAGAAAATAATATTCAATTCACTGGTAGTGACTCTAAATCATGTGAAATTTCTATGAATAAATCTGAAACTAAAAAAATATGGAGAGAGTTATCTTTACCCACTCCTGATTTTGTAGAAATCAAAAATGCTGGAACCAGTGATCTAGAAACTTCCCCATTTTTGTCTGCAGAAGATGATATAAGTCCTTTAAAAGAATCATTTGTAGTAAAACCAGCTAGAGAAGGCTCTAGTTTTGGCATAACTATTGTCCATCCAGGAGGCGATACATCTTTAGAAGATGCTATGAAAGAAGCCATTAAATATGATGACACTCTTTTAGTCGAAGCTTTTGTTGAAGGAGAGGAAATTACAGTTCCTATTCTTGGTGAAGAAATTTTGACACCTGTTAGCATCAAACCAAAAAACTCATTTTATGATTTTGAAGCAAAATATATTAGAAATGATACAGAATACTTAAAGTCAGATTTAAATGCTGTTGAGTTAGATGCTGTTAAAGAATTTTCTTTCCATGCTTTCTCTTGTTTAGGTTGCAAGGGCTGGGGTAGAGTTGATTTAATCAAAGACAGAGAAAATAACTTCCAGTTAATTGAAATCAACACAGTACCTGGTTTAACAGAGAAAAGTCTGGTGCCAAAATCAGCTGCCTTTGAAGGAATAGATTTTAATAATTTAATAGTAAGGATATTAAATACATCTTGCTTGAAGCAATAAGCTCAAATAGAATGCGCATCCTTGATACCTTGCTCTCTACTGATTATAGGGGAGAGCTAAAAAACCGAGAGGTATAAATGAGACATTACGAAATAGTTTTTTTGGTTCATCCTGATCAATCAGATCAAACACAATCAGTTTTAAATAAGTTCTCTTCTATAGTTAAAGAATCAGGTGGAACAGTTCATCGTTTAGAGAATATAGGAAGAAGAAAATTAGTTTATCCAATAGAGGATCAATTTAAAGCTTCATATGCTCTACTGAATGTAGAGTGTAATAAAGATGCTCTAGATGAAATAAAATCTTCTTTTAGATTCAATGACTCAATTATTCGAGATTTGATTGTAACTAAGAATAAGGCTGAAACAGATTTGTCAGCTTTATCTTCTCAAACTGAGCAAGAAGATAAGGGGAACCTGGGTGACAATGAGGAAGTTATAAAACCTCAATTGAAGTCAGTGGATGAAAAACCTGAAGAAAAAGAAAACACAGAAAAACCTGAAGAAGAAGTTAAGGTCATTGAGGGATAAGGGCTATGCCGAGAAAGCAAAAGAAGAATTTTAAAAAAAGACGTCCAGATCAAGAAAATCGAAGAAGATTTTGTAAGTTTACCTCATTAGGTATTGAAGAGATTGATTATAAAGACATTAATTTATTAAAAGAATTTGTTACGGAAACCGGAAAAATAATGCCAGCAAGGGTAACTGGTACCTCTGCTAAATACCAGAGACAACTTACTACAGCTATAAAAAGAGCTAGGCATTTAGCTCTTCTACCTTATACCGACTCTCATTATAAATAACTATGGAAGTTATTCTTTTAGAAAAAATAACTAAATTAGGGGATCCAGGAGATTTAGTTAATGTCAAATCAGGCTACGCTAGGAATTACTTAATTCCTTTCAGTAAAGCAATCAAAGCAAATGAAGAAAACAAAGCCGAATATGAGCAAAGAAAATCATCTTTAGAAAAAGCTGAATTAGAAAGAAAATCGTTAGCATTAGACTTAGTTAACAAATTAGAATCTTTAGATATTTCTATTACTGTTCCGGTTTCAGAAGAGGGCACTTTATACGGTTCTATTGGAACTAGAGAGATTTCAGATGCCTTAAATGAACAAGGTATAGAGATTGAGAAAGGAATAATCAGGTTGCCAGAAGGAACTCTAAAAAAACTTGGAGAATATAAATTAGATTTGGAACTTCATCCAGAAGTTATTCAAGAAATTTCCATAACTATTAAAGCCGAAGAATAGTGTAAGTTTCTGTTGTTTTAAATCTAATCCAGTGGGAAAATTAGGGTCTAATAAAAAAGACTCATAATTATATTTACATGCCCCAAAACCTTTCCTCAAATGAACAGCTTCCCTTCTCAGTAGAAGCTGAAAGAGCGGTATTAGGAGGCATCATGTTAAAAAATGATGCATGGGATCTAGTGGCAAGTGTTGTTCTAGAAGAAGACTTCTACAAAAAAGAACATAAATTAATTTTTAAAACTATCAAAAATCTACAGGATCTAGGTAAACCCGTAGACCTTATAACAGTACAGGAAGCTCTTGAAGGAAATGGTGATCTACCTGGGCTAGTTAACTTAGGGGGTAAGGGTTATTTAACTCAGCTTGCCAAAGAGACACCTAGTGTAGCTAATATAGAAAGTTACGCTGAAATAATTAAGCAAAGATCTAATTTAAGAAGATTAATAACTACAGTAGACCAGATAGCCCAGAATGCAAGAGAGTCAGATTCTTCTGGTAGCGATCAAATTATTGACCATGCTGAAGAAAGCATCTTAAGCTTAAGGGATGATGCTAAAAGATCATCGGGTCCAAAGGGAATAAGGGAGCTATTGGGACCAGTTTATTCCAATATACAAGAAGCAAACGAGTCAGGAGATTCTCTGGTAGGAGTGAGTACTGGATTTACTGAAATAGATGAAATTACTCTAGGATTTCAAAAATCTGATCTAATTATTATTGCTGGAAGACCGTCTATGGGGAAAACAGCCTTAGCATTTAACATAGCTGAGAATGTAGCAAGACAAACAGATCAAACTGTATTGATCTTTAGTATGGAAATGTCTGCAGAACAAGTAGTAAGAAGGTTTATTTCTAGCATAGCAAATATAGATCTACAAAGACTAATGAGAGGGCAACTTCAGGATAAAGATTGGGAAGGGATAGATAAAGCTTTGTCCATATTAAGCAGTAAAAACATTCTTCTTGATGATACCCCTGCACTGAGTCCCACAGAATTGAGATCTAGGTCTAGAAGGGTAAAGAGAGAAGACAAGGATTTAGCCATGATCATAGTAGATTATATTGGACTAATGCAAGTACACGGTAGGAGCGATAATAGGGTACAAGAAATTAGTGAGATAAGTCGATCTCTTAAAGCTCTGGCAAAGGAACTAGATGTCCCAATAGTTGCGCTCTCACAGTTAAATAGGGCAGTTGAATCGAGACCTAATAAAAGACCTATATTGGCAGATTTAAGAGATTCTGGAGCTATAGAACAAGATGCGGATGTGATTGCTTTCTTATATAGACATGAATACTACGATAGGAATGATTTAGAAAATAAAGGGAAAGCTGAGATTAATATAGCTAAACAAAGGAACGGGCCTACTAGAACAACTTCTCTTGCCTTTAGGGACTCAATAGCTAAATTCGAGAATCTAGCTAGGGAAGAAAGATATCCTACTCAGTACTATGAAGACAATGAAGATAACTGATCTACAAATAATTTAATCTATATCTAATAATTATTTACGTTGTGACACAACCTACTTTTTGTTAATCTGTAGGGCCATCGTTCAGAGACTTTTTTCTGCTTGATATACAGATGGGAAATTCAGAAACTAGATTCATTTTTGTTACAGGAGGAGTGGTATCTTCTTTAGGTAAAGGTATTACCTCAGCTTCATTAGGAGCTTTGTTAGAGAGCAGAGGTATAAAAGTAACTATCATGAAGTTGGATCCATATATTAATCTGGATCCAGGAACCATGAGTCCATTTCAACATGGTGAAGTTTTTGTAACTGAAGATGGTTCAGAAACAGATTTAGATTTGGGTCATTATGAAAGATTTATTAAATCTAAGATGTCCAAAGACAATAATTTTACTACTGGACAAGTATATGAGACCGTCTTAAAAAACGAAAGAAAGGGTGATTATTTAGGCGGTACAGTTCAAGTTATACCTCATATAACTGATGAGATTAAAAGAAGGATTTTAAAGGGTGCGAAAGAATCTCAAGTAGCCATAGTTGAGATTGGAGGAACAGTTGGTGATATTGAATCACAACCTTTTCTAGAAGCTATTAGGCAAATGAAAATAGAGCTTGGCTCCAAAAGAACTTTATTTATGCATCTTACTCTAGTTCCTTATATAGCTGCAGCAGGAGAGACTAAAACTAAACCAACACAAAGATCAGTTAAAGAAATGTTATCTCATGGCCTTCAACCCGACATTCTTGTTTGTAGATCCGATAAGGAGCTTTCTGATGAAGCCAGAGAAAAGATAGCGCTATTTACTAACGTAGAGAAACAAAGCGTAATTTCTGTACCTGATGTTGAATCAATATACAAAATACCAATTCAGTTAAGTATTCAAAAGGTTGATGACATTGTTACTGAAAAGCTGGAACTTTCCTGCAGGAAGCCAGACCTCGAGGACTGGAAGAAAGTAACTAAAGCCCACACCAACCCAACAAATGAAGTAACTATTGCTATGGTAGGTAAATATATGGATCTTAAAGATGCATACAAATCACTTAACGAAGCTTTAGTTCATGGCGGTATACAAC
>Ga0207990_1000535_pt1 | contig 21911 bp, 26 predicted proteins | sample ETNtaG_8_FD_185780 | JGI IMG/M metagenome (GOLD analysis project Ga0207990, IMG submission 185780) | Marine microbial and viral communities from oxygen minimum zone, Eastern Pacific Ocean - ETNP201406SV75 (SPAdes) (version 2) | ecosystem: Environmental > Aquatic > Marine > Oceanic ...
TGCTGCAGTTTTCTTTGCTGGTTTTCTTTTAGTTACTTTCTTTTTTGCTGCAGTTTTCTTTGCTGGTTTTCTTTTAGCAGCTTTGGCTTTAGCAGATCTAGCAGCTTTGGCTTTAGCAGCTCTAGCAGCTTTGGCTTTAGCAGCTCTAGCAGCTTTGGCTTTAGCAGCTCTAGCAGCTTTGGCTTTAGCAATTTTTCGTTGCGTTGCCAATAATTCCTTTAATTTAGTAAATGTACGATCTAAAACTTTTTTAGCAGTTTCTTCGGCTTTTGTTTTTCTATCAAAGTCTTGTAATAATTTTTCAGCAGCCTTATGACTAGAAGTAATTGTTTCTTTCAAAGATGGTTTTGATTTTAATTGATTTTGAATTTTTCCAGAAATAGTAGATTTGATGCCAGAGTATTGAGCAACATCAGTAGCAATTTTTTTTGCTGTTTTTTGTCTACTTTTAATCTCAGTAACTAATTCATCAGCATGTCCAAGCAATGAGCGTAATCTATCCTCAATACTCAATTTTTCTTCAGGGTTTTCAGAAAATTCAATTTCTTGTTTTATTTGTTCAATTTCATCTTTTTCTCGAGATAGTCGATCTTCAGCAGATTGGACTAATCTTTCAATACTTTCCAACTGAGATGTTTTTTGAGTAAGAATGTCAGAAATTGCAGAAATTTCTGCTCGTTCTGATTCAATTTTTTTCTCAATTGAATGTAATCCAGAAATTGAACGTCTTTCAGTAGAACGCTCTTGATGAAGTTGTTTTTCTACTTTTTTTCGAAGTTTTGTTATTTCATTTTTCTTTTGACGTAATGTTTTAACAAGTTTTTCTAATGACACCAATAATTCAATCAGGGCTAAATGTCGGTTAAGTGGGTAATATGATCAGGATTTGACTTTCAAGTTAAGAAAATTAACCATCATTGATCGCAAAAATCATTTTTTTAAAAAATATTAGTTAAGAGATTTCAATAATATCATGGATTTCCATCCAAAAGAACTTCCAATTTCAAAAACATATGATCTAAAAGATGAAAAAGATGCATCAGATGCAGTTGAAGATATGGTAAAAATGGGATTTGATGGAAGAAGAGATGGATTCAAAGTATTAATGCCAAAAGAAACTAAACTTGCAAAAAGAATAGGATATACAGTTACAACAGGAATTACACAGGGACTTAGACAAGAAAATAAAGTTCGAGACATCAAGTACTGGACATATCATCATGATGATGAACATTATGCAATTGTTTTGATTAGTAATACAGTTTTGACTGAATTAGGTTTTTGATTTTTCAAAAAATTTGTAAAGTTTTGTTCTTTGAGCCATTACACCAGCTAGCATCACTCCAATTACAGCACCACCAATCACATCCATTGGATAATGCTGTAAAACATAGATTCGGCTAATTGAGATCATTACAGGATATAGGAACAGCAAATAGGCTCCACGGGGGAACCTCTCAGATAATGCATAACCCAAAATAACTCCAATGATCATAGCTCTTGCTGCATGTCCAGATGGATATGATGCATCAAATCCACCTTCACAAAATAAGGCAAAAGTGTCACGACTAATACTAACAGGGAAAGGGGCAGCATCATATTCAAAATCAGGCCTGTCTCTATCAACTCCACATTTGATATATCCAGTAAGAAGAGTTGCAAGAACAAGTAGAATCATCAAAGTAATTCCAATTCTACGAGTTTTAGGAATTATTAGAAGTATAATTCCAAATATCAGCATGTTAAAGACATCCCCACTTTCATTTACATACTGCATAAAGAGATCAAGAGGAGGATACCCTACATTTTCAGAAAAAAACAACACAGTATTTTGATCAAAACTTTCAGTTATTCCAGAATTAACAATTGCAGTAAGAACTAGAAATAAAATCACCAATAAGACGAATGAACGTGACCTGATATCAAAAAGCCAATTTTGCAATTAATTAAACCTCAAGTACTAGTCTTTTAATTTTTGTCAATGATAAGTTTTGTAAATACAAATCACAAATTAGAAAAATTTGATGAAAATAATTCTGATCGGCTTAAAGAATTTAACCAAGTGAATAATAGAAAAGTTGTGAAGGTACTCACATTAGATGATTTTGATTTAAAAGGTAAAACTGTTTTTTTGCGAGTGGACATGAATTGTCCAATTGATCCAAATACAATGGAGATTTTAGGTACCAAAAGAATAGAAGAATTAATTGAAACTTTAGAATCATTAAAAGATGCAAAAGTTGTTGTTGCATCACATCAAGGCAGGGTCGGAAATAATGATTATACAGGAATGGACAAACATGCAAAAGTTCTAGAAAGATTAATGAATAAAAAAATAAAATATGTTGAAGATGCAATTGGTGAAGCAGCACAAGAAGCAATCAGAAATTTAGAAGATGGTGAAATTTTACTTTTAGATAATCTTAGATTATGTGCAGAAGAGAATTATGAATTTTCACCAGAAAATGCAGCTAAAACAATCATGGTATCTCGATTATCGAAATTGTTTGATCTTTGTGTTTTAGATTCATTTCCTAGTGCTCATAGGTCACATCCGTCAATTATTGGATTCCCACAAGTTCTACCAGCATGTGCAGGCAGAATTGTTGAAAGAGAAGTTAAGAATCTTGATGAGATAATGACTGTAGCAAAAGCACCTCATGTCATTGTACTTGGAGGGTCCAAAGTTCCAGATAGACTAGAGGCAATCAAGTTACTAATTCAAAATGGTCGTGCAGATCATGTTCTATTAACAGGATTGATTGCAAATGTGTTTATGCGAGCACAAGCCAGAATCAAATCCCCACTTGGAATTAAAAGAGAAGAAGAGGTAGTTGCCAAAGCTCATTCGTTAATTGGGGAATATCCAGATGTGTTTGCAACCCCAGTAGATATTGCAATTGACAAAGATGGGGAAAGAGTAGAGATGGATGTAAGGGAAATTGGCAAAAGTGATAAAATTTTTGATCTAGGTCCAAAAACTATAGAATATTATTCAAAATTAATTTCAGGAGCAGGAACTGTATTTATCAGTGGCCCTGCAGGATTTTTTGAAAAAGAAAATTTCAGTTATGGAACAAAAGAATTGTTAAATTCTGTTGCAAATTCCATGGCAACAACAATTGTTAGTGGAGGTCATTTAACAACAGCATTAAAACAACAAGGACTAGCAGATAAAATCAATCACATCAGTACTGCAGGAGGAGCATTAGTTCTTTATCTGACAGGAGAAAAACTACCAATGATTAAAGCATTAGAAGATGCTGCAATAAAATACAGATCTAAATAGAAGATTTACAAGAAGAGTTTGGGCATTTCCGATCCTCAGAAGTTCCAAGATAAATTTCAAAGTTACAAGAATTGCAATGGAGTTTCTCAACAGGTTCAAAGAGTTTCATCCAGATAGTTGTAAAGTTTTGGGCGATATTTCTAGCAAGACAAGAATCACACAATTCATTAAAAAATGATTCAAAATCATCAATTATCCATGAGGGATCAATATCATTACCTTCTTTGATTATTTCAAAAATTTGATCGTTTGAAAATCTAGAATCAACATCATTAAATTTTTCAAAGATGATTTTTCGGATTTGAAGTTCAATCGGAGTTTTAGGAGTAAAATCACTCATACTAATACAGACTAGCAGCCTCGTCTTTTAGTTTATCCATATCTTGAGAATCATCCATATGTTTTCCAAGATAGGTGTAAAGGGCAGATTTTAGAACCTTTAGTGATAATAATGCGCATTTAATTCGAACAGCTTGTAGATGTTCAAGACCTAATTCGCTCAATACATCATTTTTTTCAATCTTTCGAACATCATCAAGACTTTTGCCTTTAGTAATTTCAGTTAGGACAGAAGAACAAGCCATACAAATTGCACATCCTCTTCCATGAAATTTAATATCAGTTACTTTGTTCTCATCAATTTTCATATCAATGTCAATACTATCACCACATAGAGGATTAGAATCATGAAAAGTGACATCATGATTTTCAATTTTTCCAAAGTTTATTGGATTTCTAGAGTAATCTACGATTATCTCATGATAAATGTCGGCATTGCTGCTCATAATTTAAACACCTTTGCCACTATATTTAATGAATTAACTAGTACGTCAATTTCTGCTTTAGTATTGTAAATGTAAAAGCTGGCTCTAGATGTTGCAGCAACATTTAGTCGTTCCATCAATACTTGTGCACAATGGTGTCCTGATCTAACTGCAATTCCCTCTTCATCAATGATTTGTGCAACATCATGAGGATGAACATCTGCAAAATTAAATGAAATTACAGCACCACGTTTTGAAATATCTTTTGTTCCATAGATGTGTAATCCCTTAACTTGGGATAATTTTTCAATTGCATATTTTGTTAATTCAATTTCATGTTGACGAATATTGTCCATTCCAATTTTTGTAAGATAGTCAATTGCAGCACCAAATCCTACAACATCTGCAATATTTGGAGTTCCAGCTTCAAATTTGTATGGTAAATCATTCCAAGTTGTCTCATATTTGTGAACTTCTCTAATCATATCACCACCACCATGAAATGGACTCATTGTTTCAAGAACTTGTTTCCGGACCCACAAAATTCCAATTCCTGTAGGACCAAGCATTTTATGACCAGAAAATGCAAAAAAGTCACAACCTAATTTTTCAAGATCAACTTTCATGTGAGGTACAGCTTGTGCACCATCAATGAGTGTGAGAACACCTGCAGCCTTACATTTTTCAATTATTTTTTGTGCATCAGTAATGGTTCCAAGGACATTTGACATTAAACTAAAAGTAACAAGTTTGACTTTACCAGTTGCAAGAATTTTATCAAGATCATCTAAAATTAATTCGCCATTATCATCCATCCCAATGTATTCTAGTTTAGCACCTTTTTCTTGAGTCAATAATTGCCAAGGTACAATATTAGAATGATGTTCATATTCAGTAGTAACAATAATGTCACCCTCTTTAATGTGAGGTCTTCCCCAAGCATATGCAACTAAATTAATTGCTTCAGTAGTGCCTCTAACAAAAATTATTTCTTGGCGGTTTTGAATATTTACAAAATTGGCAATTTTATCTCTAGCTTTCTCATATGCTTCAGTTGCTTCTTCAGCTAAAGCATATACTGCTCTGTGAATATTTGCATTATGGTTCTGATAGTAATCAGTGATAGAATCAATCACTTGATTTGGTTTTTGAGTTGTTGATGCATTGTCAAGATATACAAGTGGTTTGTTATCTCTAACTTTTCTTTTAAGAATTGGAAAATCTTTTCGTATATTTTCAAATAGGGATTCAGAACTTTGCAACTTTAAACCTCCACGTAAATCTCGTTATCATCTATTTTAACATTATAAACAGTTAGAGGAGTTTCGGCAGGAAGATTTTGAGGACACCCGTCTTCTAAATTAAAAACAGACAGATGTAATGGGCATCTTACTCCTTCATCACTTAGAATTCCAGTAGAAAGATCAGCATCAGCATGAGTACAAATTAGATCAGTTGCATGGATTTTGCCTTTTTGATTAACTATCAAAATTTTCTTATCATTATAAGTAAATCCGAAGAGTTGACCTTCTTTTACCTGTTCAGAAGTACATGCCTTAATCCATTCTGACAAAAAATCACCTATACTTGTAGTGTTGTTCTACTTCAGTATCTTCATTGTATCTAGTTTCTTCAATTTCAACAAACTTTGCTAGTTCTTCATCAGTATTGATAGAGAGTTCACGATTATCCCATTTTGATTCAATAAGATATGCAATCCAGGCTCTTACTTGGAATGACATTTTTCTTGAAAGTGGTTCTAAGAATCCTTCAACAATAGTTCTCTCAGCCTCTTCATGACTAAGACACCTAGATTTAAGATAGAAAATTTGTTCTTCATCAATTTGTGCAACAGATGCAGAATGGGTAGCCTTTACATCGTTTGTAAAAATTTCCAATCCAGGAATTGCATCAGATTTTGCATCTTTATCTAAAAGAATTGAACGTCCAGACAAAAATGAATTTGATTTTGTAGCATTTTCTTGGATTCTAATCATTCCTTTAAAAAGAGATTTTGATTTATTTCTGAGAATTGATTTTTCAACTACTCGTCCTTCAGTTTCTCTATTTTCATGATTAACATTAGTTTGAATATCAAAGGATTGTTCATTATTTCCAAAGATTACTTCTGAATCATTAGATGATGCACCAGGTCCATTAAGGAAATATTCTGTTTTATATCTAGACAACATAGAACCAAATAAACCTGAATACCAATTTACTTTAGCATCTTGTGCCAAATCTGTTCGTCTTGTTGAAAAGGTAACTGCATTTTGGTCCATCATTTGTAAAGTAGTAAAATCCAATTGTGCATTTGCTGCAAGATTTGTGTTTAGTAGTTCAAGATATGCTTGTTGAGTTTCAATTTTTGGAGAATATAATTCTTGAACAATTGTTGCCTTGCTGCTTTCATCTGCAAAGACAATATTTCTGGAAATTGTAGAATGTCCATCTTCAGATAAACATGTCAAAAAGTAAATTGGTTTATCCACAACTAAATTTTGTGGAATGTGAATAAACATGCCTGAATTAAAGGCAGCATTGTTTAATGCTGTAAATTTATCATCTTTAGAATTTGATGATTCTAATGCTTTTTTTACAAGTTCAAAATTATTTTTAATTGCATCAGTAATGGAGGAGATTATCAATCCTTTAGATTTTAGTTCATCGGAAATATTGATTTTGTGAGTATTTGTTCCAATTTGAATAATACATGTTTCATTTTCCAACTCCCCCAATCTTTTTTCAAGAAAACTTGGAATACTTTGTGTAGTGGACAAAGATAAAGATACTTTGTCAGGATCCATCTTTTTTGCATCAGTGTATTTATTGTAAAGAGGAGATGTTTCAATTGGGAGACTATCATAAATGGATAATGAATTTTTCCTATATTCTTTGAGCCAATCAGGATCATTTCCAGATAAAGAAATCTCATCAATATGACTAGTAGACAGTTTGGAAAGAATTTCTTGAGACATATTTAATCAGAACAAAATACTATCCGACAGAATCATCCATTTCTAGTTTGATAAGTCTGTTTAATTCAACGGCATATTCCATGGGTAATTCTTTTGTAAATGGTTCCATGAATCCATTTACAATTAATGATAATGATTCTTCTTCGGTAAATCCTCTACTCATAAGATAGAATATTTGTTCATCACCAATTTTTCCAACTGTTGCTTCGTGAGTAATTGTTGCATCTTCTTGATTAATTTCCATGTATGGATAAGTATCAGTCTTTGATGTATCATCCATGAGTAATGCATCACATCGTACAGTAGATTTTACACCAGTTGCTCCCTTGGCCACATGTAACATTCCTCGATAAGTAGAACGTCCATCTAATCTACTGACAGATTTTGATGTAACTTTAGAAGTTGTGTTTGGTGCCAAATGAACCATTTTTGCGCCTGTGTCTTGATGCTGTCCCTTTCCTGCAAAAGCAATAGAAAGTGTTTCACCATATGCACGTTCACCCATTAGATAAACTCCAGGATATTTCATAGTTAATTTACTGCCAATATTTCCATCAATCCATTCAACAGTAGCACCTTCATATGCATAAGCTCGCTTAGTTACTAAGTTGTAAACATCATTACTCCAATTTTGAATTGTTGTGTATCTCAATTTTGCATCTTTGTGTGCAACTAATTCAACAACTGCAGAATGCAAAGATTCTGAAGAATATACAGGAGCAGTACAACCTTCAATGTAATGTACTTCTGCACCTTCATCGACAATAATCAATGTTCTTTCAAACTGACCAATATTTTCTGCATTAATCCTAAAGTATGCTTGTAATGGCATGTCAATTTTGACGCCAGGAGGAACGTAAATGAAAGAACCACCACTCCAAACTGCACTGTTTAACGCTGCAAATTTGTTATCCTCGGGAGGAATAATTTTACCAAAATATTTTTTGAATAATTCTGAATGTTCTTTTAGAGCAGCATCAGTATCTAAAAACAAAACTCCTTGTTTTGCTAAATCTTCTCTCAAACTATGATATACAACTTCAGATTCATATTGTGCACCAACACCTGCTAAGAATTTTTTCTCTGCCTCTGGAATTCCGAGTTTTTCAAATGTATTTTTTACATTTTCTGGTACATCGTCCCAATTTTTTTCAGCCTTTTCAGATGCTTTTGCATAATAGTAAATATTTTGAAAATCAATTACACCAAGATTTCCACCCCAAGTTGGCATTGGTTTTTTCATAAAAATTTCATAAGAACGTAATCTAAAATCAAGCATCCACTGTGGCTCATCTTTCATTTTACTGATTTCAATAACAGTGTCTTTAGTGAGTCCTTTCTTGCTTAAATGAACATACATTTCAGTAGAATCTTTAAAGTCATATTGTGAATAATCCATATCTAGATTTTCAGTAGTCATGCAAAAAATAACCCCGTTATATTATAAATACATGAGGAAAAATAGGCAGAGCTAAATAGCTTGAGCTTATTTTCTGAGTTGATCCATTATCAATTACTGTTTATTTCGTAGTTTTTGAAATATTTGTTTTTCACAAATACAATTGAACTGATTCCAATTAATTACATAATTAGATTTATCAATATTATAAAAAAATCTAGAACTTATTCAACCAAATTGGTTTTCATTCTATCAAATGCACCAGAAACGGTATGAATGTTTGACATATCATGGGGCACATCAAATTTCCTTAATTCTTCAGAAGTAAATGGACCAATAGACACTAGAGATAATTTTGAAAGATTATCCAATAAAGATGGTTTATCGTAATCTTTTAGCATTATATCAAAAAATCCACGAACAGAAGATGCACTAGTAAAAATTACACCATCTATTTTCCCTTGAGAAAACAATTCTCTAAACCCATTCCATTGGGTCGTATCTCTAAATGCACAAACATCATACAGATGAATTTCAACCACATCAATTCCAATTTTATTTAGCAAGTCCTTTAGAAAGGAATTTGCAGCACCACTTCGTGGAATAATTACTTTTTTTCCAACTGCATTAATTTGTGAAAATTCTTCACCAACTCCAACTGAAGAATTATTTTTGGGTTGGTGATTGACTTTGATCCCATATGTTTCCAAAGAAGATGTAGTTTTTGGGCCAACAGACATTACGATAGTATTTGCAACTACTAATTGTAATTTCTCAAATTTTCCAACATTTTTTGCAGTATCAAATAATAATTTTACAGCCTTTGAACTAAGAAAAACAGAATAGTCAGGATTATGCTGTGAAACTGATTCTAAAAAATCATCAACGATTTTTTCGCCTTTACTAACAAGTTCTATTGTAGGCAATGGGATTGGAGTTACATTGTTTTGTTCAGATAGTGCGATAAATTCTAAGGAATCATCTTTTGAACGAGTAATTGCTATAGTTTTCCCATCAAGCATTATTTCCAACCTATAGTATCAGACAAGTCAACTACTTTACCAATTATAATATTTGATGGAGGAGTGATTTTATTTTCTCTGACTTTTTTTGCAATATTTGTCACTGTTCCTTTGATCATTTTTTGTTTTGGAGTAGTGCCATTTTGAATTACAGCTACAGGAGTTTTTTTATCCATTCCACCAATTATCAACTGTTTACAAATCACATCAATTCTAGATAATCCCATCATGATTACTATGGTGTCAACAGATTTTGCAAGTCTCTTCCATTTGACAATCTCTGATTTTTTTTCAGGATCTTCATGACCTGTAACAAATACAACCGAGGAGGCATATTTTCTATGAGTCAAAGGAATTCCAGCATATGTTGCTGAACCAATTCCAGAAGTGATTCCAGGTACAATTTCATATTTTACATTGTGTTCTTTAAGAAATTCTGCTTCCTCTCCACCACGACCAAAGATTATAGGATCTCCACCTTTTAATCGAACTACATTTTTCTTTGATTTTGCACATTGTACCATTAAATCATTTGTAGTATTTTGATGAGTTGTATCATCGCCTACTGCTCGTCCAACATAGATTTTTTCTGTTTTTGTAGGAATCATGGAAATAATTTTTTTACTTACCAATCTATCATAAAGAACAATATCGGCCTTTTGGAGTAATTCTACGGCTCTCAATGTAATTAATTTACTATCACCAGGTCCTGCACCTACAAGGTATACTTTACCACTCATGTCTTATTCCATTCCTCCACTTTTTCCCTCCAATTTAATGCAAGATCATTTATTCCTTTTTTCTGTAATTCTTCCCCAATACTTTTTCCAATAGAATAAGGATCATCTTTACTTCCAGATTTTGTAACATGAATGGATTTTTTTCCATCAACAGAAAATGCAACTACATCAAGTGTAATTTTTTTATCATCAGATTTTGCATACGCACCTACTGGAAATCTACATCCAGAATCTATAAAATCAGATAATGCACGCTCAGATTCAATTTCCAATCTAGAGTCAAGATCTTCAATTTTTTTCAACATCGAAATTGTTTGAGAGTCATCTTTTCGTGCAACAATTGCTATAGCACCCTGGCCAGGAGAAGGCGAAAAGTCAGATGTAGATAATGTAGTATATTTTACATCAATTCCCAATCTTGTAATTCCAGCTTGTGCAAGTACAATTCCATCATAATTTTCCCCAGATGCTTTTTTTATTCTAGTTTCAATGTTGCCTCTAATGGGCTTAACTACAACATCAGGTCTCATTCTACTAACTTGGACAGCACGACGTAAAGAACTAGTTCCAATTACTGCTTCAGATTTAATATCATTCAAAGAAGTACCATCTGCAGAAATAAAGATATCATTAACTTTTTCACGTTTTGGAATACAAGCTAAAATTAAATTTTCATCCAATTCAGAAGGAACATCTTTGAGACTATGTACTGCAAAATCAACTTCCTTTTGTGCAACTGCTCTATCAATTTCTTTTTCAAAAATCCCTTTTTGATCAATTGTGAATAATGGTCTCGTATCAATATCTCCTTTTGTGGTAATTGTTTTAATCTCATAATCAGAATCAGGATTCATTTTTTTTAATTCAGAAATTACCCAATTTGTTTGAGCTACAGATAGTTGACTACCTCTAGCACCTATAACATACTTCAATTCTTCACCGATTTTAGTGCATAATGATATGCATCAAGTGTTTTGTTTAGATCATTTTCAGTATGAGCATCAGAAAGGAAAACAACTTCAAACTGAGATGGTGCGATGAACACACCTTTTTTCAATAAGGATTGGAATAATTTTTTGAATTTCTTTCCATTTGCATTTTTCGAAGTCTCGTAGTTTGTTACAGGTTTGTTTGTAAAGAAAATCTGCAACATTGATGCCGTAAAATTGATTTGGTGAGGAATTTTCATATCAGTTGCCATATCATCCAAAGCAGTAGAAAATAACAAATTGTATCTCTCGAGTTTAGAGTAAAGTTTGTTTTTGATTTTGTTTATTGTCTTGATTGATGCAATTGCAGCACTTACAGATATTGGATTTCCAGCAAACGTACTTGCCTGATACACGTTGCCGCCAGGAGACAATAAATCCATAATCTCCTTTTTTCCACCAACTGCAGATATAGTAAATCCATTGGACAGAGCTTTTGCCATAGTAGTAATATCAGGTTTGATTCCAAAATGTTCTTGGGCACCACCAGGGGCCACTCTAAATCCAGTAACCACCTCATCAAAAATTAACGGGATATTATTCTCTTTTGTAATTTTTCTCAAATCAGAGAGAAAATTTTTCTCAGGTAAAATCAATCCCATGTTTGCAAGGATTGGTTCAACAATAACACCAGCTACATCTTTATGTTTTTGAATTGTTTTTTGTAAATCCTCAATATTGTTATATTGAACCACCAAAGTATTTTTTGAAACTTCATCTAATCCCCCATCAGATACTGAAATTCCATTATGTGCAGAACCAGATCCTGCTTTAACCAATACAGAATCATGTGCACCATGATAACATCCTTCAAATTTAATTATTTTTTTCTTTTTTGTAAATCCACGTGCTAGTCTAATTGCTGTCATTGTAGCTTCACCACCAGTATTAACTAAACGTACTTTGTCAATTGATGGAAAATTTCCAATGATTAATTTTGATAGTTCGGTTTCAGATTCAGTTGGCGTACAATACAAAGTTCCTTTTGAGAGTTGTTTTGTTACAGATGAGAGAATCTCTTTTCTTCTATGTCCCAAGAGCAAGGCACCATAACCATTACAAAAATCAATGTACTTTTTGTTGTCAGCATCCCAAATATGAGATCCATTTGCTTTTTTTGTAAAAAATGGATAAGGTTCAAAGTATCTAACAGGACTATTCACGCCTGAGGGGATTACCTTTTTAGCATCTACAAACAATTTTTTGGAATTTGACAACGTTTTGATGTATAATTAGTCATTATTATTCGTAATTTGAGACTCTTTGAGAACGAAATTTGTTACGAAATACAAATGCCGCAATAATTGTTCCAATAAATGGAGCACTCCAATACAACCACAAATCATCCAATGCCCCAGATAGTAATGCAGGGGCAAGTGCACGTGCAGGATTCATGGATGCTCCCGAAATAAAAGCAAGAAATAAAATATCTAAACCAACTATTCCACCAATAGCTACTCCACTAAATCCTCTCAATCCCTTTGTATAAACAACATAAAAAATTACGCCCATCAGCATTGCAGATGCCAATACCTCAACTGAAAAAATCAGGAATATTGAAAAATCATGATTTGGTGCATTTGCACCAAGATTTACTTTATCTCCAATAAATTGTAAAACAAAAAGAGAACCTAATAGTGCTCCAATAATTTCAGCAGCAAAATAGTATAAAACTTGTAGTTTAGTAATATGTCCAGTAATGTAATATCCTATTGTTACTGCAGGATTAAAATGAGCTAGGGATATTTTTCCGAATGAATATACACCAATTAGTAATGCAATAAATGGGGCAAGAGCTGCAAATGGAATTCCCAATGCACCATTAAAAAATTCAGCATCATAAACAAGTGAACCAGTTGCAAAAACTACAAGAATAAAAGTTCCAATTAATTCAACTGTGAAAATTTTAAAGTTTGAATAGACCATAATCAATCATTAAAAGAATCAATCATATTCAATACTCTACACTTGATATCGTCACGAATAATCCTTACTTGGTCTATTGTTTTGTTTTTAGGATCAGAAATATTCCAATCAATTACATCTTTAACAAATAATGTAGGACATGATTCTTTGTCCATACATCCCATGTTGATTGTTTGAAATGAAAAGTCAATCATTTCAGAAGACAGTGATTTTGGGATTTGTGAATTCATATCAATCCCAATCTCTTTCATTACAGAAACAACAAGAGGATCTAATTTTGATGAAGGAGTAATTCCAGCACTGATCACATTAAATTTTTTTGTGTCATATTTTTTAAAAAAAGCCTCAGCCATTTGACTACGACCAGCGTTTTCTACGCACACAAACAAGATGTTTTGAACCAATATACTATCACATAAATATTAGTTTATATAAATATAGATTGATATGAATGGAATTGGTCTTTTGAAATGTATTTGTGATGAAACAAGATTTGAAATCTTGGAATTACTACAAAAAGATAGTGAATTATGTGTCAATGATTTTGTAGAAAAATTAAAAAAAGATCAGCCACTAGTGTCACATCATCTAAAGACATTAAAAAAATGTGGGATTGTAAAATCAAGAGATGAGGGGAAAAAAGCAATGTATGCAATATCTAATAAAGAATTATCAGAATTAATTTCAAGTGTTACAAAGACAAGTAATAAAATTCCAGTATTGTGTTCGGATAAAAATTGTTGTTAAAATTTTTCAGTCCGAACTACACCAACATCACAGACATAAAGCACTAATGCAAAATCGGCAAACATTGTTCTAGAAATTTCTTCAATTACATCTGATAATTTTTCTTCGCGCATAATTATTTCGATTTTTACATTTTTTTCAATCTGTAATCCTTGACCACGTAAACCACGTGCACCATTTCCTTCAACCTCATATGTCGTATATCCAGAAATATTATGTTTTTTTAAAATTTCAATTATATTTTTTTGTGCAAGTATCTCACAAGTGATTGTAAGTAATTTTACATTGTATAATTTCATGTTAATCCCTTTAAGGCATAATTGAATAAGTCTATCGTTCCTTCACTATGAACTAATGTAGAAATTGCAAACATTATTGGAAGTAAAACAATAATGTTGTAAGGGAATGTAATTCCTAATGCAGATGTAATGTAAAGACTAGGTTTTGCTTGAGGTATCGCATGGCGTAAAACTGCAGGGGCTGCAATAAATGATGCACTTGCTAATAGTAATCCAAACATCACGGCACCTCCCAGGCTCAATCCCATAGCAGTTGCAACTAAAACACCAACAATTCCATTAAAAGTAGGCATGATTACAGCAAACGCAATAAGAAATATTCCTACTTTTTTAATATCGTCTAATCTTTGCCCTGCAATAATTCCCATTTCAATCATGAAAATAACGATAGCTCCAGTAAACATCTCATCAAATACTATTCGAATAGAATCAAAACCAGATTCTCCAATGATATAACCAATCACTATACTTCCAAGTAAAATGACTATGGCTTTACCAGTTATTGATTCATGTAAAACTTGAGACAGTTTGGTTTTAGTTTGATTTAATCCCACATCAATATCAGATGAATCATCATTTGTGAAAGATTGTTTTTTTGCACGAATTTGTTTTGAGACAGCCATATTTGTCAAAAATATTGCCAAAATAAAGGCAACAGGCTCCAATACAGCAAGAATAGCTGCCAAGTATCCTTCTGAAGAGACTCCTTGATTTTTTAGAAAAGATAATCCTACTGAAAAAGTTACAGCACCTACTGCACCATAAGTGGATGCTAATGCATAAGAATCAAAAATATTGAATTTGCCCAGCCGTCTTAAAATTTGATAATGGTTAAGAGTAAACAACAATGAAAGACCAATTGCAACAAGCATTGGAATCAACATGTTTTCAAATCCGGTGTTTCTCATTTCTATTCCACCATGAAGTCCAATCGCTGCAAGGAGATAGATAGGTAAGAATTCTGAAATTGCTTCAGGGATTTTCAAATCAGATTTTATTCTAGCTGCAATTATTCCAAATAAGAAAAAAAGAATTATCGGAGTAAGTAAATTAGATTGTATTAATTGTAAAATTTCCATTTGAATATCTCAAAAAATTTTTGGTGAAATAAAAACCAAGGTATTGAGAAATCAAAGAAATAGATGAATAAGATAAGTAAATCCAATTCCCATCAGAGCACTACCAGGAATAGTAATTATCCATGAAAAAATAATTTGTCTGCTAACTCTCCACCGTACAGCCCGTTTTCTTCGGGCAGCTCCTGCACCCATTATAGTACCTGTAATAGCGTGAGTGGTGCTTGCAGGTATACCCAAAGTTGCAAAAATTGCAAGCATTATGCCACCACTTGTTTCTGCTGCAAATCCTTGATAGGGTTTGAGTTTTGTGATTCTCATGCCAAGGGTTTTGATTACTTTGTATCCTCCAAAGAAAGTACCCAATCCCATAGCAGACGCAGCTGCAAAAATAACCCAAAGGGGGATTTCTAATTCAGGAATCATTCCTGCTGAGAACAAAATTAATGCAATAATACCCATAGTTTTTTGTCCATCATTTGCACCATGAGTTAAAGCAAACCATGCCGAAGAAATAATTTGTAATCGTCCAAAAGTTTTGTTAACTATTGCAGGTTTTCGACTTGCAAATAATGTAATTATCAATCCGGTTAACAATAAACCAAAAATTACACCACCAATAGGGGCAATTACTATACCTGCAAAAACTTTAGTCAAACCACCATAAACTAGTTTTTCAAATCCTAATCCAATAATTCCAGCACCCATTATTCCACCAACTAAAGAATGACTGTTAGAAATTGGCAATCCAAAATAAGTACAAAGAGAGCTCCAAGCAATTGCACCCGCCAATCCACCTATTATCATGTAAACTGTAATGTCATCTGGACTAACAATTCCCTTAGCGATAGTCATGGATACTGCAACACCAAAAATGAATGGGCCGGCAAAGTTTGCCATTGCAGAAAGAGCAACAGCATGAATAGGTTTCAGAACACGTGTTCCAATAACAGTTGCAACAGAATTTGCAGAATCATTGAACCCATTAACAAAATCAAAGATTAATGCAACAATTATTCCACCTATTGCTATCTCAATCATCTAACCATCTCAGGTATATTTTAGAACAATATCTTCAATGACATCTGCAACATCTACACATCTATCAGATGCAGTCTCCATTGTTTCATAGATGTCTTTGAGTTTGATGATTTTAATTGCATCATCACTTTCAAAGAGTTCTTTGATGGCTTCTCTATACAAGTCATCTACAACATGTTCAATATCGCTTGTGTTCCTACAATGATTTATCATATCTTTGGGATTTTTGATTCGTTGAAGGTTTGAAATCATATACTCTACTTCTTTCGTAGCTAGAACCAATTGTTCAGCAATTTCTTTAGTATATGGAGGAGATTCAGTTATTTTGTAGCTGTATACTCTAGCTGCAATACCATCCATGAAATCAATTACATCATCAATTTTTGATGCAATCCTTTGCATATCTTCACGATCTAAAGGAGTGATGAAGGTCTTGTTTAATTCTGAAAAAATATCTCTTGTCAAAACATCTGCTTCAGTTTCAAGTTTGTGAATTGTTTTGACTTGTTCTTCATTACTAAGGTCAGAAAATAAAACAACTACTGCTTCAGAGGTTTCAACTGCCTTTTTTGCTAAATTGTCAAGAATCGTTAAAAGTTCTTTTTCATTGGATTTTATCCACGATAACCATTGTCCCATAATCAATCAAACCGAAAAGGACAGTTAAAGATACTCAACATATTGTATATTGAACTATATAGAAATGGGTTTTAAAATCAGATCTTAATATGATCGCAAGTACAAAAAAATAGGCGATCTCTACAAATTACTGACTCTTCCAATCAAATTTTCAGTTCATGAGAATTTTTGTGTCTGCTTGTTTTGGATTAGACATGGCATTTCATGAAAAATTATTTTGAACAGATATCAGAAAATGATAGACATGTAATTTGTTAGAACCATATCAAAATGGTTTATTCACTTCACGTGTAAACACATAGCTTGCCAGTCCAATCATCACAAGTACAAATGCAAATAAAATTCCAAGACTAAGTAAAATTGGAATTCCACCTTCAGAGACACCAGTCATCAATTCTCTTACCAACAAAACAGTGTAAGTAACTGGATTTAGTTTTGCAATAACCGCAAGCCAATTTGGAAGTAATTCCAAGGGGAACAATGCAGGACTCAGCATAAACAATGGCATTCCAAGAAAATTTATCATACCCCAAAAAGTTTCTTGAGATTTTGCAGTAGCTGCTACCATCACAGATATTCCAGAAAATCCTAATGAAAACAAAATTACTATTGCCATTATAGGCGCAATCATTATGGGGTTTGGAAAATTCACACCAATTGCCAAAGCAATTCCTAAAATCAAACTTGCTTGCATGGCAGCAATCAAAGATATTGCAGACATTTTTCCCAAAGCTATTGCCGAACGCGAAATTGGGGAAGTCAATGCTTTGTTCATAAAACCATAACGTCGATCCCACAAAGTATTGACACCTCCGAAAATACTAGTAAAAATTGCAGTAAGAATAATGACACCAGGAGCCATAAATTCAATGTATTCCCCATCAAATCCAACTGATTGAATTAAGGGTTGAGTGCCTGAAAAAATATTTCCAACAACAATTATCCAGATTGCAGGTTGAATTAATCTAATTAAAACACCACTTCTAGATTTTTTGTATCTCTTTAATTCTCTCCAAAAAATAGTATAGGTGTCATACATCAAAGAATTCATGAACGTAACCTCTTCATTTTTGCATGTTCACGTTTTCTATTAAAATTGGAATTATCATCTCGAATTTCATGCCCAGTATAAGAAAGAAAAACATCATCAAGTGTTGGACGTGTCAAAGAAATAGTATTGATTTTAATTTTAAGTTCAGATGAAATTTGAAAGATTTTTGGAATTACCTGAGTGCCATTTGATACAAAAAGAGTTAATTTTGTACTATCTTCATTGATATTTTTTACAAATTCAATTGTTTTTAGTTGAGATAAAAATGAATCTCGATTATGGGCATCATCCATAATAATTGAAATTACTTCATTTCCCATAGCATTTTTCATGTTTTCAGGAGAATCAATTACCTGAATTTTACCACCATCAATAATCCCAATTCGATCACATAGATTATCTGCCTCTTCCATATAGTGAGTTGAAAGAAATATCGTCATATCAAATTCTTTGTGAATTTTTTTGATATATTCCCAAATCTTCCGACGGGTTTGAATGTCTAAGCCCACTGTAGGCTCATCAAGAAACAAAACTTTTGGTCTATGCAATAAACCACCTGCAATATCAAGTCGTTTTCTCATTCCTCCAGAATAAGTTACAACAGAGTCATTTTGTTTATCTGATAATTCAATTAATTCTAAAACCTCATCAATTCTAGAATTGATTTCATTTTTTGGAATGTGATTTAATTTTGCTTGCAATAAAAGATTCTCGCGTCCAGTAAGATACTCATCCACAGTAGTTTCTTGTTGAACATATCCAATTTTTTCTCGAACTTTTTTTGCATTACCCACTACATCAAACTCTGAAATCAAAGCTTGTCCAGAGGTGGGTTTTAACAAAGTTGTAAGAATCATCATCGTAGTACTTTTACCAGCACCATTTGGACCCAAAAAACCAAAAATCTCACCAGAATTCACTGAAAAAGAAATATCATTTACTGCAATAACATCACCAAATGATTTTGTCAAAGATTTTGTTTCTATAGAGTACAATGATTTGATCGCTTTTTTCAATTATAAATTACTAAGTATTCATTAACCTTCATAAAAAATTTAAAGCGTAACTATAGAAATGAGAACATGAATGGATTATGTCAAAGATGTCACTCATCAAATGTAGAAATTATACTTCTAGAGGGAATTCCTGTTTGTGCAAGATGTTCAAAAAAAACAGATTAATCAAAAAAGAGTATTAAGAAAAAGAATTATTCAATTTCTTTGAATTCTTCTTTTGTCATTCTTAGAATGATTTTTTCACCTATTCCCCAAATTTCAGATTTAGCCAAAATTTTTGAATGCATCATTCCATTAGTTACTTCAATCGATTCTAATTCATTGGTATCAGGATGACGAAGTAATCGCTTAACTTTACCAATTTTGTGGCGATTAATATCAACCACTGGAATTCCAGATCTTACTGGAGGTCGACTAAGAAGTAATGATTCCTCAGAGAATTTGTCAATATAATCTTCTGAGAGATAGTAGTCTTTGTGGAATCCCTGATGAATTGTAACACCAGATACGGCAAGGGTGTCTTGATTAATGTGAATGTGTTTGACTTTACCGTATTCAATTCCTTCTCTATCAATTACAGTTTTTCCAGTAAATGTATCAGCAGTAGCTACATTTTTTGGCATTCCTTCTAGTTTTACAGACATGTAAACAATTAACATGATTTGTTTATCATATGAAATATCAGAAATTTCTATCAATGAGGTTAAATTACTTGACAGAGAGAAAAATACGCATGGAAATCAACGAAGAGAGATTCAGACCTATTTTAATTACAAAAGGCAGAAAAACAGGCAAGGAGCACTCAGTAATGCTCAGGGCAGTAAAATACAACAATAAAATTTACTTTTCAAGACACAAACCAGATGGAGATTGGTTTCAAAATGCAATGGCAAATCCACAAATAAAAATTAAGTATAATGGAACAGTTTTTGTCGGAAGTGCAAAAATTGTTACAGAAGATACACTTAATGAAAAAATTTCTCAATTAAAATATCCAGGTGAAGAAAGAGCTAAAGAAAAAAGAATTGCAATTGAAATAACATTAGATTAAAAATATTTTTGAAATTCTTAAAATAATTTTTTCTAAAATATATCTAGATTATCAAAAGGGATTAAGATAATATCAATTTAAAAAAATTCCATATTATTAAAATCTCAAGATAGGACAATGTTTTGAAGAAGTGTTGTTCACAAGATTATACAAGATGGATGATTGTAGTAATTCCTCTCCTATCAATCTCAGTGTCATTTTCAATTTCACTTACAGTTACAGTAAATGAAATGACATCACGTTGTTTTGCATTTTCTGCATTAAGTTTCAAATGAATATCCATTTCATTAAAATCCTGTAAAGGCAAATCAGTTTCATCCAAATATGCACCACATGTAGATTCGATTCTAAATCTATCATGCTTAAAATGAAACCCAAGTCTCATTTTCCTTCCCTCTCTGCCATTACCTTTTACATTAACATCAATTATTCCAGGATTTGTTTCAGTATAGCTTGATTTGTGATTTACAAAAACCCCAATTTCTAGAGGTTTACCGGCAGTGGATTCAGCCATTTTTTGAATTCCATCATTCATGATAACATCAACTCCTTTGATAGATTGAGCTACCTTTGCAATCCAATCATTTGTTCTAGTAATAGTAGCATGGATTCCGGCACGTCTTCGTTTGTCTTCATCCTCATGTAATTTGTAATAATCCACCCATGCTTCATAATCATGAGAAATATCTTCAATAAAATCAATACATGTTCGCTTATAGTCATTCACGTTATCTGTTCTTAATGATGCATCATCAGTTCGCATCCCATCATAATCCATAGGCATTGCCATATTACAAGTAAATCAAAGTTCTAAAAAAACCAATCTTAAAAAAAATTAATGGTTATAATAGGAATCTGATTTCAAAATAATAGTGATATTTTCTGAATTAACAAGTGATTTGCAAGTTCAATTAAAAAGAGACTTGGCACAAATCAAATTTCTATTAAAAAAGAATCCCACAGCAGGGTATGCTAAAATTGTAGAGATCGGAAAAGAAGTGGGAAGAAGATACAATATCAAATTAATTGTAAATTTTCCAGGAGTAGGGAAAATTGATGAATTTGAAATGTATGGAAAAAGAGATTTGAGTTTGATTATTGATCACGATTTAAGAAAATTCTCAATAGATAGAGAAGTGATCAAACAAAAAGCAAAAGAAATTCTCGGGGATGTGGAAACACAAGATGCTTACATGAATGATGATAAAGAAGGGGTAAGAATACATACAAAAAACTGGAAAATTGACATTCTACCTCATTCACTTCACATTTGGACAGAAATTGATGATAAAGTAACAACATTCTGTGATTGGCTCATAGAAAATGCATATGTAATCAAAAAATACTAACAGTTAAAAAAAATTAAATTTTTTCAAGTTTTTCTAATAATTCTTTTGCCTCAGAATTTTTTGGTTGTAACTTTAGAATTCTATAACAACAGTCTATTGCATCATCTTTTTGTTCCAAAGATAAATGAACATTAGTTTTGAGATTCAGTGTTTCAACATCAGAGTCATTGAGTTGAAAAGATTTTTCAAAATAAGGTAATGCTCTTTCCGATTCTTCTAAAATATAAAAAACACTTCCCATAATGAACATAAAATCAGGATCGTCAGAATATTGGGACTCTAAACTTTTCCCAAATTCAATAGCCATATCATATTCTCCATCTCTGACTAACTTTTTGAGACGACGTTTTGGATGTTTGAATAGACCTACCATAAGCAATCACACTTTTTGTATTGTATTAATAATTTGAATGTACAAATTTCATTAAGAAATACTCATTATTCCTTCTTTAATTAAAAATTGAATTCCCTGAACAAATGAGTTATCATCAATTGCACCATCTGCCCACCATCCTGCGTTGTTCTTTATCCATGC
>Ga0207990_1000536_pt1 | contig 21899 bp, 21 predicted proteins | sample ETNtaG_8_FD_185780 | JGI IMG/M metagenome (GOLD analysis project Ga0207990, IMG submission 185780) | Marine microbial and viral communities from oxygen minimum zone, Eastern Pacific Ocean - ETNP201406SV75 (SPAdes) (version 2) | ecosystem: Environmental > Aquatic > Marine > Oceanic ...
AAACGGGGCGCGACTTTATGGCGAACTGGCCGAAGTCTTTGCTCACCACGGCAGCTGGCTGCGGGTCTCACTCGATGGCTGGGATGATGCCAGTTACGCAAAATACCGGGGGATACGAGCAGGGGAATACACCAAGCTGATGGAAAACCTTGCCGCCTTCAAACGCCTGGATGGTGACTGTTATCTGGGTATCAGCCTGATCGTGGATCGTGATAATGCCACGCACGTCGAGGACAGCGTCCGGCGCTTACGTGATCTTGGAGTGGATAGCGTTAAAGTGTCACCCTGCATTACCAGCAATGATGGAAAGGAGAGCAGTCAATACCACCAGCCGATTTTCGCGACAGTTCGAGACCAGCTGGATCGGTTGCAGACCGAAGTACCAGACGGGCATTTTGAGCTTTTCGACGCATACCACGAACTGGATCAGAAATTTGACAAGTCCTATAACTGGTGCCCTTATCTTCAGGTACTGTGCGTCATTGGTGCTGATCTGAAGGTCTACTCCTGCCAGGACAAAGCCTACACCCCTCAGGGGCTTTTGGGGTCGATTGCTGATCGGCGGTTTTCCGATCTGTGGTTTGATAGCAAGAACAAGTTTTTCATTATCAATCCGCAGCGCGACTGCTGTCACCACTGTGTTGCAAACAGGAAGAATGAGATGCTGAGTGAATTCTTCGCTGCTGATCCTGATCACTTGCCTTTCGTCTGAACTGTTCGCCGTTCTCGAACCCTAGAATTAGCGTATTGATCCTGCCCGATCGAGATTTGACCGCGTGATGCTTAACCCTTGGAAGTTTTTGGCCCCGGTACTGGCCATGGGCGTGGTTATCCTGACCTCCAACGAACTGGTGCAACACCCCGTGCACGGACATTTATGGGGCATCGATCTCGCCGGAATTCTCACCTGGGGGGCTTTCACCTACCCAGTGGCTTTCCTGGTCACCGATACCACCAACCGCCTTTTTGGCATGGGCCCGGCCCGGCGGGTAGTGGTGGTCGGTTTTGCCTTTGGCGTTGCCCTGACGCTGATTGCGGCTCTGAGAATCGCAGCCGGTGTGAGCCAGTCAGGCGCGCTGTCACTGTGGCAGGCGCTTCTTCGTGACCCGGATGCTTTTGCCATGTTACGCATCGCACTCGCTTCCGGCACGGCTTTTCTGGCTGCCCAGTTGCTGGATATCAAAGTATTTGATGTTTTGCGCCAGCAGGCCTGGTGGAAAGCCCCAACGGCGTCATCGCTGATCGGCTCTTTTGTCGATACCCTGGTCTTCTTCTTTCTGGCGTTTGCCGGGACTGGGTTACCCTGGGCAAGCTGGGCGGCAGGGGATTTTTGCGCCAAGCTCGTTATGATTGCCCTGCTGCTGTACCCGTTCCGGCTGCTGGTGCGCTGGTATCCGCAGCCTCTTCAGACGGCACCTTAAGAAACCAGTAGGTCGGCCAGTTCCCGGACCACGCCGTATCCACCACCCGCCTGGGTGACGATCTTGGCGATCTTCAGAATGCTAGGATGCGCATCGGCCGGGGCGGCTGGATGACCCACCAGTGCCATGGCCTCAGCATCGTTGGTGTCATTGCCGACATACATCACCCGGGCCGGATCCAATCCTTTCTCCTGGATTAACTTGGCCGTGGCAACTGCTTTGTCTTGGCAGTTCTGTTGGCACTCGATACCAAGTTTATTAGCCCGAGCAGAAACCACCGGGTTGCGCTCGGTCGACAAGATCATTACCTCAATTCCAGCCTCGCGAATAATGCCAATGCCCCAGCCATCCCCACGGTGGCAAGCCACTGTTTCACGCCCGTCCTCCATGACATACACGCGGTTGTCGGTCAGCACCCCATCAAAGTCCATAATTACTAGATCAATATCAGGCACAGGCATAGTTGATCAACTCACGAGAGTTGTTAGGAGTCCAAGACACCCTGCATTGTAACGAAATCTGTTTTACCGGCGATGAGGTTTTCGATATTTCATGCTTAGATTGGTTGATCTGTCGTCACGCTTCCACCAATTGTTATAAGGCACAGGCCAATCCGCTTTTGGCTACTGGTGCGTCTGTGCCCACAGCCCCTGCACACAGTTCCCGGGTGAACCCCTGCCCACCGCCACCCGTTGGCGGTCCTGGTCAACTCGGGGATCATGGTAGTAGCGTCTTGCCGAGGCCCTGCTGGGCTTCGGCTCGGCAGGTATTACCCAAGCAGGTGTAACCGAGGGCTCTGGGTGGCACGGATCAGGCGCAAAGAGCGCTGGCAAGACGGGCAGCGACCCGTGCATTGTGCTGGATCAAGGCGACATTGGCTTTCAAAGTCAGCCCCTCGGAAAGTTCGGCAATACGCCCGAGCAGAAAAGGCGTAAGCGCTTTGCCTGTGATGTTAGCTTTGGCAGCATCCTGGAGCGCTCTGGCGGTCCAGCGCTCGATTTTCTCGGTAGCGAGAGCCGCACCTTCTGGTGGGGGTACGGCAAGCACTTCGCCGCCACCCATCTCGAGTCCTCGGCGGATCCGGATAATCTGCACAGCCTCCTCTACGTGATCGACACTTTGCTGCAGTGCCAGCCCGGAGTCTTGTGAATAAAACGCTGGTAGTTCGGTAGTACCCAAGCCGATCAGGGGTACCCCGAGTGATTCGAGTACTTCTGTTGTTGCCGGCAGGTCGAGTAAAGACTTAGCGCCTGAGCAGACCACGGTGACGGGTGTACGCGCGAGCTCATAAAGGTCAGCAGAAATATCCAGGGTCTGCTGCCAGCCACGATGCACACCGCCCAGGCCACCGGTCGCAAATACATCTATGCCGGCGCGCCGGGCACAGATCATGGTTGCCGCTACGGTAGTGGCACCACTGACACCGTTAGCACATGCACTGGCAAGGTCGTTACGGCTGAGTTTGGCAATGTTGTCGCCATGAGCAAGTTGATTGAGATCGGTCTCGTCCAATCCAACTCGCACCCGCCCATGAATCACCGCGATAGTTGCCGGTATGGCGCCTTCAGCCCGGATTTGTGCTTCGGCACTGCGGGCGCACTCCAGATTTGCCGGGGCCGGCAGCCCATGGCTGATGAGTGTGCTCTCAAGTGCCACCACGGGTCGGTTTGTCGCCAGCGCATCGGCCACCTCGGCTGCCACTGCGAAAAGTTCACTCATCGCGTTCTCCCAGCATGAGTGCCACACTGGCTGCATCATTGCCTACCCGGCTCGCCAAGCCCGTGTGAATAGTCAGGCCACCCAGGCACAGAACGCGAAGCAAATTGTCAGTCAAGGCAGAGTAGGGGTGTGAATTACGGATATCGCAGTGTAACGGCAATGGTTCATTTGGGCACTGTTCGCACAACCGAGTTTCAGTGCTCGGTATCTCTATGTACATGAGGTATATTGATTTGATCGAATTCCTTGGTGAGATTCTCATGAGCGCGAAAAAAATTATCCTCGACTGCGACCCGGGCCACGACGATGCAGTTGCGATATTGCTGGCGTTGGCCTCCCCAAAGGAGATCGAGTTGCTGGGGATCACGTGCGTTGCCGGTAACGTCCCGCTGGATCGCACCCGGATCAATGCATTGCGGGTATGTGAGCTGGTTGAAAGAACCGATATTTCAGTTTACTCGGGCTGCGAACGACCCCTGGTCCGCTTCCTGGTTACTGCCGAGCAGGTACACGGGCAGACCGGGCTCGATCTGCCCGATGGCAGCACCCTGCCGGAACCAACGACAGCGCTTGCCACCGGGCACGCTGTTGATTTCATCATTGAGACGTTGATGGCCCACCCGGCAGGAAGTATCACACTGTGCCCAACCGGGCCGCTGACCAACATTGCCCTGGCCATGGTGCGGGAGCCGGCTATCACGACGCGTATCGGTGAGATTGTGCTGATGGGAGGTGCCGCCATCACTCCGGGCAATGTCACGCCTTCAGCCGAGTTCAACATCTACGTGGACCCGCACGCAGCGGATGTGGTTTTCTCCTCCGGGGCGCCCCTGGTCATGATGGGCCTTGATGTGACTCATCAGGTGCTGGTCACGCAGGAACGAAAAGAAGCGATCCAGAGCCTGGGTAACCGTGCCGGCGCCACGGTGGCGGATCTGCTGACTTTCTACTGTAGCCATGATCTTGAAAAATACGCCATGGAAGGCGGCCCGCTGCATGATCCCTGCGTGATAGCCCATCTGATAGACGATACGCTCTTTGACCTCAAGCACGTCAACGTGGTCATCGAGACAGGTTCGCCATTAGCCCTGGGCGAGACGGTGGCAGACTGGTGGGGTGTGACCGATCGCCCGGCTAACTGCCGCGTTGCCCACTACGCCAACCACGAGCGCTTCTTTGCACTGTTGACTGAGCGTTTGGCGCGATTGCCATGAGTGTGCTGGTCTTTGGGTCCATCAATGTAGACCTGGTGATGCGGCCAGCCCATCTTCCGGTTGGCGGTGAAACGGTGCTGAGCCAAAGCTACGATGCGCTGCCGGGCGGCAAGGGTGCCAACCAGGCGCTCGCCGCACGACGCGCCGGGGCCGATGTGATTTTCGTCGGCGCAGTGGGGGATGACGCTTTCTCCGCCATTGCGCTTGCAAATCTTGCGCAAGATCAAGTTGACACTGATTCAGTGGCGCGCACCGAGATTCCAACCGGCTGTGCTGCGGTTCTGGTAGACGATGTGGGAGAAAATGCCATTTGCGTAGCGAGCGGTGCCAATGGGCATGTTAGAGCCAGCCAGGTAAGTGACGCGCACCTTCGCAGTGCGAAAATCTTGGTTCTGCAACAGGAGGTTCCCCTAAAGGAAAACATCTTACTCGCGCAACGCGCACACGATGCAGGCATACCGGTGTTATGTAACCTGGCACCGGCCCGAAAGGTGCCAGTTGGTTTTTTTGCCGATGTTGATTACTTGGTGGTTAATGAAGGGGAGGCGGCGTTTCTTTGCGGCGATTCGTCTCCAGGTCCAGCGCCTGAAGAAAAAGCGCAATGGCTTGCCGATCACCACGACCTGACGGTCGTGCTCACTCTCGGTGCTAACGGGGTAGTTTTTGTAAAGGCAAAGAGCAGCGTCCAACAACTGGCGTCGCCTGCGGTCAAGGTGGTGGATACCACCGGTGCCGGAGATACCTTCACCGGGTACCTGGCGGCCGGCCTCGCTAAAGATTTGACCCTGGAGACATCTTCGGCCGTTGCCATGGCCGCTGCCGCAACAGCTTGCACCCGGATTGGTGCCCAGGCAGCGATACCCTATGTGGATGATCTTGAGAGCCAATAACGCGGGCTGTCAGCCGGGCGAAGTGGGTGGGATCTCGGGAGATTAGGGTAGTTACAGCCCCAAAACCTGGGGTAGAGGGCCCCCGGATAAATTGCTGCCTTGGCGCCGGTATATAAGCGTGCGCTTGGCAGCAAGGACTCGTCCCCGTCATCTTTTCCCTGGGGTCGGTTTTGGTTGACCGCATCAGGAGAGGGCTGTAATCTCGTTTGGATCGGTATTTGGGGCGGGCGGTGTTCTCTATTGCCCGTCAGGTTGATGCTGGGTATTCCTGGCCAATTATAAGGAGGATGTTCGTGATGAGAAGCTTCTTTATCAAGGTAGTGGCACTTACGGCGGCGCTTTTTGTGTTTGCCGGCGGGCCGTTTATGAGTACAGCAGCAGCCGGCGGCAAGGTGGCCCTGGTGCTGGACGTTGGGGGTCGCGGTGACCTGTCGTTTAACGATATGGGTTTCAAGGGGGCGGATGAGGCCGTGGCGAAACTCGGGGTGGAGTTGGTCGAGATTCAGAGCAACTCGGCTACCGACTACCTGCCAAATCTGCAGAATGCAGCGCGTGCCGGGGACTTCGATATCATTGTCGCGGTAGGTTTTTTGCTGGCTGATGCGATGGCCGAAGTAGCCGGTCAGTTCCCGGACCAGAAATTTGCAATCATTGATGTCACTTGGCTGGGTAAACCCAATCTGCTCGAAATTGGGTATGAAGAGAATAAAGGCTCTGCCCTGGTCGGTGCACTGGGCGCGATGGTGGCGGCCCACTACGGTTACGACAAGATCGGGGTAGTGCTTGGCATAGAGATTCCGGTGCTGTACAAGTTTGAGGCCGGTTACCGCTATGGCATGCACTGGGGCAATGCCAAGTATGCTGAGGTAACCGGCAAGAAAGCCGACGTGGGCCTTTTATGGACCTACACCGGCACCTTCAGTGACATCGCCAAGGGCAAGGCGGCGACCGAGGCCATGTTGGCACAAGGCGCAGGCTTGGTTTACAACGTAGCTGGCCCCTTAGGAATCGGTGATCTCGAAGCCATTACCGAACACCTCGAGGCCAAGGGCAAATCCGCCGGACCACCGTTCATGATTGGCGTGGACGCAAACCAGGATTACCTGGGTGACGGTCACCGGGTGCTGGCCAGTATGATGAAGCGGGTCGACTTTGGCGTTTACAGCGCGATTGAAGCGGCCGTCAACGGCACCTTCAAGGGTGGTGTAGTGGTGCTCGGCCCCGGTAACGGTGGCATCGCTATGTCCGGTAAGCGGGATCTTGCGGACTTCATCGAGTTTGGTATCAAAGGGGGCGCCATCTCCGCGAGCGATCGTGGCGCCATTACCGACAACTGGACGGCCATGCGCGCTGATATTCCCGGCTGGATATGGGACGCGGTCGGTGAGCTTGCCGGCAAAATCAGCTCGGGTGAGGCTGAGATTCCCTGTGGTTGGTGTGCGGATACGATCGGCCAGATTCGTGAGCAGTACCCGGACTGAGCCGGCCTGCAGTTAACCGCTACTTTCAAGGGGAGAGAGGCCGCCTCTCTCCCCTTTTTCTCGCGGATTTGAATGAAGTTTTCAAATGGCACAGGCTCAGCGCTTATGAATTTGCTGGTGGGGTCGCGTGAGTAGTTTCACGCAATTTCTGCAGCGGCTGAATCCACTCGCCGAGTCGTTGCTGGCAGGCGTTATTGGGCTTGCGATTGGAGCTGTGATCATGCTGGGCTTTGGTTATAACCCGGCGGTTGCCTATGCTTCGCTCTTTAGTGGCAGTTTTGGCAGTGTTTACAGTTGGGCAGAATCCCTCGCCAATGCCACGCCACTGATATTGACTGCGCTCACTTTTGCGATTGCGATGCGCGGAGGGCTTTTCAACATCGGCGCGGAAGGGCAGCTTTATATAGGTGCACTTGCGGCCGTAACCGTCAGCCTTATTCACCTTCCCCCACCGCTGCACATCATTGTGGCGCTGGCCGCTGCCATGATCGCCGGCATGCTGTGGAGTCTCCCGGTTGCCCTGCTGAAAACGACCCGGGGTGTACACGAGGTGATCTCTACCATCATGTTCAACTGGATCGCGCATTTTTTCGCCTTTTACCTGATCGCGAATGTGCTGACTGACCCTAAGCGTGGCGAGAAGACCATTAGCATTGCCGAGACTTCGCGCCTGGGTCGGATTCTGCCGGACGCCAGTTTGAATTACGGCCTGGTGGTGGCGCTGGTTGCGGTTGTGGTTGTGTTGTTTCTACTCTGGCGCACCACGGCCGGGTTCGAGTTGCGGGCGACGGGCTACAACCCGGAATCGGCAAATTATGCCGGCATCAGTTGGCGCAAGCAGGTTTTGCGGGCTTTTCTGATCGGCGGCGCCGTCGCGGGTCTCGCCGGGGCGGTGCAGGTGATGGGGCGGCCGCCGACCTATGCGGTCCTTAGCGGCATGCCGCAACTGCTCAACCTGGGCTTTGATGGCATCGGGGTGGCCATGATCGGGCGCAACCACCCTGTTGGCATCGTCTTCGCCGCCATATTCTTTGGTGGGTTGATGGTTGGGGGGCGAATCATGCAGTTCTCGCCCGGAGTACCACTGGAATTGGTCCGGGTGGTAGAAGGCGTCATTATCTTAGCGCTGGCCGTACCGGAGCTTAAGCGTATGTTTTCCTTTTTGCGAACCAAAATAAAGGGCCGAGGGTAACCTATGGAACTCGCGCACGTTTGGGGCATTCTTTTCATCTCGTTGCATGCCATGGTACCAATCACCCTCGCCGCCATTGGCGAGACCATCGAGGAGTCGGCTGGGCTTTTCAATATCGGCCTGGAGGGTATATTGCTTTTGAGCGCGCTTACTGGCGCCTTAGGTGCCGAGGCGTCGGGCAGCGCTACTATAGGGTTGCTGGCCGGTATGGGCACCGGCGCATTGATCGGCCTTTTGTTTGGTGTCATCAATACCTATCTCAAGGGCAGTCAGCTCATTACCGGGGTTGGCATCAACCTTTTCGCGTTCGGTTTCGTGGCGTTGCTGCTGATTCTTCTCGGGGCGCCCGGGTTTCACAGCGTGCCCCGGGACGCACAGATACAGTTGATTCCACTCGGTGTGGGCAGTTTAAGCCCGCTTGTTTTTGTAACGGTAATTCTGGCGATTGCAGTCTGGTGGCTGCTGAACCGTACCCAGCTCGGGTTAAAAATCAAGGCCGTGGGCGAGAATCCCGCGGCGGCGGACGTGGCGGGTATCCGGGTCAACGCGCTGCGCGTGGGTACGGCCATCGCTGCCGGTATGCTGGCGGGCCTCGCTGGGGCTTATCTCAGTGTGGACTGGTTTGGGGCGGTGACCAAGGAGATTACCGCGGGCCGGGGCTTCATTGCACTTGCAACCGTAGTTTTCAGCGGCCTGAACCCCCTGCTCGCGTTGCTCGGTGGCTTCATCTTCGGTTTTTTCGATGGGTTTGCGACTTGGATCTCAACCTACCCCGGCATCAAGAAAATAATCCCCTGGCAGTTCGTTGCCATGGCCCCTTATGTTGTTACCTTGCTGGTGGTGGCTGGAGCGATTGGCCGGGTCCGCTTCCCCAAAGGGCTTGGGGTGCCTTACCTGCGGGAATGATTCTGGCCGATCGAACTCTGCGCTACGGATAATCACATGGCGGAACAAACTGCGATCTCACCTCGGCGCGCTGTCCAGAACCAAGTGCTGCTCGAGGCCCGGGGCATCTCCAAGGGCTTTCCCGGGGTTTGGGAGCACCTGATCCTGGACCACATCGACTTCGACGTACGTGCCGGCGAGGTACACAGCCTGCTGGGTGAGAATGGCGCCGGCAAAACCGTCATCGCCAATATCCTTTCGGGCTACTATGGTAAAACGGCCGGCGAGATTCGGGTCAAGGGCAAGGCGGTCAGTTTTACATCGCCGCGCGAAGGACTGGCGCACGGTATTGCCATGGTGCACCAGGAACTCATGCTGGTGCCCGCGTTCACGGTGGCGCAGAACGTGATGGTGGGACTTAAAGCGCCGAATCTTTCTTTCCACCTGCAGCAGGTAGAAAAGAAACTGGATGAGCTGACGGCCCACTATGGCTTACAGGTTGACCCCAGGGCGCGGGTCGAAGATCTCTCGGCCGGCGAACAGCAGCGGGTGGAAATTCTCAAGGTTCTTTTCCACGAGCCTGAAGTGCTGCTGCTGGATGAGCCCACCTCGCTGCTCACCCCGCAGGAGGCTGATCAACTTTTCGTGGTGCTGCGGGGCATGGCTGATGAAGGTAAAGGCATCGTTTTCATCACCCATAAGATGCGCGAGGTCTTTGCCGTATCTGACCGGGTGACGGTGCTTAAACTGGGTAAGATGCAGGGTACCTGTTACATCAGTGAAACCACCGAGGATGAATTGACCCGGCGTACCTTCGGTGAGACTGTGCCCGACTATATGGAGCGCCCGCCGGTAAAGTTCAAAGAGAATGCGCTGGAGGTGCAACACCTTGTGCCCAAAGGGCTCGAAGACAAGGCCAACACAGCGGGCCTGTCGTTTGCGCTGCACAAGGGCGAAATCCTGGGTCTTGCCGGTGTGGCCGGTAATGGCCAAAGTGAGCTTATCGAGTGCATTACTGGTTTGCGTCCGGCTGCCAAAGGCGAGATTCTGATCCTGGACCGCAACATGACTGACTGTTTGCCCCGGGCGTTCATTGAATTGGGGGTCGCCCATATCCCGGAGCGACGTCGTGAGGTGGGTATGGTCGAGCAGATGTTCGTTGCCGAGAACGTGGTTTTGAAAGATTATCGAACGCCGCCGTTTTCCAACCACACTGTTTTAAACCACAAGGAAATAACCCGGCACACCGAGGCTATCGTCACGCGTTTCAACGCGCTGGTGCCGGACCTGTGGAAGACAGAGTGCCGTATTCTTTCCGGGGGGAATATCCAGCGGCTGATCCTGGGTCGCGAAACCTGGCGCAAGCCGCCCGTCATCATCGCCTCCCATCCCACCGAGGGACTCGATGCCAAGGCCATCCGCCACACCTGGGAGTTGTTCCTGGAATTGCGCGAGAATGGCTCCGGTATTCTTCTTATTTCGGAAGATCTGGATGAGATCATGAGCTTGTCCGACCGTATCGGTGTCATTTTCGAAAGCGCTATCGTCGGTATGGTGGAAGGTAAAGGCGCTGATCGTGAGCAATTGGGGCACTGGATGGCAGGCGGGCATTCACCGGCAGCCACAGCCTGACTGCCGGGCATAACCGGCACTTGCCGGCAAAGAGAAGGTTGCAGGCCGGTGGCTGCGGCTAGCGACGGTCACTGAAAACGAGGAGAGCGCGGTGACAGACGAGCACTATCCCGGGCGATTATCTACTGCGGTGATCGATACCCTGGCGTCTTTTCTCGAACGCGTGCGGTAGCTGACATGACGCGCGCCGTTATCCTGGTGCTGGATTCTCTGGGCGTGGGCGCAAGCGCTGATGCAGCGCACTTTGGCGACTCAGGTGCCGATACGTTTGGGCATATTGCCGAGCATTGCGCCCGCGGCGCGGCCGACGTTGGCGATAGCCGCCGGGGGCCGCTGCATATCCCCAACCTCTGCGCACTGGGCCTGGTGCAAGCGGCGGCTGCCAGCCGTGGCGGCTGGCCTGCCGGCCTGCCACAAGTCGCACCACAAGGCGCCTGGGGTTACGCGGTAGAGGCAAGCGCCGGCAAAGACACACCCAGCGGTCACTGGGAGATGGCCGGGCTGCCAGTAACGGTCGACTGGGGGTATTTCCCCGACACCGTGCCCTGTTTTCCAGCAGCGTTGACCGCTGAGTTGACCGACAGGGTGGGCCTGCCCGGAATTCTGGGCAACTGCCATGCCTCGGGCACTGCCATCATCGAGCAACTCGGCGAGCAGCATATCAGTACGGGTAAGCCGATCTGTTATACCTCGGCCGACAGCGTGTTCCAGATCGCGGCCCACGAGACACACTTTGGCCTTAAGCGCCTGTACGCGGTTTGTGAGGTGGCGCGGAAACTGGTAGACCGTTGGAATATCGGGCGGGTCATTGCCCGGCCGTTCGTGGGTGGGGCAGCGGCCGCATTCCAGCGCACCGGTAACCGGCGTGACTTCACCACGCCGCCACCGGCACCGACGCTGCTCGACGCGCTCGAGGAAGCCGGCGGAGAGGTGGTGGCGGTGGGCAAGATAGCGGATATATTTGCCGGTGCTGGTGTCAGTCGCAGTATCAAAGCCAACGGCAATGCGGCGCTTTTCGATGCGGCCCTGGCGGCGATAGATGCGGCTAGAGAAAATACGTTGGTCCTAGTTAACTTCGTCGATTTTGACATGCTCTATGGCCATCGCCGGGACGTCGCTGGCTATGCCGGGGCGCTCGAGTACCTGGACCGGCGGCTGCCGGAACTGCACGCAAGGTTGCAGCCTGGGGATCTTGTCATTGCAACAGCCGACCATGGCTGTGACCCGACCGCGCCAGGGCACGACCATACTCGCGAACATGTGCCGGTGCTGGCTTTTGGACCGGGAATCAGGCCGGTGGCCCTTGGTAGGCGCGAGACCTTCGCCGACATGGGCCAGACCTTAGCCACGCACCTTGCGCTTGCACCGCTTGCGCACGGTGACTCTTTCCTGGAAGCGATCCAACAGTGACAAAGTATGCCAGCCATGCTTGAGTCGCCCTATTACCGCACCAATGCCGCGGGCCGCGGGCTCAAGGCGGCCCTACAGAACGGAGGCTCTGTATGAACGGTGTTCCCAAGGTAGAACTGCACTGCCATCTCGAGGGGGCGGCGGCGCCTGAACTCATCAGCCGGCTCGCCGACCGCAATGGCATAAACCTGCCAAAGGCGCGGTTCACTATCGACGGTGGCTTTTCTTGGGATGACTTCGCAGGCTTTCTCGATGCCTATGACCTTGCCAGCAGCGTGATCTGTACGCCGCGTGACTACCGGGACGTGACCTACGAATATCTTGCCGCCTGCGCTAGCGAGGGTGCCGTCTATGTTGAGCTTATGTCCTCACCGGATCACGCGGCCGCAGCAGGCATGGACTATCTGGCGCATCTTGAGGGAATCGTGCAGGGCATAGAGGATGCGCAAAGTGGTCACGGTATCGTCGGTCGGCTGATCGTCACTTGCGTGCGGCATTTCGGCCCGGCGCGAGCGCTGGCTGTAGCCCGACAGGTCAAAGCAAGTCCCCATCCCTTTGTGGTTGGCTTTGGTATGGGGGGCGACGAGCGCGTGCATGCACCGGTCGATTTTGCCCCGGCTTTTAACCTGGTACATGACGCAGGCTTGTGTTGTACGGTGCATGCGGGTGAGTGGGCGGGCCCCGAGAGCGTGCGTGCGGCGCTCGAAGCTTTGCCAGTAACCCGTATTGGCCATGGCGTGCGTGCGATCGAGGACCCGACCGTTTTAGACATGGTGGTCGAGCGAGGCATCCATCTTGAAGTCTGCCCGGGAAGCAACATCGCGACCGGCCTGTACCCAGATTTTGCCTCGCACCCGTTGCCACGGCTGATGAAGGCAGGAATCAGTCTGTCGCTCAACTCGGACGACCCACCGCATTTCGCCAGCAGTATTGGCCGCGAGTACACGGCTGCCGCCAGTGCTTTTGACTTGAGCCTGGATGACTTGATGAAGATCTCGCGCGATGCTCTGGCGGCCGCCTTCGTCGATGCGGCGACGCGAACGCGCCTGCTGGAAAGAGTCGCGCGGTAATAGTGCAAGCAGGCGTTAGCCCGATGCGCCAGGGGTCACCACGCCAGGGCGGCGTTCAGGGCAGGGCGCAGCCGAACGCGTTCTCGAAGCGGGCTTGGAACTCATCGCGGGTGAAGTGATGGTTCTGTGTGCCCTGGTGTTCGACCTTAATGGCGCCGAGCAGCGCCGCAACCCGTGCCGAGGTTCCCCAGTCCCAACTACGGCTTAAGCCGTACAGCAGGCCGGCCCGGTAGGCATCACCGCATCCCGTCGGATCGACCGCGTCGGCAACGGCGACAGCGGGAATTTCCAGTTGGTCACCGTCGATATAAACCACCGAACCCTCGCCGCCGCGGGTGACTACCAGCGCTTCGACCCGCGCCGCCAGTGTGTCGATCGTCTCACCGGTCGTATTCATCAATAACTGCGACTCGTAGTCGTTCATCACGCACCAGGTGGCCTGGTCGAGAAAGGTCAGCAGTTCGTCTTTTGAGAAAAGCGGCAAATTCTGCCCCGGGTCGAACATGAAGGGAATGTCTTCACTGGCAAAGTCCCGCGCGTGCTGCAGCATAGCCTCGCGCCCATCAGGAGCAACGATACCGAGCGTGATCCCGTTGGCTTCCGCGACCCGGTTGCGATGGGCCTCGCCCATTGCACCGGGGTGGAAAGCCGTGATCTGGTTGTTGTCCTGATCGGTAGTGATGGTGCACTGGGCGGTGTAGAGCTCAGGAATCTCCAGGATGTGCGTATCGGCAATGTCCAGTTCGACCAAGCGCGACCGATAGTCGCTGAAGTCCTTGCCGACGGCACCCATGGGCACGGGATCACCACCCAGCAACTTGAGACTGTAGGCGATATTGCCGGCACAACCGCCGTATTCACGGCGTAACTCAGGGTTCACGAAACAAACGTTTAAAATATGGATCTGGTCGGCGAGGATGTAGTTCTTAAAGCGGTCTGGAAACACCATGATGGTGTCGAAGGCCAGTGAACCACAGATCAGCGTAGACACTTGGATCAGCCTCCCGGTGATACTGAGAGGGAACGGTCAAACAAGCACAATAAGCCGGTAGCAGGCCACGGGTTAAACGCGGCCTTTCTGCTCAGTTGGCCTTGCGCATCGAGCATTTGCCACGCTCCTGCATGCCACGGCAGACACCATAGAGATACAGTGAGTGGTCCTGCAATACGAAGCCGGCCTTCTCGGCAGTTTTCTGCTGACGTTGTTCAATGGCGCGATCGCTGAACTCGAATACCTCGCCGCATTCCACGCAGACCATGTGGTCGTGGTGGCTCTCGTCATTCAACTCGAAAGCGGCACGGCCACCTTCGAAGTTGTGCCGGATAAGAAGGCCTGAAGCCTCGAACTGTGTCAACACCCGGTAGACGGTGGCGAGGCCGATTTTCTCTTCCAGTTCCAGCAGTCGCTTGTAGACGTCCTCTGCCGTCATATGGCGTACCCGGCTACTCTCAAGGATCCGCAGGATTTTGAGTCGTGGTTGAGTGGTCTTAAGGCCGGCACGTTTGAGGCCGTCAATTTCCATGATGAAAAGTAGGTATCTCGGTTGGCAGTCGATATTATACGGTCAACGATTAATGGCAGTTCGAAGGCATTAGTTCATGGTGAGATCGAACGGGCGGGCGAAATGTAAGTTGCTACGCCCGGCGCAGTATCAAGGTATGGCGGTGCGGGCCAAGCGTGGCAGGTCGCCGGCAAGACCGGTTGCCCGGTGCAGGAAAAAGTTCTTGAGCAGGGGTATCTGGTCAGTCAGGTTAAGCCCCAATCCGCGCAGGTCGGCAATAACAGCCTGGTCTGTGCCGAACAGGTGATGAAAGAAGTCCATGGTTTGCAGCACCAGCGCGTTGTCACCACGGCGCCAGCGCTCGTAGCGGCGCAGCACGCTGTGTCCACCGGGGTCGCGCCTCCTGGCAACGGCCGCACCAATGACTTCGGCAAGCGCTGCGCCATCGGCAAAGCCTTGATTGGCGCCCAGGCCTGCCAGTGGATGGACGGTATGGGCAGCATCACCTGCCAGCGCAACCCGTCGGGCGATGTAGTTCGCTGCATGCCGGCGTATCAGCGGCAAGGCCAGGCGTTGACTGACGGCATGAATGGTGCCGAGCCGGTGTTCGAATGCCTCGGCCAACTCAGCGGCAAAGGCCTTGTCGCCCAGTGCCATCAGCTGTTCGGCCATGGCAGATTTGACCGACCAAACGATGGAGCACTGCGTGTCGTCTAGGGGCAAAAAGGCTAATGGCCCTCCCGGCAGGAAGCGCTGGCGCGCGGTTTCTGCCGGTGCTTGGTCTGGGGTCACGGTCGCAACGATGGCCGTGTGGTGGTAATCGGCCTCGTCCCAGCGAATACTGGCGAGTTCCCGTACCGCTGAATGCGCGCCGTCGGCGCCGATGACAAGGCGCGCGTTGAGCGTTGTGCCACTAGCGAGTTCCACGGTGACGTGATCCTCTGCCGGCGCCATGGCCACAGGAGCATCCCCAAACTGCATATTGATCTGATCGTGGCCAGCCAGCGTTTCTTGCAATGCTGAGACCATGACCGCGTTGGGCACGATGTAGCCTAGGTGAGAAAGTCCTGCCTCGGCGGCGTCAAAGGAGATCGTGCCGGTGCTTGCCGCGTCCCACACTTCAATTCGGCGAAAGACGGCTGGTCTTGCCCGAGCGATGGCGTGCCAGGCCCCAACGGCCCGCAGGATGTTCTCCGAGGCCCGGTTAATGGCGCTGACCCGCATGCTGGGATCGCGCCGCTGCCCGCTTGGTGGCGGTGATTTTTCCAGCAGGCACACCCGCAGGCCAGTCGGGGTGAGCGCCAGGGCACAGCAAGAGCCGGCCAGGCCTGCGCCACTGATAAGAACGTCATAGTCGACCGGTGGTGACCGTGTCACGGTGCACTGGCCAGTGGCAGCCCGCGACTCAGGCGCGGTAACCGGCCAGTAAGCCCCGCGGTGCGTGCCAGCAGCAGGTGTTTTACCGGCGGCAGTACCTCGAGCGTGTTCAGCGCGAGGTTGCGGGCGATGGTGAGGCCTGGCAATTCGTTAGCGAAGAGGCGCAGCAGACCGTCGGTAAAACCCAGCACACGCCGGGTTTGAGCCACGCGGGCATCAGCGTAACGCCTGAGCAAGTCTGCATCACCGATGTCAGTACCTTTTGCCACAGCGCCGGCCAGCATCTCTGCAAATTCTGCTACATCACGAAGGCCGAGGTTAAAGCCCTGTCCTGCGACCGGGTGCACCACGTGGGCAGCATTACCCAGCGCCACGACCCGTACTGAGACCGGATCTGTCACCCTCGCCCGCTTGAGCGGATAAAGTTGGCGGTTGCCGCAGCGGTCAAAGAAGCCGACCCGGTCGCCAAAGACGCATTGAAGCCTCTCTAGAAAATCCACCTCGGGCAGTGCCTGTACCTCTTCCGCCTCGTTCGGAGGTAAAGTCCAGGCAAGGGCAAAGCGGCGCCCGTCGAGTGGCAGCAGGGCCAGTGGCCCATGGCGGGTGAAACGCTCAAAAGCGGTGCAGTCATGGTCACGGTCCACGCCCACGATGGTGACAAGAGCAGCTTGGTTGTACAGCTGTTCGTCTTCCCGGATGCCGGCCAGTTCGCGCAGCGGTGAGCGACCACCGTCGGCAATTACAACCAGTTGCGAGGTGACCGGGGTTTGCTCCCCTGCAATCCGAACGGACACCGCATCGCCGGTTATATCAAGGTCTACGGCCCGTGCCGGGCTGCGATAGTCGATGTGGGTGCTGGCCTTGAGGCGCTCGGCAAGGGCTTGGCCGAGCACCCGGGTCGGGACCACGTAGCCCAGGGCGTCGACGCCAATTAGGCGCCGATCCAGCCGGGTGATACCGGTATGCCCCCGATTAGAGATGTGAATCCGGTGGATGGGTCCGGCCAGCGCCTGCGTGTCCTGCCAGATTCCAATAGCATCGAGCACTTGCCGGGAACTCCAAGTGAGCGCGATGGTACGCTCATCGAAACTCGGCTGGCTGTTACTCTCGAACGGTACCGACTCGAGCACGGTGATGTCCAGCGCCAGCGGCTCCAGCGCGCAAGCAAGGCTTGCTCCGGCCAGTCCTCCACCGACGATGGTGACGCTGGACACGCCGGTTACCTCACGGTCCGTCTGCCATCAGTGCTTCGATCGCAGCCGAATCCTTGGGCGCGCCTGCAGTCAGCACTTCATGTCCGGCACGCGTTACCAGCACGTCGTCCTCGATGCGGATGCCGATACCGTGCCATTTTTCCGGCACCCTCCTGCCCGGGACTAGGTACAGGCCGGGTTCGACGGTGAGCACCATGCCCGGTTCCAGCACCCGCCAGCTGTCTGCCAGCCGGTAGTCACCAACATCATGCACGTCCATGCCCAGCCAGTGGCTGGTGCGGTGCATGAAAAAGGGCTGGTAGGCCTGTTTCTCGATCAGCCCGTCCACGCTCCCCTTGAGGAGTTTGAGGCTTTTCAAGCCTTCGGTGATCACCCGTACCGCTGCCTCGTGGGGATTATTGAAATGCGCGCCAGGTTCGATCACTGCGATGGCGGCGGCCTGGGCCGCCAAGACGATGTCGTAAAGTGCTTTTTGCCGGGCGCTGTATTTCCCACTGACCGGAAAAGTGCGGGTGATGTCGGCACAATAGCAATCGATCTCAGCGCCGGCATCGATCAGAACGAGGTCACCTTTGCCGAGCCGCGCGTTGTTCTCAATGTAATGCAGGATGCAGGCGTTAGCACCACCGGCGACAATCGAGGGGTAGGCCGGGTAATGGGCGCCGCTGCGGCGGAAGGTGTATTCGAGTTCGGCTTCGAGCTCGTACTCACGCATGCCGGGTTGGCAGCAGGCCATGGCTTGCTGGTGCGCAGCGACCGATACCGCCACCGCTTTTCGGATCGCGCGGATCTCGTCGGCTTTTTTGATAAGACGCAGCTCGTGCAGAATGTGCCCCAGATCGACCAGTTCACCGGGCGCGGTGATGCCGGTGCGTACCTTGGATTTGATCCCGGTGACCCAGCGCAGTAACTGATTATCGAACTCCGGGTAGCGGCCCAGGTTGCAATAGACCTTGGCGCGGTTCTCGAGCAGCCCGGGCAGGATGTCCTCGAGGTCTTCAATGGGAAAGGCGTCGTCAGCACCAATGTTGTGCATGGCACCGGCGAGGCCGGCACGGCGACCATTCCAGGTTTCTTTATGCGCATCGCGTTCACGGCAAAAAATCAAGAATTCGCCCCCGGAGCGACCCGGTGTCAGTACGGCGACAGCCTCGGGCTCGGCAAAGCCGGTCAGGTAGAAGAAATCACTGTCTGGCCGGTAGCGGTAGTGTACGTCGCCGTTGCGCCGGGCGACCGGTGCGGTAGGCACCACGGCGATGCCGTCCCCGAGGTGGTTCATTACCGTGTGACGGCGGCGGGCGTAGACGGTGGCGGTGGTCACGAGGTACCCAGTTCAGGCGTTAGGGTTGACGCGCTGTATAGTCGAGCTAGCTGACTCGAAGACAAGTTGGGTTGCCACTCGCAGGTATTCTTCGAGTTCAGCCAGTGCTCGCTCTTGTTCGCTTTTGGATTCGCCACCCACCTGGGCTCTGGCGATGTCGGCGATGTCTGTGACCGCCTCGGCGGCATCTGTTTCTAGCACGCTGGGGTCGATGGCATGATTCCAGTGCAGGCCGAGAGTGAAGCCGTGACACCAGTCGGCCAATGCCTGTGCCCGTACACTGATGGAGTCGTTGTCGGGGGGTAGCAGCAGCTGAAACTCGAAGCCGTTGGAGTGCAGGGCGCGCTGGACCAGGGCCATGAGGCCGCTGAATGCCTCTTCGAGCCGTGCAGTCGCAACATTCTCGCTCGTATCGGCCAGGATGAGTGTTTGCCAGGTCGATACAGTGGCGTCGTCCTCACCGGCACAGGCGAGTCCAGCCAGGATGCCGTGCACCTCCGCCGGAACGCAAGCGAGGCCGTGGCTCTCGAGCAGTCTCCCGAAGTGGTGGTAAAAGGTTCCATCTAGTGTCAATTCAGCAGATTTCGGCATGATGGCGGCGGGGGGCGACAGGGTGGGCGATTATATCAAGGGCGGGGTGGTTACCTTGCCGTTGACCCGACTGGGACGGCACCCTATGATTCTCCCTTGCGGGAAGACAACAAGATAACGACCCCATGTGTCACAGGGGGTCAACCGACAAACCGGGCGCAGTGATGAGTACCAAGGAAGAAGGAGGATTGCAGGGCGAGATCGATGGCCTGGCGAGACAGGTTGATCGCCTGATCACGACCTGCGGACAATTGCAATCCGAGAACGATCAATTGCGCGGTACTCACACTCAGATAGCGCGCGAAAAGGAAGACCTCGTAAACCGCAACCGCGAGGCGAAGCAGCGCATTGACCGCGTGATCGATCGCCTGCGCAATCTCGACCCAAACTGAGTCGAACTGGTCGTTCACCCATCTGGCATCGACTGAAGACGCAAGGGGGTACGCTTGTCTAAAGAAGGAGTCAAGGTGCGGATCATGGACCGCGAATTTACCGTGGCTTGCCGTAAGGGCGAGCAAGAAGACCTGCAGGCAGCGGCCGACTACCTCAATCACCAATTGCAGACCGTGCAGTCTCAGAGCAAGATGATCGGGCTCGAACATGGTATGGTGGTGGTGGCTCTTAACGTGAGTAACGAGCTGCTGCGGTTGCGCCGTGACGGAAGCCAGCCAGAGAAAGTAGCCGAGCGTTTGCGCGAACTGACGGAGCGCGTCAGTGCTGTCACCTCACGACACGAGAGCTTGACCGGTTGAATGGGTCAGGACCCTATATCAATTAATCCGCACTGAATATCCGGTACAATAAGCACTGGTACCGCCTGCGGTGTTGGCTTGCTTCCGCCAATCCCTTAGAACCTATATTTCAGACAGGGGATTGTCTTGCAGGCACCGTTGTGCAGGTCCCGGGCCACGCCCGGGAAAGCCTTAAGGTGTTGCAGCAGTCCCCACTTGAGCCATTCGGTTCAAGGTACCCCGGGAGCATGCGGCACCCGCGGGTGGTGCCTTTAACTTTCCTTCGAGCTGTGATAACACCGGCCATGTATGACCTAATCGAATTTGACTCGCCTGATCATTAGCTTTGGATACCGTTGACCAAAAGCGCCGCCTTCGCCGACTGATGCGGGAACGGCGGCGGGCGCTCTCAGCCGGACAGCAATCCGAGGCTGCCGGCGCATTGATGCAGCACCTCCTGCGCTTGCGTGGGGTCACCGGCAGCCGCCGGGTTGGGGCGTACTTCGCCTGTGACGGGGAGATCGATCCCATCCCGGCACTTGTCGAGTTGATTTGCCGTGGTCAGGCTGGCTACCTGCCGGTATTGTTTCCGAGCCGGCGACCGCGACTCCGGTTTGCGCGATTTTCCCCGGAGCGATCGTTAACGCTCAACCGCTTCGACATACCAGAACCCGGTCACGACCCACGCTCGTTACTTGATCCCCGAGAGCTGGATTGGGTGTTTTTGCCGTTGGTCGCATTCGATAACTATGGTAACCGCCTAGGCATGGGTGGGGGTTATTACGATGCTTCACTCGCAAGCCGACACCAAAGCCAGGCCTGGTGTCGCCCGCGCCTCGTCGGTCTTGCTCACGAGTTCCAGCGGGTCGAACGGCTTGCGGTGGACAATTGGGATGTGCCGCTTGAGGGCGTCTTGACCGAGCTCGGGTTTCACTCGGCTGCTACAGGTCACTGACGGCGCAGCGCACAGCCCGACAACGCGGAAATGAAGATACTTTTTATCGGTGACGTCGTCGGCCAGGCCGGCCGACGGGCACTGCGCCGTTACTTGCCGCAATTGCAGGACGAAAATGGCATCGATCTCACGGTAGTGAATGTCGAGAACGCGGCTGGTGGCTTCGGTGTCACTGCCCCGATACTGGTCGAACTGCTGGAGCAGAACGCGATCGATGTTCTGACCTCGGGTAACCACATCTGGGACAGACGCGAAGCACTGAATCTGATCGACGATGAGCCCAGGTTGCTGCGGCCGCATAATTATCCCGAATGTACGCCCGGCACCGGCTGGACGATAGTCACCGCCGCCAACGGCGTGCAGGTGGGGGTGTTGAATGTTTTGGGTACGGTGTTTATGCAGCCGACGCTCGATTGCCCCTTCCACAGCGCTGCCGCGGCGCTGGAGAAAAAACCGCAAGCGGTCAAAGTGGTACTGGTCGATTTCCATGCTGAAGCCACCAGCGAGAAAGTAGCCATGGGCTGGTATCTGGATGGTCAGGTCTCCGCTGTGGTCGGGACCCACACCCACGTGCCGACTGCCGACGAGCGGGTGTTGCCTGCAGGTACTGCGCACATCTCCGATGTAGGAATGACCGGCTGCTACAATTCAATTCTCGGCATGGAAATCGCAGGCGTACTCAAACGCTTTGTCCAGCGCGTGCCGGAACGATTCGAAGCAGCAACTGGACCAGTCTGGATCTGCGGAGTAGTGATCGATGTCGATGAGCAGACTGGTGCAAGCCGTGGTATCAAGCGGGTACGAGTCAACGAGACCGATTAACCGCTATGGCTTACTGGCTTATGAAAAGCGAACCGGATGTGTATTCCATTGATCATTTGCGCTCGCAAAAACGCAGGACCGACCACTGGGACGGGATTCGCAACTACCAGGCACGCAATTTCATGCGCGACCAGATGAAAATGGGTGATCTCGCATTTTTTTACCACTCCAACTGTAGCGAGCCGGCCGTGGTCGGCATCATGGAAATCGTCAGTGCGGCCTACCCAGACCACACAGCCTTTGACCCCAATGAGAAGCACTTCGATGCAAAAAGCGATCCAGACAATCCCCGCTGGCTCATGGTGGATGTGAAATTCAAGAAAAAGCTCAAGATGCCGATCACTTTACAGGCTATCAAGGCCGAGAAGAAGCTCGCCGACATGCGCTTGGTGCAGCGCGGCAACCGCCTCTCGATCTTGCCAGTAACACCGGGCGAGTGGCGGCACATCCTCAAGATGGCAGGGAAATCATG
>Ga0207990_1000537_pt1 | contig 21897 bp, 23 predicted proteins | sample ETNtaG_8_FD_185780 | JGI IMG/M metagenome (GOLD analysis project Ga0207990, IMG submission 185780) | Marine microbial and viral communities from oxygen minimum zone, Eastern Pacific Ocean - ETNP201406SV75 (SPAdes) (version 2) | ecosystem: Environmental > Aquatic > Marine > Oceanic ...
AAATTTGTAGTTTCTAAAGTCATCTCCAATATTCCCTCCTAACATAGTTTTCATCATCTGAAAGTTTTTCGATTTTTTCTTTTAGGTTGGGGTTAATCATCTTGATGAATTTTGGATACACTGGAAATCGTGCCTTTAATTCAAAACCCTGTTCAGCGCATTTATTTTCCAAAGTGTTAATTTGTGGCCAAGCAAATTCTGGATTAACATAATCCACAGTTATTGGTGAAATTCCTCCCCAATCATTTATTCCAACGTCAAGAAAGTCATTATAATTAGCAGGTGAGAGGTTTGGAGGAATTTGTATATTCATTTCAGGTAAAATTATTCTTGCCATCGCAACTACTCTCTTGAAATATTGTAGAGGCGTAGATGGATGATCTTTCATCCTTGTATCCTGTTTAGGCTCAAAATTTTGTAAAATTACTTCTTGAATGTTTTCAAATTTTTCATGAATTGATTTGATTGTAAAAAGTGAATTAATTATTTCACGTTCGTTCTCTCCAATTCCAACCAAAATTCCTGTAGTCATTGGTATTTTTAGTTCGCCTGCATTTTTTAAGATCTTAATCCTAGCCTTTGGATTTTTGCTAGGTGCACCATGATGTGCCATTCCTTTTTCTGAAAGCCTATGGCTAGAGTTTTCTAACATCAAACCCATGCTAACATTTGTTTTTTTAAGATCATTCATTTCAGATTTGTTAAGATTTCCAGCATTTGTATGTGGAAATAATCCCTCACTCAATACTAATTCTGAACAATGAGCTAAATATTCACCAGTTGACGAAAATCCATTTTTTCTGAGCCATTTTGCAACATCATCATACTTTTGTTCTGGGCTTTCTCCAGTAACGAGTAATGCCTCTATACATTTCAATTTCGCTGCCGATTCTGCTAATTTTTTCACATCATCAATATTCATCATTGAAAGTTTTGATTCACCTATCTCTGCCTTGTATGTACAGTAAGAACATGTATCCCTGCAAAGATTCACGATGTTGAAGAATGCCTTCTTAGAAAAAGACACAACTTTTCCCTTATGATGATTACGTAGATTACTAGCAATTTTGAAAATTTTTTCTGGATTATACTTTGAATGTGAAAATACTTCATACGCATCATTCTTTGTGATTTCCTTACCTTCCAAAACTTTGTTTAAAGGCTCAAAATCAAATTCTAATTTACTCATGGTAAAATGTTTAATGTATTAGTATTTATTTTTGATTTTATTATAAATCTGGTCTTACAATCAATGTCAAAATTATATCCATTTGTTCACCATTTCTGATTATACCCAAAATCATTTCATCTCCTACTGATTTTTCTTCTTGTAAATGAATCAGAATATCGCTGATTTTTCTTACCTCTTTGCCATCTACTGATATAATGATATCACCATCTTTTGGATATTCTTTATTATCGATCTTTTCAATTTCTGACACTCCTTTCAATCCAGCCATTTCCGCTGGACTATCAGGTATGACAGTGACTATCAAAAATCCCTTTGAATGGTTCAGGTTACGTATTTTAGCTAGGTCTGGATTGATGTCTTGACCAGAAATACCAATCCATGGGTGTGAGTATTTTCCTTCCGTGATCAAAACCGGAACCACTTTTGAAATTGTATTAGAAGGAACAGCAAATCCAATTCCAGCAGATTGACCAGTTCCGGATTGAATTGCGGTATTAATTCCCATCACTTCTCCATTCATATTCAATAATGGACCGCCAGAATTTCCTGGGTTTATTGCTGCATCAGTTTGAATAACGTTGGGAATTGAAAATCCCGTATCATGTGAAGGAAGTAATCTACCTATTTGGCTCACTATTCCTGAAGTCATTGATCCGGAAAGCCCAAATGGATTACCTATAGCAGCTACAGGTTCACCAACTTTTAGAGTGGAGGAATCTCCTATTTCTAGCGGATGCAGGTAATCTGGTTTTTCTTCAACATTGATCACTGCTATATCAGTGAATTTATCCATACCAACAATACTTGCATTATACTGACTACCATCCAGAAATGTTACAGTGATATTATCAGCGTTGTCAATAACATGAGCATTAGTTATAATATTACCAAAAAGATCAAACACAAAACCCGAGCCCACACTACTTCCCTCTCTAAAGGAATTATCTACATCAATTCTAACTACTCCTTCTTCAGATTTTTCAAATAATTCTACAAGACTAAGATTTTTTTCCACTGAAAGTATAGATTCATCACCAAGTTTTGTAGCATCATGACCATTTGAAATAATCAGATCAGGAGTTGATACTTCTTGATTTGGAATAACAACAAATGTGAAAAATAATACTATAACAAATGCCCCAATTAATCCACTTACAATGGGCACAGACTTTGTCAAATGTATACACCATCAGGTTTTTGTCTATAAATCATACTATACATTAATAGATTTTTGAATTTGATCTTTCATATAATAAGTTCTACCTCTCCATGATACCGCATGTTTACTTGTAGCTTGAATCAGTCCAGCAAAAAAACCAGAAGCAACAATAAAACCACCTATGGGTACAAACAATGAATATTTTATGTCTGAACCAATACCTTTCACCGCATCCAAAACTCCACCAATGTATATCAATGCAGATGCAATACCGGATACTACAAAAAGAATTACAGATGATGTTTCTGGACTTGTAAAAATAATCGAGTATGCAAATAATGGAAATGGAATAAATAGTAAAAATAAAACTGCAACAGAACTTCCTATAGCAATTCTTGGATTTTGTAGATACAGTGGTATCATTAATCTTTTTAATGCATTCCATAACGTTGAGGAATCCCTAGCCCAAATTGCATCAATAAGATGTCGGCCATCAACCATTCTCATTTTAAAACCAGATTCTTTTACCTTTTTTCCTAACGCACCATCTTCAATAATCTCTCCTTTGACACCTTCATGTGTTCCAATTGAGTCATATGTTATTTTATTAATAATAAAGAAACTTCCAAAAAAATATCCTGTATTTTTTGTTGGATCATTTACTCGTAATGCAGAAAATCTGGTATGCAAGAATATAGAAATCATCGGCAAGGTGATCTTAGTAATTGGATCTAAACATAACATTTTTGGAATTACTGTTAATGCATCAAGTTTCAGTGATAATAAATGCGATACAGCCAGTGAAATGACAGATGAGGCATGTTTTGTATCAGAGTCGGTGAATAGCAGCAAGTCACCAGTAGCTTTTTTGTATCCTTCCATACATGCCCAATTTTTCCCTATCCATCCTTCGGGTTTCATTTTTGCATCTACTGATACAACGTTAGGAAATTCTTTGGCATATTTTTTGATTATTTCTCCAGTAGAATCATCTGAGGAATCATTAATGGCTATAATTTCATAATTAGGATAATCCTGATTTAATAATGAACTAAGGCATTTATCAATAAATTTTTCCTCATTTCTTGCAGGTAAAATTATTGAGACTTTTGGCTGTCCATGTTCAATTTTTTTAAATTTATCCAAAACAGGCGTTTTTTGGAAAGTGATAATCATGGATTTGATGAGTACAATCCACGCTGCTGACGTTCCAATTAATATCGCAATGAATACGTAATGGAAAAGATCTAGTACTATGTCCATGAATTACTAACTCTCGGCTTCTAGTTTGATTAATTCAAGGGCTTGTTCAGTACCACCTTTAACATGTCTCTTTATCATACCTGTAAACATACCAGCTAGTCCTGTCATTTTAATATCCCATTCGACTTCAAGCCATAAACTATTTTCTTTGGATTTTAGGTTTAATGTCTTTGAACCCTTAAGTATTCCATCAGTAAATTCAGCATAAATTTTTTCTTTTGGGTATAATGTAATTTTTTGCATACATTTAGAATCCCTAAATGCAATTATTATTTCTCTAACAATTACATTCCCATCTTTTGATATAGTCCTTGATTCCTTGGTACCCTTCCAAAATTTTGGCTCATTATCAAGATCTGAGATTATATTCCAAACTTTTTCTATTGAAGCGTTAATATCAATAGACGAATTTATTATTGTCATATTGTGGATATAACCACTTTAAATATTAGTCTTGATTTCGAAATTAATTTTAAAGTGTGATATTTAATTAAACTATGACAATAACCTATGAAGATTTTAAGAAATTAGATCTTAGAGTTGCAACCATTTTATCCATAGAAAAAATTCCTGGCAAAACAAGGATTCTCAAAGGCCAGATAGATCTTGGTGATGAAACACGAGATGTGATAGTTGGTGGCGCTAACTTTTTTGAACCCGAGGAATTATTGAATAAAACTGTCATTGTTGTTGCAAATTTAGAGCCAAAAAAAATTGCAAGTATTGAATCTAATTGTATGCTTTTGGCTGCTGATGTAGACGGTAAACCATTTTGGTTAACTGTAGATAGTAAAGTGCCACCTGGAACAGCCATTAAATAATTCTATTTTTGCATTAAAGATTATTCATAAAACATTAAAGATTTTTCTTCAAGGAGTGAATGTAAATTATTAACAGAACGGTAAACATCAGGTTCTTTTTTTGCACCAGTACAAACTAGCTTCCCAGATGAAAATAACAGAATTACAGTTTTAGGATCAAGCATTCTATGGATAAGACCTGGAAACTGTTCTGGTTCATACATACTACGAGGAAGAGTTCTTGCTGCCTGTTCAAGATGAATTTTTCCGCCTAAATTAATCGATGCAACAATGTTTTGAACTTCAACAACAGCTTGTTTTTTAACTTTGATTCCACCTTTTCGTAATTGTTCAACAACAGTTTTAACAGCTAGTTTTGACATTTTTTCAGATTTTGCACCTGTACATACCATTTTACCTGATGTAAAAATTAACGTAGCAGTTTTTGGCGTTTTTAGTCGAAAAACTAATCCTGGAAATTGATCAGGGTGATATTCAACATCAGGGAAATTACGTGTTATTTCATTCAGATCCATTTTTTGGTCAACAGATGCAGAAGATACCACATTTTCTATACTTACTATAGGTTTGGTCTGAGGCATGATTGTGTTTTTTTATATTCCATAATAAAAGCAATGCTAATTCGATACTAATCACATGAGGTGAATTGACGAATAGTTTATGTTTATAGTGTAATGATTTGCTATGTGGATTTCAGTAATTTTAGCATTGACGAATTTTTTGGAATGAGTGACGATTCAAATCCACTTATGATGTTAATCTGGATTATCCCAATTATTCTTTTTGTATTTTATGGTCAGCGTATACAGTTAATCATCACTTCAAGTGATATCAAAAAAAAAATTACTGAGCTCGAACAATTTAGAAACGATTCCAGAAACTCTTTGATCGAATATATCAAAAAAAATCTTGCTCCAAAAGATGATCTATCCCAAAAAATTGATCGATTCATAGAATATTTTACTATTATGCCAATTGATGTTGATCCTAATGGAATAATCCCAAAAATTGATCATTTTGTACGTTCACGGGAAGATGTTACTAGAAAACAGGTTAGATCATTATTTGCTGATATTGATATGATGGAGGTTACTAAAATTCAAAATCTCTTAGAGATTGTTACAACATTACATCTTTTACATAAGGTAGTCAGGCACTTATTTTTGACTGCAAAAAAACAGAATAATTATCCTTTGATATTACCGTTACAAATGATTTTACCAATGATTATGGAGCATGCATATGCGTTGAATGATGCTGTGCCCGCTTTCAAACAGGGTCAACCTATTGGTGATGGAATAGGCCCATTAATAGTTGGAGGAATGATGCTATCTACAAAAAAACAGAATATAGAGATTGAAACTGTTTACAGCGAGTCAGAATTAGAAGGAAGAAAGATCATTTTACTGAAAGCTGAAGGACCATATGCAACTATTGGTAGACCAGGAAAAGCTACGGAAAAATTAGTTGAAAAGTATAAACCAAATATGATGATAATGATCGACGCATCACTGAAATTAGAGGGTGAAGAAACTGGTAGTACTGCACAGGGATTTGGTGCAGCTATTGGTGGAATTGGGACTGATAGGTTTATGATCGAAGAAATTGCGACTAAACATAACATACCAATTTTTTCTATTATTATAAAACAATCAATTAACGATGCAATATCATTACTAAAAAAAGAAATTATTGATCAAGTAGATGACGTGAAAAATCAAATCCATGAAATGATTAATGATAATACAAGTCCTAATGAAACTATACTCATTATAGGTGTAGGAAATACCATAGGAGTATCTCAATAATGACTCGTAAGATTAAGACGGTGATATCATATACTGTCGAACAATGTGATTCTTGTACAGAATTATCCAAGCGGAAGTTTTTATCGGGAGATTATATTTTTAAAATTGTTTCAAAATGCCCTTCATGCAATGGTGAAATAAGAATAACAAAAATTTTTGGAGAAACGATTACACCATAGTGGTGATATTCACACCGGTTGTAGTAGGAATGAATGTGTGTTCTGCTTGAGCTACAGGTTCACCATTTGCTTCAACAAGAATTGGATAAGAATGAACTGCCTTCTTTTTTTCTAAAAATTCTAGCAGTTTTCTTGCCTCCTTTTCTTCCCATTCCTTTAAAATCCATCGTAATGCAAATGGTAACATGTTAAAGTTTGTCCATATGTATTCTAGTAACTTGTTAGCATCTTCATCTTTGGTTTTTTTTCGTGAGACTAGTGCAAATATGTTTTTTATTTTACCATTACGAACATATCCTAATCCTTCATGTGTTGTCACAAAAGGCTCACATGCAAATGCTTCATTCTCAGAAAATGTGAATGAGCTAATTGTCCATGTATTTGGAACTGTTTTTCCTGCATGAATTGTATATTGATCTAATGAGTGACCACTCAGATTTGCAATCGGTTTAAAACCCACGTCTTTTATGGTTTTATGTATAGATCTTCCAACATCCTTTGATTTTATACCACTTTTGATCATTGACATAGCAACTTGCAAAGCATTTTCTGCAGTTTGAACAAGTGTGTCATATTTTGGATTATAGTTGACTGTAACTGCAGTATCAGCAATGAATCCATTTATTTGTGCACCAAGATCAATTTTTACTAAATCTGTATCAGAGATTGTTTTTGGATCATTTGGTTCAGCAGTATAATGAGCTGCAATTTCATTTATACTCGTGTTCACTGGAAACGCACATTTAGCTCCCTTTTTGATAATTTCAGATTCAACATATTGACAGATTTCTTCAACAGTATGACCAACCCAGTTTTTGTTACGAACATCCTCTCTTACCTCACCAGCAATTTTTCCTGCCTTTTCATAATATTCAATCTGCATACGCCACATAATTTTGTATCATATTAAAATCATCCATGTAATATTGTACCAAAGCAAAATGTATGTGATACTGCTTAAATTGGGGCAATTTTGTATCTCACTGGGATTGTGGTCTAGCTTGGTATGATTCTGCGTTTGGGTCGCAGAGATCGAGTGTTCGAATCACTCCAATCCCATTGATTTTTTATCATCATACAAAGTATCAAAGAAAAACATTAACTAAGCATACTCAAATTTTTAATATGAAAATAAATGTAATTATGTTAAAGCAGGATGATCCCAAAAAGTGTAGTGCCGCAAAACTTGTAAAATTTGGGCTTGCAAATAATATTAGAAAAACATCTTCTCGCACACTTGTTTTGAACCCATTTTCAAAGAAAATATTATTAAAATCAGACAAAAAACTTGTAAACTCTATAACTGGAATTGATTGTTCATGGAATCATTCGACGGATACATTTTCTAAATCATTTTCTGGAATATCAAGAAAACTTCCACCATTATTAGCAGGAAATCCTGTGAATTATGCTAAACTAAATAAATTAACCACTGTCGAGGCATTGGCTGCAGCTCTATACATTTTAGGAGATTCTGAAACTATGACCTTATTCCTTGCTAAATTCAATTGGGGGCATACATTTTACACGCTAAACAAAAATCTCTTAGAAGATTATTCAAAAGCTAAATCAGAATCAGAGATCCATGAAATCTGTGAGGAATATGGGCTATCCTATTCATATCTGTAACATTTATTCAATATAATAAACAACTACAGATTTATTCTAGTGTAATACCAAATCGGTCGATAATGAAAATTGAAAATGAGTCTTCTGGACTTGTTAGGAGCCTTTCACTTTCTCAGGCAATAATGATTGGTGTTGCATCAATGATTGGTGGAGCAATATTTGTTCTAGTTGGACCTGGTATATCTGCAGCAGGACCTGCATTAATAATTGCATTTCTTCTTAACGGTGTGATTACTCTTTTTACTGCACTGACTTATGCTGAATTGGGATCTGCATTACCTGCAACAGGAGGTGGTTACAAATGGGTAAGAGAAGGACTTCCTAGACCTAACTCTTATCTAAGTGGTTGGATGGCATGGTTTGCACATACTATAGCTGGTAGTTTATACGCAGTTGCATTTGGAACATTTTTTGGACATTTGTTAGAGTCTGCAGAAATAATTGATAATTCAACTGGAATTCCGCTTGAAAAACTATTCGCAGTAATTGCAATTATCATATTTGCATTTGTCAACATTAGGGGTTCATCGCATACAGGAAAAGTTGGCAGTGCAATCACTTTTACACAATTAGCAATCATTGCTGTTTTGATTATAGCTGCTCTTGCTGCTATGACGTTTACGAATCCAAACTGGCCAACTAATTTTCGAGATTTCTTTCCTAACGGTACATCCGGTCTCATAATGGCAATGGGTATTACATTCATAGCATTTGAGGGCTATGAAATTATTGCGCAAGCAGGAGACGAAATTAAAAAACCGAAGAAGAATATTCCTAAAGCAATTCTGGTCTCCTTGGGAATAGTAATTTCTGTCTACGTTCTTTTTGCTTTTGTCTTTATTGGTGGACTTGATCCTTTGCAAATTGGACAGCCTGCATGGGAGTTTATTGGAGGTTATGGAGAGCTCGGAATAATTGAAGCTGCTGAATATTATCTTCCATTTGGTGCACTAATTGTACTGGCGGGGGGATTTGTATCAACATTGGCTGCACTGAACGCAACAACATTTGCCGCTAGCCGTGTTTCTTTCGCCATGGGAAGGAATCATGATTTGCCACCCATGTTTAGCAGGCTACATCAGAAATATCGAACACCATATGTTTCCACAATATGTTCTGCTGTAGTCATGCTGGCACTTGCAATGTTATTTGATCTAACTATGATTGCACTTGCAGCTAGTGTCATGTTCTTGTTTTTGTTTGCACAAGTTAACGTGGCTTGTATCACAATACGAAGACTTGCTAAAGAAAAAGGTCTTACATACGGCTTTAAAACACCATTCTTCCCTGCAGTTCCAATTATTGGCTTTGCAGTCGTTTCAATTCTTGCAGTTTACTTGTTATTTTCTCAACCACTTAGTTGGGTAATTGCAATTGTTTGGATTGTAATTGGATTTTTAATTTATAAATTTTATACATCAAAGAAGGAAAAAGAATACAACGCACCACTTGTATTTAATCAAGCACCTGAAGAAAGAAAAGAGTATAGAGTTTTAGTAGTATTTGATAATAACACTGCTAGTAGATTGACAAAAATTGCTTCGGCAATTGCTAACCAACATAATGGCGAAATTTCATTTTTAGATATAATCAATGTACCAAAACAAACCCCATTATCGATGGCTGATAAATTTGATGAAGTAGGATTAGGTGTGTTTGATGATTTTAAAAAATCAATTTCTCATTCTATCCGACATCGATATATGGTTAAACTTTGTCATGATCCAACCGAAGCAATATTATCTACAGTTGAGGAACAGTCAATCAATTTATTGATAGTTGATTTTTCATTTTTAAAAAATAAAAGAAAAATTCTATCATTATCTACATGTGATATAATGGGAGTAAAATTACATAAAAATTTTGAGAAGGATATTTCAAACCTTATAGTTTCATATGATAAAGGACGTCATTCAAATTCTAGTCTTGAGATTGCACATTCTTTATCCAAAGAATATGAAAGTAAAATTAGAATTGTTCGCGGCATAACGCAGTCTCCAGAAGTTGAGATCGAAATTGTAAACAAAATCAATGAGTGTATGCTTGATCTTGATATCAAAAAAGTGCAGTTCGAAAACGTTTATCCAAAAACAGAGAACATGTTAGTATCATCTGAACTTTTAGCAAATTTTAATCAAGATAAACATGGTATAATATTTTTGGGTGCAGGAAACCAGGCTGATGCAGCTTTTAGCCCAAAAACCTTGTCATTAGCTAATAGATCAAAAAAGACAGTCATAATTTTTCGTAATCATTTATTTTCAGAATTTCATACACGTTCAATTTGGAATCTGTTTGTGACTAGATTTAAACACAATAAACATGTATATCGTATTTATGTTGAAATTCTTCAATTATTTTACTTGATTAAATCCAACAAGGAAATTAAGAGATATTATGAAGATTATTTTGAATCAAAGTTTTGAGAAATGTTCAAATTACTTGTATTTTTCATATAATTAGGTGCAAGCTAGTGAGCGATATCTGCTACGGCAGAGGAAACTCCTCCCTTCATACAGGAAATGTGATCTGGAGATAGATAATCAGAGATGGTTGGCAACAGAACAGAAAAAATCCCACCTGGAGCACGATGATGGTTTTGCCTGAGATTCCCAGAGACGGAATGAAAATCTGTCCCACATGAAGCAAAGCCAAACCGAACCCAAAGATCCTGTACTAGGTTCAGGTAGGCTGCATAGCGAAATGTCGTTAAAACAGAAGGAGGGTTACGGCTAGCACGCACTTATTTTTCTGGTTTCCAACCTTTTGGTAACGCACCTTTCGTACTTGACGAGTCAGACTCTTTTTTTTCTTCAACTTGTGGTTTATCTTCTTCATAGAAGTTTTTATGTTGATTATAATCATCTAGTCCCTTTACTTGAGCTTCACCTCTAACTGTTTGATATCCACCAGCACTTGCACTTGTTGCAACTCCAGTGAGTTGTGATGGGTCAATACCAGTTTGCACCATATGACCTTTTTCTTTTGCTAGCTTTCTTCTACTCATCATCATCAATGCTACCCCACCAAGTGCCGCCATACCAGCCATACCATAAAGAATCATAGCTGGGAATTCTCCAGTTGATGTAGTAGCATAACCCTCTGGTGGTTCTGGACTAACACCAAATACTTCTGAAGTTCCACTTATTTCTCTAGTGGCAAATCCAATTACAGAAATTAGTGCATTATCAGCTGACTCGAAAGTTTTTAGAGTGTATACTTTATCCATCGTAAATGTTGCTTCATAGATTTGTTCAACTTGTCTACCTTCTCTGAGATTACTTTCTCCCATAGTGTATGAAGAAATTACATTACCCGCTATCTCTTCCGAAAGTCCATGTTGTGATGCATCTACTGATATTCCAGTTGGATCAAACAAAAAGTGCCAGTTTCCCACCGGCTGATTTTTGATTCCATCCGCATTCATCAATCTTTTTGTTGCTAGATCACCAGCATCACTAGCAATAATTGCTGCAGCTAATTCTGGTTCAAACTTTTGAATAAATGAAATAGGCATGTTAATTTCCATATTTCCATATTCTGTTGTACTAATTGCGACAGGTCCATTAGTACCAAAACCTCTCCAATCAATATCTAAGATCGCTGGGCTTCCAGGTGAGTAACTCCTAATCACAAACTTTTCAATTACCGGTAATAATTCAATTTTATAATCAATTGACATACTTCCTTCCCTACCTGTCATTGTGGCAGTATAATGTACTTTCAAGTCTGTAATCTGTGCTTGACTATTTTTTGAAAGGATATACGAATTTAATTGTCCCAACAAGTTTTTTACACCAGCATTTGATGAATCAGCAGAAAATGATACAAACACATCTTTTCCTCTTAAATCACTAGCTAGTTCACCACCTTCTGAATAATCAATAAAGATAGCCCTTTGGTATTTCATTGATGCTATAGCTGTATCATTGTTAGGGTCAACGGTTACTACGAGTTGTGATGATGCTAGTACAGGTGTAATTGTCCCAATGATAAACATAGAAGCTAGAATTGTTGTTAAAATAACTGATTTTATGCGCACTTTGTTTTTTTTTCTCAAAAGGTAATAAACTTTGTTACAAAACCCCGTTCAAATTTTAACAATGAAAAAGTAATATTGGTAAAGATATTTGAGAAAACGTTCTGATAAAATGATAACTGTTCTTGCTGGTGGTACTGGTTCTGTTAAAATTGTTAGAGGGCTTGCTTCTCAAAGAAGTGATGTTCATGTAATTAGTAATGTCGGTGATAATTACTGGCTTTACGGATTATATATTTGCCCAGATATTGACATCATGATTTATGGGTTATCTGATTTGCTTGATCAGGATAAAGGTTGGGGACTCAAAAAAGACACATTTGGATTTTTACGACAGATGGAGATTTTTGGAGAGGAAACATGGTTTAGAATAGGTGATAGAGATACTGCAACACATCTTACACGGACTAATATGTTGAAAAATGGAAAGAGTTTGAGTGATATCACTAAATGGATGTGTGAAAAATTTGCAATTGAAACTAAAATAATTCCAGTAAGTGATCATTCGATAGAAACACGATTGATAACAGATAAGGGTGAAATGCATTTACAAGAATATTGGGTAAAATATAGAGGAAAGGACGAAGTTAAAGGAATTGAATATATGGGTTCAGCCAAGGCTCGTCCAAATCCGGAAGCGCTAAATTCTATTCATGATGCATCACTTGTTATTATTGCACCTGGTAACCCATTAACTAGCATAGGTCCGATGATACAACTGAAAGGAGTTCGTAAAGAATTAATTAAAAATAAACGTAAAGTGGTTGCAGTTAGTCCTATAATTGGTGATAAAGCACTAAGTGGGCCTGCTGGTAAATATATGGAAGCGGCAGGACTTGAAGTTTCAGCATATGGTATAGCAAAATTATATGCAGATATTTGTTCACATATAGTGATAGATACTAAGGATCGTATGCAAACAAAAAAGATAGAGGCACTAGGCATGCACGTTCATGAGACTAGCATAAAAATGACTAATAAAAAATCTGAAGATGCACTTGCGTCTTATCTACTAAATCATATACATTAGATTGAAAACATCTGCAATAATACCAGTGAAAAGTTTTTCTAAAGCTAAAACAAGATTGAATTTACCTCAAATACAAAAAGAAGATCTTTGTCTCAAAATGTTTGACGAAGTATTGAGAACTATCTCAAACTGTAAATCAATTGATAAAATTCTTGTAGTGTCAAAAGATGAACAGGCTATGAAATTAAGTAAACGGTATAATACAATGCAGATTTTTGATCATGAAACAGGTGTTAATGATGCAATGGATTTAGCAAATCAATATCTAATTGATAAAAAATATGATTGTTCTATAATATTTCCACAAGATATACCAATAATGAAGTCTTCTGATATTGATAATATTTTCAGTTTTTTTAAATCTGAGATGGGTGTGATAATTGTACCCTCTAGACAATTTAACGGTACTAATGCACTACTCCAATCTCCCGTAGGTATTATGAATACACAATATGATAGAGGGAGTTATCGGTATCAATTAGACGCTGCAAAGGCTGCAACAAAAAACACATCAATTGCTTTGATTCGAAGAATAATGCTAGATATTGATGATTTATCTGATCTTTCATTGATGCTTAACCAAAATGAGAAACCAGACTTTTGTAAACAAATTATTGATCTACAACAGTCTTAATCATTATTCCTTTTCAATAACACATCTTTTTTCCATGATGTAATTTGTTACTAAAATTATTATTGAAATTATTCCTGTAACAATTAATAATATCTCAATCATGCTCACAAAAGGATGTGTAAATGCATTTTCTATAGTGAATTGATTTAGATCAGCAACAAGATATCCATATGAGAAAATGAAGTAGTTTGTTGCCCAATGAATTATAATTGCAGGAGCAAATCCATATCTGAAATAAACCCAACCAATAATAATACCACCAATAGATGCCTGTGCAAATTTTCCAGCACTCCACCCTTCACCAAAAATAATATGTGATGCACCAAAAACTATTCCAACAATAACTATTACGAATAATCCCTTCCTTTTTTCAACAATTTCAAGGTTTTGCCATGGTCTCCATAACGATTTAATAAAAAACTGGAATGAGAATCGATTTGAATACAGTAGAAAAATTGGAATTCCTATCAATATACCACGAAAAAGAAATTCCTCAACCAATGGTGCAAATGTTAGATCAAAAAACTGTATTAGATCATTTGATGTTTCTAACTGTTCAGTAGAAATCCCAAAAAATTCTTGAGTAAATATTATGATTGTAGATGCTAGTACTAGAATAGAAAACCATTTGATTATAGGAAACATGTAATTATCTTTGATTTCGTATTTACCGTGAGAAATTATTGATTGTAATACTTGTATGAAATGTTTTTTTGGTCCAAGTATTGCTATAGTAAATAAAATCAGGTAGATTGACCATAATAGAATAAAACCATCACCAAGTTCAAATTTCATTGATGACCCGATTCCAATTTCAGATAGTATAGATTCTAGATTATCCATAGGATATTCATATGTTATATTATCATTGATCTCTGAATTGAAAACTACATATGCACCTATAGGAAATGAGCTAATCATCAACAAAAAAATTATTGATATTAAAGCAGTGAATGGTATTCCTAATGATTGTATGATTTTATTTTCCATCAATACTTTTTCTAGTGTAATTCTATCGTTTCTGCCGCAAATCCGAGCTTGATCAATGTATCTTTTATTGTGTCTCTATGATCACCTTGTAAAAAGATGTAACCATTTTTTGCAGTTCCACCACAAGCATATTTCTTTTTTAAATCCTTTCCAACACTTTCAAGATTATTGATTTTAGGATCAAGACCTTCAATCATTGTTCCCTTTTTTTTAAAACGTCTAGTTTCAAGACGTATTATGATATGATTACTATCTTTGTCAAGATCACCACAGGCACATAAATCCTCAGGAAGTCCACATGTACTACAAATTACTGCCATCAGTTAGAACAATTAAGCTTGTTAACACTATTAAGCCTTCTTGAATATTTTCAATTATATTTTATCAATCCTAGTATTTTTTACAAAGTGTGATTTGATAATATTATGTCCAAGGCTCTAACAAGAAAGGCAGTAGAAATGCTCCTGAATGGTGCTACATTACTTGCAGAACCCTGTCCATATTGTAAGGGTGTGAGAGTTATCAAGGACGGAAATGCATTATGTATTGATTGTGGAAAGGAGCCTAAACAAGAAACAGAAAATATTCCTAATAAGCACGAATCAACATCTACCTTAAAAATAATGCAAAACAAGTTAGAAAAACTATCAAAACAACTTGAAAAGGAAGAAGATCCAGCAAAACAACAGGAATTGATCAAAACAATAGATTCACTAATCAGTGTTATTGATAAACTGAATAAAAAATAACAAAAGTTTTTATGCTAACTTTAGATTTTTGAATCAGATATGGCAGATAAAAAGAAAAATGCGCCATTACCAGCATCTAGTGCAGGATTATTAAGATTTTTTGAGGATGAAACTAGAGGTGTTAGAATCAATCCAAAGATCATAATATCTATGCCAATCAGTGTGATTGCAGTTTCATGGGCACTTGAACTATTGTTGGTTCCGTAAACATCATGTCTGATTCAGACGATATACAGAATATCCATAAACGATATTCATTCACATTAATCAATCCTGCATCATTTTATGTTTCGTTAATATTTTCAATTGTCACTGCAGCTATAATATCAACACTAGTAATTCTAAATTATCTTCAGAGTGGTGAAATCCTATTCACTATTCCAATTGTTATCGCAGTATTGCTTGTTACACAATACACTGATTCTCGTTTTACCAAACATAAAGAATACTCAAAATCGTTACACATGTCACTTTTTGGTAATGTGTTATGGTTAATCACCGTAGTCGGTGGTATAGTTGGTGCCTTCATAGTTTCAAAGGAATTATCCTTGTTTTATGTTGCCGTTGGCATGTACATTTTTTCTAGTTTTAGAATTGGAATTATGACAACAACTCTTGGGGTTAGCTTGAAAAAATCATGTGTGTTATGCTTCATTCAACCACTAGCAATGTTTTTTGTAATGGTTCCAATGGATATGTGGTCAATTCTTTATGACGTACAGTCATTAGCATTTGGAATTGTATTTTTAGCTATTGCATGTTTCTGGTCTTATCTTACAAACAGATCTGGATTACCCGTGATAAAAAGTACACACAAATTATTACAGGCATATCTACAATCTGTTTCACACAATGATCCACGTGATATGGAATCAATAATACTTGAAACATCAAAATCATCAAACATTACTACTTCTCAAATTCGTTTCTATACAAATGATGAGAAAAATGATTTTCGAATGGTCCTACCCGATATCCATCCAGGTCCTTTTAATCCCGTAGGCGGTAGCGATATCCCAAACCAAATCTACAAAACTATGAATTCATCAGCGATGGTAATGCATAGTGTATCTGATCACTCACTTAATCTTCCCTCACAACAGGATGTACAAACTTACTTGGACGGATTATCACAAAGTTCTGTCTCAACAAAAGGTCTCATGTGTACGGAACCTGTTACTGCCCAAATGAACAAGGCACGTGTTGTTGGAATCCGTCTTGACAAGTCTGCAGTTCTATTGTTATCTCTGTCTCCTCATGGTATGGAAGATGTCCCACTTTACATCAAGACTGAGATTGAACAGATAGCAAAAAACAGAAATTTTGAAAGTGTACTGGTTGTTGATTCTCATAACGCGATGGGAGGAAAGATATCACAAGAGGACTCCCAAGATATGATCACTGCTGCAAAGAATGCATTAGAGATTCTTGTTGCAAAAACAAGTTTCCCATTACGATATGGATATGCAAATTCAACATCTATGAATATTGAAACTGGTGATCTTGCTGGCGGTGGTATAGGAATGTTGTGTCTTGCTTTTGATCAGAAAAAATACTTTCTGTGTTGGGCTGATGCTAATAATATGGAAAATGGGGTGCGTGAAAAAATTGTAACGTATCTACAAAATAATGGTTATAACTTGGTTGAAATGTTTACCTCTGATACCCATTTTACAACAATGGGAGTGAGAAACAGAAATGGTTACTATCAACTTGGAATTGTCACCAAACCTGAAAAGTTAGCTGATTGGTGTTTATCTATTGCAAAGAAAGCGGAAAAAAATATAGCTTCAGGTCAGTTTGAAATTTTAGAAAATAAATCAAAAGTAAGAGTGATGGGATCAGGAATTTTTGAACATCTTTCTATTGCACTTGACAATTCATTAAAAATGACACAGGGATTCATGATAGGATGTGTTGGGATATTTTTGCTGTCTATTTTTCTATAGTGTTCATATATTCTAAATTACCATAAAACTCATCAATAAACGAAGAAAATTGGAATATGGGTACAATGGGTGTACCATTAACGAAACTAGTTTCTTCTTTGTATAAAGTTACAATTATTGGAACAACAGTCATATTTTTTTTATTTTGAATGTATTGTTCTGCTCTTTTGATTTGTTTATCAACAATAATTTTAAGATTTGAATGACTCATTCTTTTCCAATGCTTACAATCTATTAACATTGTAACATCAAGACGCTTTCCTATAACATCAATTTCCATAGTTGGTTTTTTCATCCTAAAATTACGCAGTACTTCAAAGTGCTTTGATACAAGTATTTCAGCCACTAATCCCTCAAAATCTTTCCAATGAACATTATTTGCAACTTTATCAATCGGAACACCACCTTGTATATCAAAAAGTGCAGCTCTTAGTTTGCTTTCCAAACAATCACTATGTGAATTATTTGTTAATGCTTAATGAACCTTAAATTATGTTGATAGCTGATAAATGTCATGAAATTTTGGCTAGTTCTTTTACTAGCAGTCATCACATTACCAGCAGTATTTGCTGAAAAGGGAAGTTTTGTGGACGAAGTTAAATTTATTCAATATTTAGATGAAAATACAGCATTAGAAGAAGTTCGTTACGGCAATTTGGATATTTACTATTCTAGAATTTCCTCAGATAGAATTGAAAGTCAAGATAGTCAAGACGGAATACAAATTTTTGCATCTAGCGGCGGATCATACAGTATTCTTGTTAACCCATCCATTTCTGACAAATTTAATCCATTTTCAATCACTGATGTGAGATTTGCATTAAATTATTTGGTGGATAGAAATCTCATTGTTAATGAACTATTAGGAGGTCATGGTAAACCTATGATTTCTAATTACGGAATGTATGCTGCAGATTATCTTTCTATTATTGATGAGATTGAATCATTTCATTTTGAATACAATCCATCTTATGCAAATGATCTAATTACTGACGCACTTGAAAATGCTGGTGCTGAAAAAATCCATGATACATGGTACCATGATGGAGAACAAATTGAAATATCATTTTTTATACGTAGTGACGATCCTATCAGGAAATCTATTGGTGAGATTTTATCGTATGAACTAGAAAATATTGGGTTTAAAGTGAAGAAAGATTTTGGTGATCTGAATAAGGCATTTGTTGTAGTGTACGGTTCAAACCCTGCGACGCAAAAATGGCATCTTTATACTGAAGGTTGGGGCAGCTCTGGATTTTCAAAATATGACTCAGTTGGGCTTGCACAAATGTATTCTCCATGGTTTTCTAATATGCCAGGTAATAATGATCCTACTTACTGGAATTATAAAAATGACTATATTGATACGCTAACACAAAAAATCTATATCGGTGATTTCACATCTGCGCAAGAAAGAACATCTTTGATAGAAGAAGCGACAAAAGAAGGTGTAAATGAATCTGTAAGAATATTTCTTGCTAGTAAAACAGATCAATTTATTGCAAATGAAAATGTTGATGGTGTTATCAATGCATTAGGTGCGGGAATCACAACAAGATTTACACCAATAAATGCAAACTCTGACACTAATTCATTGGTTATAGGAGTTAAGCAAATTTATCAAGGCGCATGGAATCCAATTGCTGGTTTTAGTGATACATACAGTAATCAAGTATGGCTGAATCTATATGACCCGGGAGTTTTCAGTCATCCATTTACTGGAAAGATCATTCCAATTCGTACAGGATGGGAGGTTGAAAATTTTGGCAATGATAAAAAAATATCAGTACCTGAAGACGCAATCATCTGGGATATAGACAATCAAAACTGGAAAAAAGTAGGAAGTGATCAATATGCAATAAGTAAAATTACATTTGATTTGATTCTTGGTGATTGGCATCACAATCAGAAGATGGATCTGAATGATATCTTGTATTCGATATATTTTCTATCAGAATGGGGTTCTGCACCATATGAAAATGATAAAACATATGATTCTGAATACTCTGCACAAGCAATACAAAACGCCAAAACATTAATCGGAATAAAACCATTAGATGATAACACAATTGAGGTTTATGTTGATTATTGGCATTTTGATAAAGCTGAAATTGCTGGATGGGCAACCCCTTGGAGTAGTATGCCTTGGGAGATTATGGCATCTATGGAAAATGCAGTTCTTGATGGGAATGTATCTTTTTCACGTTCAGGGGCAGTTAGCAAAAATGTAAACTGGCTTTCGCTTATAGTTCCAAATGATTCTCAAATAATACGACAGCATCTAATTGAATTGAAGGAATCAGGTCACGTTCCATCATCATTACAAGGTTCTGAATATGATTGGGAATATTTTGAAGGAAGATATAATGCGGCAATCAATTGGATAGACCAAAACAATCATGCCGTTATCAGCAATGGTCCATTTTATCTTGATAATTATTCTCCAGAATCAAGGACAATCACTATTAATTCATTTGATTCTCACGAGTATCCTTTTGAATCAGGTAAGTGGGAAAAATTTGAACAGGTTAAATTTCCAAAAATTACCAATGTGAAAATTTCAGATGTTGTAAATTCAGGTGAATCAGTATCGATTTATGTTGAGACATCAGACTCTTCACAAGTCCACTACTTTATTTTGGATCCTCGAGGTGAGATCACTATATCAGGAACTAGTCCAGTTGATAATAATTCATCCGAAATTGTACTATCAAAATCTGAAACATTAGAACTTGATATGGGAACTAACACCATCAAAATTTTTGCTTCGTCTGATGAGGTATTAAGACCAGATAATTATAGCACTGCATTTCTTGTAGTTGATGGTGAAACTAGTTTTCCAACGGTTCCTATTTCTGAGGCAGAATCTAGATCTGAGGGTACATCATACACTGGTATTGTTTTAGCAATAATTGGTGCAGTGATAGTTGGAATAATTGTGTACATACGAAGAAAAAGAAAGGCGAAACTATCTAATGTTAAAACTTCTTAAGACCTAGCAAGTTTTCTGGCCAATCACAAACAGTGTACCAAATTCCCTTTTCCATTTTGCCCTATGTTTTGTGTCTTTGATTTGCTTTGTAGTTGTCTTAAAGCCAGCTTCATTGAACATCTTTTTCCATTCAGTTTTAGAACGCAAGTCCATTGGAACTTTCATAACTTTTTTCCATCTCTTGGTGAGATGATTGTCACTGTAAAAGTCGGTTCCACAGTAAAAGAAACCGTCAGTTTTGAGCACCTTGAAAACCTTAGCTAGTGCTGGCTCCATCGGTACTGAGTAGTACAAGGATTCCATGGAAAAAACTACGTCAAACTTTCCGGCATAGTTCCAGGATTCAAGGTTAGTACACGTGTATTTTTCCTTTTTGTAGATTTGTTTTGAAATTGCAACACTAATCATTTTTTTGCTTTTGTCTATTCCAACTGCCTTTTTACAGTTAGGTAATTGTGCAATTTTTCTAACAATCCACCCATTCCCACATCCAATATCCAAAAATGAGAATGGTTTGTCAAATGAAATACTATCTAAAAACTTGTTGACTGTAACACCATGTCCTTTTTCCATCTCCTCTGCTCTTCCCGTAACGGCCCACTCGTCAAATAATTTTTTAGTTTCGTCCATTATGTCACTTTTATCTTTAATTCATTATTCAACGTTTCAGTTATTATTGATGGATATCTTGGGAAATACAGTGAGAAAAAAGATATTTGCAGTTGATATTGATGGGACAATAACCTTGAATGGTATGGGTACAATTCATCTTGGTGCATTATCTAGACTAAGAGCGTTGAAGGAAGAAGGTCATTCTATAATTCCTGTAACGGGAAGATCTTCTGTAGAAGGTTATTTGTTATCAATATTTGGTGGGTTAACACATATGGCTGTTGGAGAAAATGGTGGATGTATTACCTTCGGTGATAAAATTCAACATAAGCTACTTGGAAATAAGGGTGAATGTATTCATGCCCTTGCAACAATTCAGACAAAATTAGATGGTGAAATAAAAGAAAAACCAGTTTTCCCTAGGATGACAGAGGTTGTATTAGAACGAACATTTGACATAGAAAAAGCACGAAAAATAATAAATGATGAAAATCTTAATGTTGTTTTGACTGATAGTGGTTATGCTTTTCATATTAATTCCAAAGGGGTTGATAAGGGCTCTGGATTTTTAGAAGCACTCAAAATATTAGACGCAGATTTGAATGACGTAATTGTCATAGGTGATAGTGATACTGATATTCCCTTATTCAAAATAGTGAAAAATAGCATTGCGGTTACAAATTCTACTGAAAACCTAAAAAAAATAGCTAAAATTGTTACAACCAAAAAATCAGGAGAAGGTGTCCTTGAAGGGTTAGATATGATATCATTCGAAGATGATTGATAATGGCATTTCTTAGTATACTAAACCAAGTAAAACAGCATATTTCAAAAATTATTGAAGAGAAAGG
>Ga0207990_1000540_pt1 | contig 21874 bp, 19 predicted proteins | sample ETNtaG_8_FD_185780 | JGI IMG/M metagenome (GOLD analysis project Ga0207990, IMG submission 185780) | Marine microbial and viral communities from oxygen minimum zone, Eastern Pacific Ocean - ETNP201406SV75 (SPAdes) (version 2) | ecosystem: Environmental > Aquatic > Marine > Oceanic ...
CAACATGAGGCACATAATAAAACCTGTCCCCTGCCAAAGACCCGCAACAAGAATTCCATAAATTACGATATCTGCATTGTAAAGCGGGTTAAATACAAACGATTCAAACCCAATTGATCTGATAATTTTTTCAACGCCATATTCTGGGTTAAGAATCCACTGCCAAACCAGACCTGTAACAATAAAACTAAGAGCAAAAGGATACAAAAATATACTTCTAAATGTATTTTCAAATCTAGTTTTTTGATCTAATAAGGCTGCCAACATAAAACCAATAAGCAGAGAAAAAATTAACGAACAGACTCCATAAATTGCAAGATTTTCAATCGACATATACCAACGATCAGAACTCCAAAGTCTTTCATATTGAGCAAGGCCAATAAATTCACTTTTAGGAAGCATTCGACTGTTTGTAAACGAGTGATAAATTGTCCATAAAGTTGCAATAACGAAAACGCCAATAGCTGTAAACATCATTGGCAATGCAGCTATTTTGCTAGACAAATTATGAACTAGAAATCGCTCAATGTATCCTGGACGGTCTAATTTGCTATCTCTTGCACCAACTATTAGCAAGATAATAGCGAATAAAACAAAAGAAATTGTTACGAATATTGCAAAAGGTTCTAACGTATTCCAAGCTTTTTTATAGCTCTTTAGGGCTGGAAAAATTAACTGAACACCCTTCTGAGCAAAACTCCAGATAAATACAGCAAATAGAGCAGAAACAAGCCATCCAATGATTTGTTTTTGTAGTCTATTTGAAAAAAAATTAATAGACTTAGCTTGAATTCCTACTAGTAATACAATTACTGAAGAAATGAATAATAAAAGGTATTGAATATTCTGAAATAGCTGGGGCTTAATCCCAACAATAGAGAGCACCAAGGAAATAAAGGCCAGCATAACTGAACCAACAAAAAATCTTTCAAGCTGGGCTTTATTAAACATAAGCGCTATTGTAATCTAAAGTAGAATTTAAAAATAAAACTAGACGTTAATAATGAAAGAGCTACCGAACCCTAGTTTAAAATTCGGCAGCTCTTATTGATTAGTGCTTAGTCTGCACTTGCAATGATCTTAGCATATTTAGCCTGAGCATCTTCAGGGCTCATATACAAGTCACTCCAAAATGTTGACATCAGTTCTTGAATCTGATTCTGTGTATCAGGTGAAAGAAGAATGTCTCCTGAAGGAATTACATTACCTCCAGCAAGAATCTTCAGACCTTTCTGCATACAATCGTTAGCAGTTGACATATCGATGTCACCGCGAATTGGCAATGAACCTTTCTTAAGGTTAAACGCCACTTGTACTGCAGGAGAAACCAGAAGTGCAGCTAACTCTTTTTGAGCCGCTTCAACATCAGCATCGTCTTGTACTGGGAAGTAGAATGCATCACCACCAGTATCTAAGATTTCACGCTCTCCTAAACCAGGAAGACATGAATAGTCCGTACCAGCAACTGAACCAGCAACACTAAACTCACCCTGAGCCCAGTCACCATGGATTTGACCACCTGCTTTACCCGTAATAACAAGGTTTGTAGCTAGGTTCCAGTCACCAACGTTTGATCCGATTGCCATTTTACGAGCATCATCAAAAGCACTCCAAACACGTGCATATTCAGCACCAGCTGCGACTTTAGCATCCTTGTCACGGTTAACCGCATACCAGGCTTCATCGCTCACTAGAGCGGTAGCCAAAACACCAAAACCTAAACCTACTTGCCAGCCTTGCTGACCCATTGCTAAAGGAACAATCCCATTAGCACGAAGCGCCGGACCTGCAGCAACAAACTCATCCCAGTTTGATGGAACCGCAACACCAGAACTCTCATAAGCGTCATGACTTAACCATAACCACTGAGCTGAGTGAATATTGACAGGTGCGCAATAGACACGTCCATCAACAGTACATGCATCCAACAGTTTTGACGGATAAATAATATTTCTCCAGTTGTGTTCTGAAGCAACATCAGTCAAGTCTAAAAGAAGGCCAGCTTCGATTAACTCTTCAGCCTGACGGCCGTGATTAAGTTGGGTAGCACCCATAGGCTCACCGCCAATGATTCTACTGATAATGATTGGTCTAGCAACACCGCCTGATCCAGCGATAGCACCATCAACCCAATTATGACCTGTTGCGTTGAACGCCTTGGCAAGCTCTCCAACAGCGTTTGCTTCACCACCTGATGTCCACCAGTGTGTCACTTCAAGATCTGTTGCCGATGCCACATTGACAGCACCAGTTAATAGCGCGGTTGCAACAAGAGCAGTTTTCTTAAAACTTTTTAGTAACATAAGTATTTCTCCTATATATTTAACAAAAATTTACATAAAAACAACTTTAATTCCAAATCAATTAATATCATTGGAACCGGTTCCATTTTAGGTCTATAATAATTAGTGTTTTATGTCAAATTGTGTCATTTTGTAATAAATTATGACAACAAGATATATTCAATATTGCTCTAAAAGTACTTTAATATAGGTATTATGTTACATAATGAACTTCAATATATAGATAAACTTAAGTAATTATGGCAACGATAAGGGATGTAGCAAAGTTAGCAGGTGTTGGAATTGGAACTGTTTCCAGAGTTCTATCTGGAAAAGGCGCTGTATCACCGAAAACCCTATTAAAGGTAAACCAAGCCATGGAGGCCTTAAATTTCACACCAAGCAGTGCAGCACGCTCACTGGTTTCAAAAAAAATGAATACTATTGGCATCTGGGGTACTGAAACATCTGGTGAAATAAATAGAGAAACTCTAAGGAAAATTGAGATTGAACTTAAACCGTTCGAAGTACATTTGATTTTTGCCGATGGGGAATTAAATTCCAAACAGAACCCAAATGCCTCCAGAGAATCATTTGACAGTCTTATCAATAAAGGTTGTGACGGAATAATTATTTGGGGTTCAGACCTTCCTGCACTTGAAATACTTCAGATTGAAAATGAATTCCCGAATATTGCTTTATTGAATAATAAAATCGAGCTAATTGATGATAAGTGTTTTTATTTTAACCACTACCAAGCTGGCTATGTTTGTGGACAACATTTGATAGATAAGGGTCATAGTAATATCGCTTGTATTACTGGATGGTTAGAAACTGATGACGGAAATCAAAGACACCTAGGATTCCTTTCTGCGCTTAATGACAATAACGTTAATATCCCTGAAGAGTTAATTTTTGAAGGGGATTACACTTATAGAAAAGGCTTTGAAGGTGCCCTATCTTTATTAAAGCAAGAACTACCTTTCACTGCCCTTTTCTGTGGAAATGACCAGTCAGCAATGTCCGCTATTGCCGCATTATCAAGCAAAGGGCTTAATGTCCCTAACAATATATCAGTAATCGGCTATGATGACATGAATATAGCCTCCTATACAAGCCCACCGCTGACTACAGTGCGTATTCCATTTAACAGAATGGCAATATCCGCCACGAGACGCTTGTTAAATCTTTGCTATAACCTCGAACTGGATATTAATTATGATTTTCCTATTCAACTCATTGAAAGGCAGAGTGTGAAGAAAATTGGATAGAAAATTAATCTTAATCCCAAGCCCCTAATAAAGGGTTAGTATCAAGATTTGGGACTAATCTTTGACCTCGTGCGAGGCTATGTATTCGATCCATATCTTGATTATCAATCTCAAAATCATAGATATCAATATTCTCTTTTAGTCTTCGTTTTTTTGCACTTTTTGGTATTACAACAGCATTCTGCTGAATAATCCATCTCAGAGTCACTTGAGATGGGGTTTTATTATACTTTTCGGACAACTCTATAATTACACTATCTTTAGCCACATCTCCACGACAAAGAGGGCAGTAAGCCACAGGTATAACACCCATCTCATTCATCTTTTTAAGAAGTATTTCTTGTGAAAGAAAGGGGTGATACTCAACTTGATTACAATAAATATCTTCAAAACCAAGGCGAGCACATTCATTTAAAAGGGTAGTGTTAAAATTTGAAACACCGATAGCCCTTGCCTTTTGGCTTTCTTTAATACCATACATTATTTCAAGCATATCTCCAAGATTAGTACTAAAGGCTGGCCAATGAATTAATAGTAAGTCAACATAGTCAGTTTTTAGATCTGAAAGGCTTTTATGAAATGCATCAACGATCCCTTCATTATTAACCTCGATAGTGTTAATTTTAGTTGTTAAAAAAATCTCTTTTCTATCAACACCAGAGTCAACTATTCCACTACCCACTTCGGATTCGTTTTCATACATGGCAGCAGTATCAATATGACGATAACCTAACTCTAAAGACTTTCGAACTACCTTTTTACACTTACGCCCTCTTAGCTCCCATGTACCAAGACCTATTAAGGGTATCGTTAAGCCAGATTTTGTAAGGGTTTTACTCATACTGGCATTATAATCGACTTTTATCGCATTCTTAAACCCGTGTTAGGATCAAATAATATAGCTTTACTGGTATCCACCTGAAGATCAAAGCCTTTTCCAGCAGTATTTCCAGATTCTGGGCTTAATCTTGCCATAACCTCATTTTTATTCCATTGACCTATCGCAACAGTATCTGCACCCATCGGCTCCAATACTTCGACATCAAATTTAATTTGATGGATAAATGAATTATCGGCGACTAAAGGCTGAATTTCTGTCAGCATTTCTGGTCTTATGCCTAACAAAACAACATCTAAATTCGAATTATTTAGAGCATCTGTGCAGGGGATTGATAATTCATATTTTTGACCGCCACTCTCAATTATTAAGTTTTGATCTTTAACAATACATTCAATAAAATTCATGCCAGGTGAACCCATAAAATCAGCAACAAAATGACTTACTGGATCATTATATATCTCATAAGGCGTACCCACTTGTTGCAACTCTCCATCCTTAAGAACAGCAATTCGATCTGCTAAAGTCATTGCTTCAATTTGGTCATGCGTCACATAGACTATAGTTGTTCCAATTCGTTTATGTAATTTTTTTATTTCAGTGCGCATTTCAACTCGTAGTTTCGCATCTAAATTTGATAACGGTTCGTCAAATAGAAATACCTTTGGTGATCTCGCTAACGCCCTTCCCATAGCTACTCTTTGTCGCTGTCCACCTGAGAGTTGACCTGGTTTTCTATCCAATAAATGATCAATTTGAAGAAGTGAAGAGACTTTTTTAAGAATTACTTCTTGTTCATTTTTTGGCATTTTGCCCATCTCTAGCCCGAAACAAATATTTCTTGCCACATTCATTGTCGGATACAAAGCATAAGATTGAAACACCATTGCAATATCTCTATCCTTTGGAGACTCTTCGGAAACATCATTTCCATCGATAACAATTTCACCGCCAGTTAATTCTTCTAGTCCAGCAATCAAATTCATTAATGTTGATTTTCCGCACCCTGAAGGTCCGATAAGAATTAAAAATTCTCCATCTTTAATATCCAGATTGATATCCTTAAGTACCTCAGTTTCACCAAAAGATTTTTTAATACCATTAAGACTTATACTTCCCATTTTGTTATCCTGTATTTATTGTTTCAAATAGTTGTTGAAATTATTGTTAAATTAACTCACTTTATTAAAGAAGCCTTCTATCCTTTTACTGCACCTGCAGTAAGGCCTCGAACAAAATATTTACCTGCGATTACATAAACCACCAGAGTCGGAAACGCAGCTATAATTGCAGCTGCCATATCCACATTATATTCTTTGCCTCCAACCGAGGTATTCACTAAATTATTGAGTGCCACTGTTATTGGTTGTGTTCCTGCACCCGAATAAACGACACCAAATAAAAAGTCGTTCCATATCTGAGTAAACTGCCAAATTATTGTGACCACAAAAATTGGAGTAGACAAAGGAATAAAAACATGCCTAAAAATTGCAAAGAAACCTGCTCCATCGAGTTTTGCAGCTTTCACTAATTCTGTTGGTATACCTACATAATAGTTACGGAAAAAAAGTGTTGTAAAAGCAACACCATAGATGACATGAACTAGCACTAACCCAGTTACTGTATTTGCTAATCCCAAAGAACCTAAGAGTTTAGCCATTGGCAGGAGAATAACTTGAAAAGGAATAAAACAGCCAAATAATAAAGCTCCAAATATAAATTCACTCCCTTTAAATTTCCATTTGGCTAAAGCATAGCCATTAAATGCACCTAAAATTGTTGAAATTATGACTGCAGGGAATACAATACGAACACTATTCCAGAAATATGGCGCTAAACCTTCACACTCGCTCCCAGTACAGGCAGATGACCATGCCTTCTTCCAAGCATAAAAAGTTGGGTCCATTGGAAGTGCCATTAAGTTACCACTTCGAATCTCTTCAATATCTTTAAGAGATGTTGTAAACATTACATATAGAGGCGCTAAATATATAAATGCAAAAAAAAGTAATATCAAATAAATTAATGTACGCCCAATATTGATATTTGTTAGTTTAAAACTATTCATGATTTTTTCTCGCGTAATTCAGAATACAAATAGGGAATTAAAACAGCCAGCACACCAAACAACATAATCATTGCACTTGCAGCTCCAACTCCAATTTGGGCCCTATTAAAGGAATATGTGTACATAAAATTCGCTGGCAAGTCTGATGAATAACCTGGACCACCACCTGTAAGCGCTTGAACTAAATCAAAACTTTTAATGGCAATATGAGTAAGAATAACAATGGCACTAAAAAAAACTGGCCTCATTAAAGGCAATATAATATGCCAATAAAGTCGAACTGTTGATGCGCCATCAATTTTAGCGGCCTTAGTAAGGTTGTCATCTACTCCTCGTAATCCCGCCAAAAAAAGCGCCATTACAAAACCACTTGATTGCCATACGGCAGCAATCACTATTGTATAAATTGCCATATCCGACTCAACAAGCCAACGAAATTCAAAGCCTACAAAACCCCAATCATTCATCAACTTTTCAATACCTAAACCTGGATTAAGTATCCATTTCCATGCCGTTCCTGTAACAATAAAGGAGATAGCCATTGGATACAAATATATTGTTCTTATTGCGCCCTCAACTCGAATTTTTTGATCAAGAAATATCGCTAATAGAAGACCTAAAACTAGTGCAATCAAGATAAATAAAATTAGAAAAACAACCAGATTATCAACCGCTACATCCCAACGAGGATTAGCAAATAGGCGAAAATACTGATCGAGGCCTACAAATTCCCATTGAGGCATCATACGGCTTTTAGTTAGGGATAGTAAACCAGTCCAAAGAATGAAGCCATACATACAAACAATCATCACAATTGTTGTTGGTGCCAAAACAATTTTTGGCAAGTTTTTCTCTAAAAAATTCAACATGGAGAGTAATTATATTATGAAAATTAAAAAATGGGGCGCCTAAATTAGGCGCCCCTGGTTGTATCTAAGCGTTCTACCAATTAGGCAAAGGAGAAGCGCTTATTGCTATCTGCCTAGATAAACCAATCTACATTGCTGCAGAAACTGAAGCAACCAATTGATCAGCACCTTCTTGTGCACTCTGGTCAGAGTTAAAGAAGTTTGTTGCTGAGTCATATATGGCTCCTGATACTGCTGATGATACTGCCATACCGTGAGCAAAACTTGGTACTAGAGAACCACTTGCAGAAGCTGCAACAAAGGCATCCATTGAGTCGTGAGCACATGAATCAAACTCAGCTCTTGACACACCTAAGCGTGCAGGAATAGAACCTTTGTTTAGGTTGAATACTGTTTGGAAGTCAGTACCCAAAATTTCAGCTGCCATAACTTTTTGAGCGTCAGCGCTAGCTGCATCTGATTGCGCAAAGAAAGCAAATGAGTCTATGTTGAAAGTATGAGCACCTGAAGTTCCTGGAGCTGCAGTACATACGTAATCAGTTCCAACATTATTACCAGCTACTTTAAATTCACCTTTAGCCCAGTCACCCATTATTTGCATTCCTGCTTTACCCTCAATTACCATTGAGGTAGCTACGTTCCAGTCACGTCCAGGCGAATTAGCGTCAATGAATTGACGTAATTTTCCGAAAGTTTCGAAGACTTCTACTGTAGTGTCACTCTTCAAAACGTCTAGATCTACTGGACTAACAAAGGCACTGTTGTAGTAATCAGCACCACCTACACCAAGTACAACTGCTTCAAATAGCGTAGCATCTTGCCAAGCCTGTCCACCATGTGCTAGGGCAATAAAACCAGCTTTTTCAAGCTTTGCAGCTTGCACCATAAAGTCATCCCAAGTTGTTGGAATTGTGGCACCTGCGTAACGGAATACTTCAGGGTTAGACCACATCCAGTTAACTCTGTGAACGTTTACTGGAGCAGCAACATATTTACCATTGTGCTTCATTACGTCTGAAACAACTGCAGGTAAAAGATTATCCCAGTCATTTGCTTGAGCAACACCATCGATGTCAGCTAAAAATCCTAGATCACCCCATTCTTGAATTGAAGGGCCTTTGATTTGAGCTGCAGTAGGAGGATTTCCAGAAATTGCTCTTGACTTCAATACAGTCATCGCATTTTCACCACCACCACCAGCAACAGCAAAGTCAGTCCATCCAACTCCAGCGTCACTCAACTTCTCTTTTAAGTAATTTACACTTGCAGCTTCGCCTCCGCTAGTCCACCAGTGTAGAACTTCTACATCACCAGCACTTACCGATGTTGTAGTTGCTAGAAGCGCTGTGGCCGCTAGCGTTGATATTTTCATTGTCTTCTTCATAACTATTTTCTCCATTGAAGTAATTTTCATAAAACAAACTCTGCACACCATTGAGCAGAATTAAGAATTAGTTTATTACTGGGTATATTTCAAAATGTACTGATTTGTTACAAAGGATTACAAATTGAATCTAATCGCTCAATAAGTAACAAAAATTAATATATCTATAATATCTATTGCTAAGGAGTTGAGCGACCTAGGGCGAACTCAAATGGCACCCTAGAAGAGTGATGGTGCCTAATTGGAGAATCAACTGACAAATCAATCAATAAAGTAAACCAAGACAAGTATTTTGTATTACTCTGTTTTTTAAGACAGAAAATGTATACACCAGTCATCAAATACATGTTTTCTGATAATTTCTTATTGATAGTTTGACTATCATCAATTTCTACCGAAGCTTGGCCTTCTATAGTTCTAACAAAATAGTCCTCTATTTGTTCTGGAGTAGATAGAAGGTTTGGCAAAAAAGTTGGTAATAAAGTAGCACCTTCATGATACATATTCAGAATGCACTCTAGATTTCCATTATTAAAATATTCAACCCAATGATCAACAATATTTTCTGGGCTTTGGCCTCGGCTATTCTTCATTAAAATTCCACTTAGTGAATACTAATTTAGCAATTTTTTTCGATTTTTTTCGGGATAAGTATCCCAGAATTTAATTCAGTTCTGCTTTTTTTTGGAGCCCTTGATAGATTTGCAATAATACAATTACTATCATAATTACAAACAAAGCTAAACTAATAGGTCTTTCCCACATAAATGAGAATGAGCCATCATTAATCAACAACGCTCTTCGTAAATTCTTCTCTAGCATTCCACCTAAAATAAAACCTAATATTAAAGGCGGCATAGGATAGTTTAAAATCCTTAAAACGAGTGATAGTAAGGCAACAATAGCCATAAAATAGATATCAAACGCATTAAAGGAAATTAAATAAACTCCTGTAACAGAGAAAAAAAGCACCAAGGGCACTAATATATTTTTTGGTATTGCTAATATACGAGCAATATAAGGAATTAAAGGTAAATTCAAAAATAACAAAACTACATTACCAATATACATTGAAACAATAACAGCCCAAAAAAGCTCAGGCTGCTCAATATAGAGTCTTGGCCCTGGCTGAACGCCAAATGATAAAAGAGCGCCTAACATTACAGCGGTAGTTCCGGACCCTGGTATACCTAAAGTTAATAATGGCACAAAAGAACCTGTACATGCTGCATTATTGGCAGTTTCAGGGGCAGTCAAGCCTTTGATTGATCCTTTCCCAAACTTGAGCTTGTCTTTTGCAGATGCGATACTTCTCTCGAACCCCCAGGCTAAGAAGCTTGCAATTGTTGCTCCTGCTCCAGGAAGTACACCAACTAAGAAACCGAGAACTGAAGATCTTCCAACTACAGGTACCATTTCCTTAACTTCTTCTTTAGATAACTTAATTGATCCTAATTTAGCTTTACTTGCATCAGAGGCTTTAAAATTGATGTCCATTTTTTTAAAAATAATCATAAATGCTTCACTCATGGCAAAAGTAGCCATAACTAACAAAACAAAACTAATACCATCCATTAAATTTATATTACCGAAAGCAAAACGAGTAATATCTGACAAAGCATCTTGGCCTACAGTTGCCAAGGCAAGTCCTAGCGCTGTCATAACCATGGCCTTTAGGAATTGACCTTTACTTGCAAATGCGGCAATAGATAATAATCCAACACACATAAGTGCAAAGTAGTCAGCAGACTGGAAACTTAAACTTACTTTTGCTAATTGAGGGGCAGCAATTAATAAAAATATTGCTGCAATTGTGCCTCCTGAAAATGAAGCATATGCTGCAATCGCTAATGCTTTGCCTGCTTGTCCATTTTGAGACATCGGGTAGCCATCAAACGAGCTCGAAACTGTTCCTGCAACGCCAGGGGCATTAATAAGAATTGACGAGGTTGAGCCTCCGAATATAGCGCCATAGTAGACACCTGCCATCAAGATCATAGCCGAGGCTGGATCGAAGCCATAAGTAATTGGAATCATTAGCGCAATAGCTGACATTGGTCCAAGACCAGGAAGCATACCAATAATAGTTCCGGCAAAACACCCTGCCATTACCATAAAAATGTTATAACCACTAAATGCAGTATTGATACCTATTAATATTCCTTCATTCATGAAATCACTCCTAATGCATGTAAAAAAGGATCTCGAATATAAACATCTAATAACTCATGAAGTAGAAATTGCAGACCTGCAACTACCGGGATTGAGCTAAAAATAATAACCTTAGGACTACGAACCCCAAGATAATAATAAGCAACCATTAAAAATAGGTTAGTAGATAAGAAAAATCCAATTGATTTAATAATTATTCCGTAGGTAAAAACTAGCACAAATAAAACAATCACTTTTAGCCACTCATAGTGGCCAAGCTTTTCATGTTCGTTTTTAGATAAAATTAGAGTTAAAAAAGATACAAAAATACCAAGGTAGGAAATGAATTTAGGAAACGTTCTTGCATTAAAATCAGCGTCTTCATCAAATGCAAATACTTGGATTTCACCTGCAAGATAGGAATAAACAAGAAAGATAAGGAGAAAGATAAGTGCACTTATACGTGTATAGTTAATAGTCATTTACCTCTCTCCTTTTTTATAACAATCTTAAATAACGCCTAATTTCTTCATTAGGGCTGTCATTTCTACAGTCTGCTTCTCTAGGAAGCCCATGAAATCAAAACCAGGGTTGTAAATGTTGACATAAGCGTTACGCTTACGAACAACTTCCCACTCTGGAGTGCTTTGCATATCGCCAAGCATTTTCGCAATTTCATATCGATCAGATGCGTTCATATTTGGTGGTCCGAAGAATCCTCTCCAGTTAACAAAATATGCATCATAGCCTTGCTCTTTAAGTGTTGGAACACTTGGAGCATCAGCTGAACGATCATTAGCAGTGATTCCTAAGATACGTAGCTGGTCACCAGCACCAAGAGCTTCACTGAAGCCGGTAGACAATACCTGAGTTTCGCCTGAAAGCAAACCAGCTAGAGCCTCACCACCACCATCATAAGGAATATAAACTACATTGTTTGGATTAGCACCTGCAGATTGAAATGCAAGAGCACCAATCAAATGGTCCATACTTCCACGAGTCGAGCCTCCTGCCATCTTGACAGATTTAGGATCAGCATTATAAGCGCTCACAACATCTGCGAATGACTGGTAAGGCGAATCAGCTGCAACAGCAATCGCGCCAAAGTCTCCAATAATTCCAGCAATTGGGGTTACATCTTTATAAGACAAAACACCACTTGCAGCACTATCAGATACATATCCTGAATGACGACTAATCGAGCGAAGTACAATTGGTGTTGATTGCACCATAATTGTATTTTTAGGTTGCGTTTTAATCATCCACGCTAGTGCCTTACCGCCACCACCGCCAGACATGTTTTCAAAAGATGCTGACTCAAGAAGGCCTGACTTAACTAAAGCTTCGCCAGTACCTCTTGCACAGCCATCCCATCCACCTCCAGCACCACCAGGAACAACAAAATGCAACTTGTCAACTGCAATTGCTGAACTTGAAAGAGCGCCAAACATGAACAAGAAGGATACTAATTTTATGAATATTTTTTTCATAATTTATCTCTCCATTATTAATATCTACTCAACATTAAGTAGATAGTTAATTAACAAATATATAAGGAGAACAAAAAATATTTGTTGACTAACAAATCCAATCATAATCTTCGAGCCTTTCAGAAAACTGTCAGAATTTATACTTTTTTAAAAGGTATCGCTTAAATTTAAAGATTAAGATCATAACTTGCATTAAGCCAGTCTTTTACCCATAGAATGGCTGTAGGATCAATTTGAGTAGCAATTTTTTTAAATTGAATTGCCTTTTGGCCTGTTGATTGAGGATAAACCCCTATATAGTTTTCAGAGGTTTCAATAAAATCTATCTGATTAATAATGCCTTCGAATGCCTTTGAATATGCATTAATAATTTCTGGATTAATATTTTTGTTGATTACAACCATTTTTTGGGCAGAAAAGCCTGCAATGAAAAATGCTTTCCATGCATTCCAGTCATCGCCTGATGGCTCATTGCCATGGACTTCTACATACACCTCTCTAAAGGTGGGTATATCAGGAAAGTTGGGGTCACGCACAATACTGCCTAGTTTATCTAAAGCACCCCATGTCATGATTGGTACAGCCTCACCTTTGTCCACAAGAGGTGTAACCTTTGCTAAAAATGAAGAAGATGTTTGATAATCAATATTGACATATCCTTGCTCAAACATTAGCCGCCCATCTGCTCTTCCTTTAATACCAAAGATTGGCTCAACATCCATCCCAAGCATACTCCATGCTAAAAGCGGCACAAGATCAAGTCGAGTTGGCCCTTGCGATGCAAAAACATAATTCTTGTTTAAAGCCAACTTTAGGTCTTTTTTCCATAATGCTCCCAAATCTTTTGGAAGATAAGCTACTCCACCTGTAGATGAAGCTAAGAGAACCTCCCAATCATTGTAGTCATACTTAACTCTCGGATCATTCAACAAGAATGGAAATTGAGTGGAACCGGAAGTTGAAAAAATAACTAGACCGTCTTTTGGAGCTTGTGAACTAAACCAATTTGCACCTTTTGTAGAGCCAGCTCCAGGCATATTTATTACTTCAACAGTTGGTTTTCCAGGTAAATACTCACTAAGAAGAGGTGCGTAAAAACGCGCCAATACATCTGCCCCACCACCAGCAGAAAACGGAACAACCCATTGAACATTCTTACCGCTCAAATCAATCCCTGCAGCCACATTATTTGAAGAAATAATAGAAAACAAAACAAATAATGCAGAAAAAATAGATTTAAATTGCATGTTATTGAAAAATTTCATTTGGGTTTATCATATACAGACTTAATTAAATTTTCAAATATTTAGTGAAATAATAGATTCATCATAAGAATTTAAACTGTCCGCAAGCTGTCGCGAGGAAAAATCTTCAATTCTGTTGATATAAATTCATTTATACTTTTTTCTATTGGAGGTTTTTTAGAGAAAAAATGCGAATTGTTCTGGTCGAAGACAATCAGATGCTTGCTGAGGGGATACAAAAAGTCCTTTTGGATGAGGGGCATTCCGTTGATTATTTTGTCGATGGTGGCTTAGCTGATCAGCACCTAAAACGTGAAGGGGCTGATATAGCAATTATTGATATTAATCTTCCCACTCTTGATGGCGTATCTATTACCAAAAATATAAGAACTCGTAAACAACTTTTTCCAATTATTATTCTTACTGCTCGAGGAGCAACAAAAGATAGAGTCATCGGACTTGATGCAGGTGCAGATGATTATTTAGTGAAACCATTCAAAATGGATGAACTAGACGCACGCATAAGGGCTTTATCTCGAAGAAATACTTCGTTACTACCAAATAGTGAAAAAATAGGTAATTTAAAATACAGTAGAAACTCTCGAAGACTTTACTTTAATGATCAGGAATTAACATTAAATAGAAGAGAACTAACTTTGTTTGAAATTTTATTAAACAAAAAAGGTCAGTACATTTCTAAATCGTTTCTTGCAGATACTCAATATGGAGTTGGATCAGATATCAATATGAATGCAATTGAGATAAGTATATCTCGACTAAGAAAAACTCTTGCTAATCACAGCATCCAAATTACAACAGCTCGAGGAATCGGTTATATGATGGATGACAAACTAAAATAATGGATGAAAAGACTCTATCTTTAAGAAGTAGACTTCTTTTTTTAATAATACTGCCACTAGTATTGATTGTATCAGTCGGCACGGTTGCTCTTTATTTTGACTCGCAAAAAAAATCACAAGAAATATATGACAATCTTCTTCATACCATCTCACAGGTAATTTTAAGGGATACCGTTCTTAGTGACGGTGACTTATTAACTGAACAACTTCTAGAGACGTTAACAGACTCCTTAAATGATCAAACTTTTTATCAGGTTAGAGATGAAAGCAATACTCTTTTTGTGGGCTACTCTAACCCACCTGTAATACCTAAAGAGTCTGAAATTAAACCTTACCAACCAATTTTTTATGATTCTATTTATCACGATCAATCAGTCAGGGTAATTTTTTCAAGAGAATTTATTTCTTCTATGGAAATTCCTGGATGGGTTAATATTTACGTTTGGCAAACTCGAATTGGACAGAAAAAATTACTTTATGAGCTTGCTACCGATGCCTTTGTGACAATGATAATCATGTTAATTTCAACGGCTTTGATTGTTTGGTTTGGTGTTCAGTTTGGACTCAAACCTCTTCTCGAACTTCAAACTGCAATAAGAAAAAGATCTGCTGATGACCTTAGTGAAATAACACGAACTGTGCCTAAGGAAGTATCAAGCCTTCTAAGCTCGATGAATAATTTATTCTCTCAATTAAGAAAAGCTTTTACAGAAAAAGACGATTTTATTGCCAATGCTGCTCATCAATTAAGAAACCCAATTGCAGGAATTCAAAGCCAGGCAGAAGCAGCTGAAAAATCAAAAACTCTTGAAAGCATGAAGACAAGAATTAGAGATGTAGCTAAAGCTGCAAAACAAACATCTAGACTCACTCAACAATTACTTTCAATGGAGCATATTTCTCAGAGATCGATCAAATCTGAATTTAAGATATTAAATCTTGTAACAATCACTCAAGAAATATTAACTAAATTTGCATTAAGGGCTGACAAACAAAAAGTTACTCTATCTTTAATTTGCAATGAAAATCAAATTTATATTGTTGGAAGTGAAACATTCTTAAGTGAGGCTATTGATAATTTAGTGGATAACGCCCTATTGTATGGCTGTCCAAACGAAGGATCAATCGTTGTTGAGCTTAGATTAGAATCTAATTTTGTTCAGTTATTAATTAAAGATGACGGTAAAGGAATTAAACCAGAATTACTTGGAAATGTATTTGATAGATTTTTTCATGATTCAAAATCAAATAATGGGGGTAGTGGCTTAGGTTTATCGATAGCTAAAACAATTATTGAACTTCATGATGGCACTCTAACTCTAAATTCAGATGAAAAAGGAACAAGTCTATTCATTTCAATTCCACAATTCCAATCAAAAGATAACTAACTATAAAACATTTAAAACCTCATAGCAGGCTCCCATGGTATGGTAGTCAACTTTTCCTGCAGGACTTTTAAGATCATCATATTTGTTATTATTTGAATCTATAATTCGAAACCAAGCGCCATACTTGTGATCGATCATATGCTTCCAACTATATTCCCAAATACGTTCATACCAATCCCAATAATAGTCATCACCTATTCGACTAGCTAACAATGCAGCTGCAGCTAGTGATTCAGCCTGAACCCAGAAGTACTTATCTTTATCACACACATCGCCATTTGGAGCAAATCCATAATAAAGTCCATAATTTTTTTCATCCCAACCCATCTCAACTGCATCATCAAACAACTCTTTGGCTCTTGGGACAAGCCATTCTTCATCAACATACCTTTCAAGAATAATCAATAACTTCGCCCATTCTGTTAGATGACCTACTTGAAAGCCCCATGGACGAAATAAATCATCAGGGGAGTCTTTATTGTATAGCCAATCAATTTGCCAGCTAGAGTCATAATGTTCCCATATTAGTCCTTCAGCAAGGCTCGCCTGCCTAACACATATGTTTTTTGCAATTAGAAGAGCGCGATTTAAATATTTCTTTTGATTTGTAGCCTCAAAAGCAGCAATAAGTGCTTCACAGGAGTGCATATTTGCATTTTGACCACGGTAATCAGAAACCTCGCTCCAGTCACTATTTATCTCATCAGAGTAGAGACCAAACTCATCAGACCAAAAATACCTTTCCATTAACTCAAAAGTCTCGTCGATATAGCCCCTAGCTTCATTGACACCTGCTTTGTATGCGCTTGAATATGCGAGCAATACGAATGCCAATCCATAACAATAGTTAGTTGAGTCTTTTACATCTTTACCTTCAACAATCCAGGCATAACCGCCAGTTTTATGATTTAGGTGGAAGCTTCTTAAGTACCCTATCCCATGAGTGATGGCATTAGCGTATTCATCGTTATGAAACTGAATTGAAGCCATTGAATAATTAAATATAAAACGAGCACTACTTACCAAATGCCTAGTTTTGAAATCATAAATACTTCCATCATCACGAAAATGTTGGAAAAAGCCTCCGATCTCCTTATCAATACAGTGAGGATGATAAAAAGACATAATCGAACTTATATGACTAACCAAGAACTCTTTATCTTTAAATTTAGGATTACTTAATGAACTCATTACACAGGAAAATATACTTCAACAACCAATCCTCCTCCCGGGCGATCTTTGAGTTCAAGTTCACCACCATGGATGTTGGCAATACTTCGAGCTATACCCATTCCGAGACCGGAGTGAACATCACTTAATTTATGCTCTAGGCGATAATAAGGCTTAAAAACATTCTCTTTGTCGGCTTCACTCAAACCTGGACCTTTATCTTTAATCTGAATAAATATTCCTGTTTTCTTTTTTTGACCACTCACCTCTACACCATGTCCATAGTTGAGCGCATTATTTATTAAATTCGAAAATAAACGCTCGATAGCTATTGGTCGCCCTTTCATTAATATATCGCCTTGAATATTCATCTTGATAGGTAGGCCAAGAATCTCTTCTTTTTTTAAGATTGACGTTAACAATGTTGATAATTCAATTACGCTAGTATTTTCATGTTCTATACCATCTGTCATGGTTTGAAGACTTCCCTTAACCATAGTTTCAAGGTAATCCAAATCACCAATCAGATTTTCTTTAATAGGCCCATCTTCAATTCCCTCTACTCTAAGTCGAGCCCTAGTTAGTGGCGTTTTAAGGTCATGCGAAATCGCTGCAAATGAACGCTCTCTATCGGCAATAAATTTTTGAATGCGCTTAGCCATTGAATTAAAGGCACCTATAGTAGCAATCATCTCCTTGGAGCCCTTCTCTTCCAACTGTCGAGGATTTCGCCCTTTTCCCAGAAGGTCTGCCTGATGCGCCAAAACTTTTAATGGAAGAACAAGCCAACGAACAAACAAAAAAGTTAACAAGAGCACTGTAAGTGAGACCGCTAAAAGAGTAAATATTCTTTCACCGTTAATCCAATCAATACCCAATAACAACTCTCCTTTAGGAACGACCGCAGCTAAATACATCCATTCATCTTCATCAATTGGAAATTGAATGACGGTAAATGGGCTTTCATCTTCAGGATCTAAAAGTGCAAATCTCTTCCAAGTCGGTGATAATGACACCATCAAGTTGTTGCCTGTTAATATTTTTAAATCATCGAAAGTAACGAATGTAATTTCCATACCTTCAATCTGTCCAAGTTGGGCAGTCATACTTTTTTTCAAGTGATTCCGAACTAATAAGGAAAATTGAGATTCTTTAATCGGAATTAAATCAATGTGTTGTTTGTTTACTGAGACAAAGAAACGGGTTCCACCCATATCTCGCAACTGATCAAGAACCATATGACGATACTGCTTTGGTAATTTTTCAAAAAACGCAATAGTTTGACCTATACGGGAGCCCATAGACTCAGAAACTTCAATCATTCTATCTCTTTCAGAGGACTGGAGCTGGCCCACCCACAACCATGCGCCAAGTATTTGCGCTAAAAAAATACCAATAAATAGAACTATTGTCATTCTGGCAACAACAGTCTTTGGCACTAGTTTAGATAAAAAGGTAAACACTTTGCTTAATTTTTTAATAGGAGAACATACCCCTTTCCCCTTACACTTTGAATAATTTCACCTTCAAAGTGGTTACTCAATTTATGACGCAATCGACTAACAATAGTGTCAATTGATCGATCTAATGGATCTACCTTTCTGCCATGCAACAACTCACCAATTTCATCTCTACTTAAAACTGCACCTATATGTTTATGAAAAACACAAAGCAGATCAAACTCAGTACCAGTTAAATCCAATTCTTCTCCATTAACAAATGCACTCCTGGCTGCATAATTCATGACTATGTTATTATCTACATCTTCTTCTTTTACTTCTGAACGTCTAAGAAGAGCCTTGATTCTTGCTAGAAGCAATCTTGGATTGAATGGCTTACCCATATAGTCATCAGAGCCTAGCTCTAAGCCTAATATACGATCTAGGTCATCACTAGCAGCGGTAAGCATAATAATAGGTATATTTGACTTTTGACGCAACTTTTTACAGACCTCAAGACCGTCTATCCCAGGCAAACCAATATCTAAAACAACTAAGCTAAATCTAGCTTCATCTTCTTTTAGAAATAACTCTCCATTAGTAAAGGCCTCAACTTCGAAACCATTTTTTGTCAGATATTGGTCTAATAACTTAAGAATCTCTAGATCATCATCAATGATTGCTAATTTCTTCATTTGATTAAAAACTCATACTTATTATTTCACATAATAATACTAGTATAAACGAGTACACATAATGTGTCTTTTTTTTTCAAAGTGTGTCAAAAAAACGAACTCATTTGAGGTTATTTTTATTTATAAGTCTTAAATTACCAATAATTCAGTCCAACTCGTGGTGTATCTGTTTGACCTAAAATCAGCCCTTGGTTTCCATTTATCATTACCCACTTCGCTAGCATATTTGAGTGATTCATTAAAACGCTTATTAACAGACCTTATAGCATTAGATTTATTAGAGCTTTCTATTTTTCTTTGATCATCTTTATTAGTCAAAAATAAGTCTTGTTGTGGGTAATTTTTAACCAGATTACTTAGCACTATACCGCCCTTATAGAATGAATACCCTGGCTTATAGATAATCTTAAGTATCTTAGATATTAGTGGAATAAGCTGGGATTCATCCTGGATAGCGGTTGTCATCCCTACAGTTTTTGATAAATGAATGCATGGCTTATTTTTTTTATGAGGATTGGTATAAATAAACACGTTAATAGTTGTCGTTGCTAATTTATGATCATTTAGTTTATTGATAGCTTTTCTAGCAAGACTAGTTAAAGCCTGATTTAATTCATCAAAGTCCTTTAAATCAGTGCCAAAAGAGCGTGAAGAGACAATCTGTTGCCTTGTTGGTGGAATGGATTCAATGGGGACACAGGAATTACCACGAAGCTCTTGATAAACCTTCTTTCCATTAACCCCTAAAAGGGTTTCGATGATGCCAATATCTGTTTGATAAAAGTCATAGCTAGAATTAATATTGATATGATTAAGTTTTCTAGCGCTCTGCCTTCCTATACCCCATAAATCACCGACCTCAACAGATTGTAATAATTTGCAGTATCTTTCATAGGGTAGCTCATCTATATCAAAAACGCCGTCAAATTTTGTATACTTTTTAGCAATTCGATTGGCAAGCTTAGCAAGAACTTTAGTGCTACCGATACCAACACATACTGGTACTCCCGTCCAACTCTTAACCTTCTGTCTTAAGGACTGCATATGGTTCCTCAAGTGAAATGGCAACCCTGCTAAATCTATAAAGCTTTCATCAATAGAATAAACCTCTTGAATAGGGGAATATTGGCTAATAATTCTCATTACTCTGGAGGACATATCTCCATACAAAGGATAATTAGAAGACTTAACTACAATGCCATTTCTAACAATCAAGCCCCTTACTTTAAAATAAGGTATCCCCATTTTAATACCCAATGCTTTGGCTTCATTAGAACGGGCAATAATGCAGCCATCGTTATTAGAAAGAACAACGATTGGCCTCCCTTCTAGCTTTGGCTCAAAAACTCTTTCACAGGAGGCATAGAAGTTATTGCAGTCGACTAATGCAAACTTAGCTTTACTAGTCATACTGATGTATCACCGAGGTCACAACACCCCATATGATGAGCTCATCAGTACCTCTAATCTTAATATCTTCAAACTCAGGGTTTTCAGCCTTAAGTGTTATATTTCCTTTGTATTTATGTAGGCGTTTAACGGTGAACTCACCATCAACAACTGCGATGACTATCTTTCCACTTTTTGGAGTTAATGATTTATCAACTATCAGTATGTCACCTTGATGAATTCCAGCACCGATCATTGAGTCGCCTTGTGCTTTGACAAAAAAGGTAGCCTCCTGGTGATGAATAAGGTGGGTATTTAAGTCAAGCGTATCCTCCAAATGATCATCCGCTGGGGAAGGAAATCCTGCTTGCACGCGAGAGGTGAAAATTGGAATCAAGAGCTCTGTTGCATTGCCTTTAGTCAGAAGAACCTCAACACCTGACTTGATTTGAGATTTATACATCTCGATAGAAGGAGTAATAGAATCAACAAGACTAATAGGTACCCTAATAACCTTAGTTTCTTCTTTAAAATTACCTGAGTTTTTTTTACGACCAGCACCCTTTCTGGCGCCACCATGACTGTGTATATTCATAACTAACTTGATTTATGTAACAATATTCAAGTTGAAATTATAAATCAACTAATATAGTAAGTCAACGATGGTGATAAGAAAAAACTAAACGCTAGCTAATTGTCGTAATTGTTTTGCTGCATTGCTGTGACGATAAATTAGATCAGCCTCATCCTTGCCAATAATTTTTCCATCAACAACTCTCCATTTTCCAGCAATCATAACTCTATCGGCCTTTTGTGCGCCACATAAAAGTAGAGCTGCTAAAGGGTCATGGCTACCAGAAAACCTTAATTCATCTAACTTAAATAACGCAAGATCTGACTGCTTTCCGACTGCTATCTCACCAATATCACTCCTACCCAAGAGCGTAGCAGAACCTTTGGTTGCCCAGTTATATGCCTGCTGATGAGTAATCTTTGAAGCGCCATAGCGTAAACGCTGCAAATACATTGCCTGCCTAAGTTCAGCAATCATATTGGAGCCATCGTTGGAGGCAGAACCATCAACACCAAGACCGATTGTAGAGCCAGCCTCTTCAAGTTCAAGGCTGTGACAAATACCAGAAGCCAGCATCATATTGGAGCTGGGACAGTGACAAATACCAACCCCGAAATCGCCTAATTTTTGTATCTCTTGTTGATTGAAGTGTATTCCATGAGCCAACCAAGTTCGATCTGACAACCAGCCAACACTTTCAAGATAATCTACAGTCCTTAAGCCAAACTTTTCTAAACAAAAATTCTCCTCATCTATCGTCTC
>Ga0207990_1000543_pt1 | contig 21822 bp, 17 predicted proteins | sample ETNtaG_8_FD_185780 | JGI IMG/M metagenome (GOLD analysis project Ga0207990, IMG submission 185780) | Marine microbial and viral communities from oxygen minimum zone, Eastern Pacific Ocean - ETNP201406SV75 (SPAdes) (version 2) | ecosystem: Environmental > Aquatic > Marine > Oceanic ...
GACTGTACCAGTGCAGCAGGTTCTCAATTCCAAGTTTTGTGTAACCATAAAAGTTCATAGGTTCGGTAGGATGCGCCTCATCCATCGGCAGGTATTGCGGCTCTCCGTATACCGCGGCACTTGAGGAAAAAACAAAATTCTTTACATTCGCTGCCGTCGCGGCATTGAGCAGGTTAACGGTTCCGCACAAATTATTTTCCGCATATTTTTCCGGTTCTGTCATCGACTCTCCGGCTGCTTTCAAAGCAGCAAGGTGGATTATTGAATCCACACCTTCCATGGCTGACTCCAGTTGTTCCGGTTCCAGAATGTCTCCGAGAATAAAAGGGATTCCGGGTAAAAGGTTTTCCTGCAGTCCGCTGCTCATATTATCAAAAACAACTGGTGATTTTCCAGCATCACGCAGTGCTTTAACAACATGCGAACCAATGTATCCCGCACCTCCGACGACTAGTATTTTTTGCTTTTCAGAATACACTTAGATTGTTTTTTTTGAATCTTCGACTATTTCATAGAGCACTCCAAAAGGAGCGTCATCGTGAGATTTTGGATGCAGGAAAAATACTGTTGTTCCACGTGAACCCGGACGGGGAGCCGCGTCAATAATATGGAAATTCTCTGCTTTAAAAAAATCAAATGCCGCCTTTGCATTTTTAACGCGAAAACCAACATGCGCCAGACCACCGCGGCCGCCGTTTCTGTCAATCTGTTTTTGAACAGGAGAATCAGCTGACATCGGTTCAACCAATTGAATTAAATTCGGGCTTTCTCCAATCTGCAGCAGAACTTCCCTTACCTGATCACTGCCACCGATTTCTTCACGATGAAGCTCGCGGAAACCAATTTGCTGATACATGCGTACCTGGCTTTCCAAATCACCTGCACAAACCGCAATTGCGATATGATCAACAAAAAGAAACCCCGGCGGTTCGTCAGCCTTAAGCTCTGAAAATATGGAGTCAGAAATTTTGTCTGTAGAATTTGTTGCAGGCATTATTATTTGTTTTCAGCTACTGACAGAAGATTGTCTTTTTGTAAACGATGCTGGTGTTAGAGTAAAAGACACATGAGGAAAACAATCGTTTTTATGTTTTTTTCACAAACAGTTAAGACGGTTTTTGACACGCTTTAAACAAATCGCCCATCTGTCGCTGAAAGCTGCTCATAATATTGCTGCACGCCTTCTTCAAGCGACATAAATTCACTGCTGTATCCGGCAGCACGCAGCTTATCAAGTCCGGCTTCAGTGAACTCCTGGTATTTACCACGCAGGTCCTCCGGAAAAGGAATGCTTTCGATTTCACCACTTCCATGGAGGTTTTGTAGAGTAGTGGCAATATCCTCAAAACTACGTGCTTTTCCGGTACCAGCATTGAAAATTCCGCTGGTTTTAGACTCGTAAAAATGCAGATTGATTTTCACTGTGTCAGCTACATGAATAAAATCCCGCCTGAAACTTCCGCTACCTTCGAAAAGCTTCATCTTTCCTGTTTCCTGCAGCTGATGAAAAAGATGGAAAGCGACCGAAGCCATACGGCCTTTATGATTTTCCTGAGGACCATAAACATTGAAGTAACGCAGCCCCAAAACCTGGCTTTTAACTTGCGGTAAGACGCGACGCACATAATTATCGAAGGCAAATTTAGAAAAACCATAAACATTTAACGGGTATTCCGCTTCACGTTTTTCTACAAAACCAGCCTTGCCGTTACCGTACACTGAAGCACTGGAGGCATAAAGAAAATCAATGCTGTTTTCCAGACAATAGTTGAGCAGAGTTTTAGAGTATTCGTAATTGTTGGACATCATGTATTTGCCGTCCTGCTCTGTAGTAGAAGAGCAGGCACCCTGATGAAAAATCGCGCTCACCTTCTGAAACTTGTTGAGCTTCTGCAAAAACTCATCTTTGTCGATGTAATCAGCAATGGAAAGACTGTTCAGGTTAAGATGCTTTTCCGCATTACTCAAATTATCGACCACAATAATATTTTCTTCTCCAGCCTCATTCAGCCCTTTGACAATATTACTGCCAATAAATCCGGCTCCGCCAGTAACAACGATCATGCTTGCTCCATAATTAAATTGACAATACCTGTTGTCGATTTCCCCTCAACGAAACTAACAACCTCCACTCTTCCTCCATTTTTTGTAACAGTTTGATAACCTACAATATCTTCCGCGATATAATCACCGCCTTTAACCAGCACATCCGGAAGCACAGTTTCTATTAAACGCTCCGGAGTTTCTTCATCAAAAATCACAACGCAGTCAATTGCTTCAAGCGCACTTAGTAATAAAGCCCGGTCTCCCTGCAACATGATTGGGCGGCGCAGTCCTTTTAGTTTGCGTACAGAAGAATCAGAGTTCAGCCCCAGGATGAAGATATCCGCAAATGCAGCTGCAGTCTGCAAATACCTGATGTGGCCGGCATGCAGCAAATCAAAACAACCGTTGGTAAAAACCAGACTCCGCCCTTCTTTGCGCCATTTCCGGACTTGCTCCGCAATCTCGGAGAAAGCTGTTATTTTATAATCAGTAAATGTGTTTTCTGCAGGCATCTGTTTTTTTGTCTGAGTGAGAGTGCTTATTTTAGCATAACAACCTCTTGAAAACGAATTAAAAATGACAGAGGAGGCTTGTAAAACAAAAGAATTAAATAGCACTTTTTAGGCACTGATGCTGAGTTTGACTTGCAAGAATGCCCAAAATAAAATCTAATAAAGGGTTATTTATTACCATAAATGCAGACATCACAAAAATAAAACAAAAAACAGGACTAAGATGATTCAGGAATTAAGGGAATATTCAAATAACATATTTTTCAAACTTCTAATGGGCGTTATTGCAGTAACCTTCGTGTTATCGTTTGGAGTAGGAGGTTTTTTTGGTGACCGTAAGGAAGTTGTGGCGAAAGTCAATGACCAGGAAATTTTACTCAAAGAGTACCGTGAAGCCTATCAAAACCGGCTGGGTGCTTTGCAGCAGCAGTTTGGAGAAAACGCGGAACAATTCGCGGAACAGCTTAATTTACGGCAACAGGTATTCAATCAACTGATTGACCGGCATCTGCTCTTGACTGACGCAGCAGAACTTAATCTGGTAGCGACTGATTTAGAACTTCAGGACTATATCCGCAAGCAGCCATTTTTTCAACAAAACGGGCAGTTTGATTATGACACATATGAAACTGTTTTGAGTCAAAACAGGATTGTACGTCACGAATATGAAGCCTCTTTGAGAGCAGACATTCTACTGGCCAAAAAACAGCAGTTGCTGGGAACAGGGCTGGTAATCTCTGACAGCGAAGTTGAGCAGACTTTCCGCAGAAATTTTGAGAAAATTGAAGTTGAGTATGTATATTTTGACCCGCAGGCTTTTGTTGAAAAAACTACTGCAGAAGACGCAGAGCTCAGAAAATACCTGCAGGATAATCCTCAGGAATTTCAAACACTGAATCGATTCCGCATGGAATATTTCACAATTTCCGCGGACTACTACCAGGACAATGTAAAAGTTCGGGAACGTGAAGTACGTCGTTATTACAAAAAATACGCCGAAAATTATGTTACTCCGCCGGAAGTCAAGGCGCGTCATATTCTGCTCAAGCTCATTCCAGACGCTCCTGAAAATGAACAGCAGGAAAAACGTGAACAGCTCAACAAATTGCTGGCTGAAATAAAGGCAGGATCTTCATTCGAGGAACTGGCAAAAAACCATTCCGAAGATGCAACATCTGCTGAAGGTGGTGATTTGGGTTGGTTTAAACCCGGAGAAATGGTCCCGGCTTTTGAATCCGCCGCTTTTGCCCTTGAAGCAGGACAAGTGAGTGAAATCGTGCAGTCTCCTTTTGGACTGCATCTGATTAAAGTCGAGGAACGCAAGAACGAAATCACAAAATCTCTGGATGAGGCACGTGAAGAAATTACACTCATCCTCGCCGAAAGTCGTGCACAAAAACGGCTGGAGGAAGAACTCGATCGCTTAGCAGGACTCGCAGGTGAAGCCTTTACGGAAGAAGCACAGAAATTGAACAGAGAGGTTCTTATCGCAGAATGGTTTGACCGTACAGAAGTCATTCCTGGACTTGGCTCCGCGGCCGAGCTTGTGCCGGAACTAGTGAGTCGCAAATCCGGTGAAATGGGTGTCTGGAAACGTAATCCTGTTTTGGGACATGTAATCTACCGTCTCAGTGAAACAAAAATTCCGGAGACACGGCTTTTTGAAGATGCAAAGGAAGACTTATTTAAGGCTGTGCGTCTGGAAAAAGCAAAAGCTGTTGCCATCGAAAGCGCGAAAAGAGCTTTGACTCAGCTTGAGGCAGGTACAAAATTAAATAATCTTGTTAAAAAACATGGACTCAAAACCGAAACACTGGAATTTACTGCAAACACAAGATTCCTGCCAAACATCGGTGACAATACGGAGTTCCGTAAAGTCGGTTTGCATTTGAATGAAAATTCGCTTTTTGGCTTAAGCCTGGATGGGAACAGGGCTGATCTGATTCAATTCAAAAAACGCAGTTTGAGCGAAGATAAAGCGCTCGAGCAAAAAGACAAAGTCCGAGCGCAACTGCTCCAGAACATGCAGCAGGCACTGCTCAGTAAAGAGTTGAAACGTTTACGTGATTCAGCAACTATTGAGGTAATTAATCCGGTGTTCGGTACACCAGGCTCTTCATGATTTTAGACTTTTGACTGATCACTGTTCATTGAGCATTGTACATTGATCGCAGACAAATGATCATTGACGAATGCCCCGCCTTCACTATTCAAACCACTTAGAAAAACTGATTGTGCCGCTGGCACATGAACTGGACAAAAGGGATCCGTTTGACACTGCAGATATCGTGGTTCCGAATTTCAGTCTGGAAAAATGGATCTCGCTCAAACTGGCGCAAATCAGAGGAATTGCCGCAAATCTGCGTTTCATCACGCTGGAAAAAGCAATCAACGAAGGGCTCCAGAATAAGCTCAGCGAGCGCCACTATTCTTTACTTAAACCGGAAACCATCCAGTGCCTGCTGCTGGAGGTTTTACGGGAAAAGCTGGCATCTTCCGATCCCCTCTGGCAGCCCGTACACAGCTATCTCGCCCCCCAAACATTTATACGTCCACAAGCACGCGAACATCGAATCTATCAACTCGCAGGCCGGCTGACGCGCTTGTTTCTGGAATATGAATTTTCCCGCAATGACGAACTGTTGACTCCATGGCTGGCGGGACAAAATGCGATTGATCCCGATCCACTTGGAGCAGAAAGTTGGCAAAGGGCGCTCTGGACTGAACTCTTTGGTCCGGAAGGCAAATTAACGCGGCACAATTTCAAGGCCCGTCATTCATCATCAGCAGACTTTCAAGCAGAACTGTTCAGTTTAACCCAGCTTTACCGTATTTGTCAGCACAAAGCAAATCCGCAAAACGTAAATTCCACAACAGAAAACGGCATACCAGCAAAAGCCCCGCTGCATGTTTTTGGTGTTTCATATCTCTCACAGTTTCATCAAAAAGCCCTCACTGAGCAACTGGCGCATGTGCGTGATATTCATGTCTATGCGCTTAATCCGTGCATGGAATTCTGGGAGGATGTGCAAAGTCTTGGTGAGTCAAAAGCCATGAATCTGAGAGCATTAGCAGTCGAACGTCAACGTTTTAAAAAGATAAAGTCTTTAACTGAGACAGAAATTGTACTCGGAGAATTACTGCAGGATGAAGAGGACAATCCATTTTTACAAGCCTGGGGACGCCCCGGACGTGAGAATATCAGGTTGCTGAATCAATGGGCTGACTGGGATTTTACCCCATGGTTTGTAGAAGCAGATTCTGCTGAAATAACCACAGAAGGCACAGAAAATCCGCAGCACAATGTGCTGAATCAATTACAGGAAGATATCCTGTTCCGGGAACCACGCCGTGTCAAATCCCTCGAATTGGAACAGGACGAAAGCCTGATGATTCTAGCCTGCGCGAATCCGCGGCGGGAAGTTGAAGCTGTGGCAAGTTTGATTTGGGACTGGATTCGGCGTGATCCGGATTTACGACTCAATGAATGTGCCGTGATCGTACATGATATGGAGCGTTATCAGCATGAAATCGAGCAGGTTTTTGAAAGCATTTACAATTTACCGTACCATTTGATTGACGGAGCCAGCAGCAGCGCGGGCCGTTTGGAAGATGCAGCAGCGGCACTATTAGGTTTATGCTTCACTGAATACTCCCGGCGGGATTTATTCACTTTGATCAATAACCCCTGTTTTCTGGGAAAATTTGAAGACAGTGCGCCGGCTGGAAAAAACACTTCGGGTGAGCCTCTACAAATTGAGCAATGGCTGGAGTGGGCGGATGAACTGAATGTTTTTTACGGTATCGACAATGAGTCTCAGCAGGCACAGGGTTATCTCCATTTAGAGCAGGACATCTACCACTGGGAACAAGCTTTTCGACGTTTGACTTTAGCTGAAATGGTGACCGCTCCTGCAGAGACAGGGTTATTTTCGATTGCAGAACAACAAATAGCACCCGCGAAAATTCCTGATGAGTGGAGTGAGGAAGCAGCACGCTTCATGCTGATAGTACGTTCCTTAATTGCCGATACACGCGACCTGCCAAAGTGGAAAATGAGTGGAAAAGAGTGGGGCGAATATCTACAGATTTTGCTTAAAACCTACCTCAAACCGCTTGAGCAGGCAGACGAGGAAGCTTTCCAGAATTTGCTCCGTAATGTGCAGGCAGCCCGTGATCTGGACTTGGCTCAAGAGCATGAATGCAGTTTCAGTTTCAGTACGATTCACGAATTTTTCAAACAAAAACAGCAGTCCGGAACCTTACAACGTGGACATTATTTAGCAGAAGGCGTTACCGTTTCATCTTTTCAGCCCATGAGGCCGATTCCTTTTAAAGCAGTATTTTTATTAGGTTTAGGTGAGGGCATGTTCCCGACACCGTACCAGCGTGACACCCTAGATTTACGACACATTCCGGTAAAATTGAGCCCCGCCGTGGAAGGCCAACAGTTTCGTGAACGCCGCCTGGGTGATGTCTCGGTGACAGAACGTGACCGCTACATGTTTTTAGAAACTCTGGTTTCCACGAGAAAACATCTGGTGCTGAGTTACGTCTCCCAAAACGACCGTACCGATGATGAACTCAACCCTTCATCAATCATCCAGACTTTAGTAGATGAGCTCGACAGCGGTTATTTGAAGAATAATTTTGAAAAAATTCAGCATCCGCTCAAAGCATATTCTTTAAGCTACTTTCCGGAATTAACTGATTCCGAAAGTGAAAGTGCCACACCGAAAAGTTCACTGCCTAACTATGACCCCGCGGCATTCAGGCAGGCAAGAGTTTTTCGAACTCGTGAGTTGTTTGATCAGGAATTTAGCGACACCAAAGGTTCTGCTGGATTTCAACGGATATCTCCGGAATGGCTTTCTCCGGAAGTAATTCAAGCCATAGCCGAAAACGATTTCCACCCGGTTGTTCCGGAAAGCAGCACGGAAAATAATCTTCATCCTGTTTCGTTTACACATCTGAGAAAATTTCTCGAATCACCGCTGCAGTCAACCGCAAGTCAGCTGCTGCGCCTTGATGAAGATGAGGAAGAGCGAGACGATATAATAGACGAACCTCTTGTGCTGGAGCGCCTCAGTGAATGGTCACTGCTCCGGAAAGTATGGGACAATGCCCTGACACTTCCGGAAAATAGTCCACGCTCTGCAGCACAACCGGAGTGGGAGGAGCTTTATCATTTGCAGGCGCAGCGGATGGAACTGGAAGGTGAAATGCCGTCCGGAATTTTCAGAGGAGCAATGCAGACAAGGCACCTGAGAATTCTTAAAAGCTGGCAGAAACAGCTCTGCATAGCACTGGAAATTGACTGGCCTGGCCTGAAGAAAAATCTTCGTCAATATCATTTAGGCCCAGTTCAGGAAGGAACTTTTGATTCCGGATTGACTGAATCACATCAACTTTTTCCGGCACTCTGTCTCAAAAATGAAAATTCTGCAGAGGCAGACACAGATATAAATGAAACAAAATTTTACGGAAAGACCGAATGGTGGTATACTGATGAGTCCGAAAATTGGCACGTAATTTATCTCAGTGAACGTGAGAGCAAGGACAAAAGCTGGTTACGCCATTTTTTAGATGTGCTGATTTTACGTGCAGCAGATTTGTTGCCGGAAAACGCAAAAGTAACTGGTTTGTGCATTGCAGCAGAAGGCAAACTGAAATCAAAAACGATCCAACTTCCTGCTCAACAGCAGGCGCGGGATTACCTGTTTAATTTACTGCAGGAGATGAATGCAGAGGACGCGGCTGTCCTGATGCCAGTTGAATCGGTGCTAGAAATTGCAAAAGAAAATTTAAACTCAACCAATTACAACCAAAGATTTACGGAATGGCTGGACAACAAACTGAATTCATCCAGAGAAACCAAAGGCATCAGTTCACAATACGGCCCGGTGAAATATATAAAAGATGCTGCTTACCCGGATAATCCATATCAACTGATGAACCGGCGCTTTCAATTATTTTTTGAAACATTTTCGGTTTGAACCTTAAACTGCAAAGTAATGGAAAAACATCTCAAACAAATGCAGATTTTACTGGAAGCAGGCACACCGTTTGTTACAGTTACTTTGGTGGAGGCCAAAGGTAGTACTCCGCGTGCGCAGGGAGGAAGGATGCTGGTCACCGGGGAAGGCTTGAGTTCTGGAACTGTAGGCGGGGGGCTGGTTGAAGCAAAAGCGCTGGATTTTGCACTTGATTTTTTAGCGGAAACTAAGCCCACTGAACAAACAAAATTTGTTCAGTGGAATCTCAACCGTGACGCAGGTATGAGCTGCGGAGGCTCGGTTAAATTATTTTTTGAACGTTTCCATACCAACATCTGGGAAATTGTGATTTACGGTGCAGGGCACGTCGCACAGGCGCTGATTCCACTGCTCTTGACTTTGGAAAGTCAACTGACTTGTCTGGACACACGGCAGGAGTGGCTGGATAAATTACCTGATTCTACAAAACTAAAAAAACTTTGCGTGAAGTCACTGCCGGAAACAATAAAAAGCACAGCAGAAACAGCTTTTGTGCTGATCATGACTCAAGGTCACCGCAGTGATTTTTACATCGCTCAACGATTTCTTAAACGCAACACACAGCCTTTTTTGGGTGTAATCGGCAGCCGTTCAAAAGCTGCCAAGTTACAAAGAGAGCTTAAAAAAGAAGGCCTCAAAAAAGCGGTTACAGAACGTCTCGTCTGTCCGCTAGGTTTTTCGCTCGGCGGTAATAATCCACAGGAAATTGCCGTCAGCATCAGCGCTCAACTGCTTTATGAGCGTGACAAACTTTATCAAAAAATTCATCCACGTAACCCTCTACCTGAAAAGTCATGAACCAGTTAAATCTTAGTCTACCTTCATGGATTGCTTCATTTTTAAATGATCAGCCAAAAATTATTGCTGAGCAGGAAGCTCAAATGCGTTTTGTGCTCGCCTTAACTGAACGTAATATCCGAGAAAAAACCGGAGGTCCGTTTGGATCCGCCGTTTTTGAAATTGCTTCCGGAAGACTGGTTTCGGTCGGTGTTAACGTGGTGGTTCAGCAAAACTGCTCTGCCGCTCATGCAGAAATGATGGCACTGATGCTGGCGCAAAAAGAACTCTCAAACTTTGATTTGGGAGCTGCTGACTTTCCGGCTCACCGTTTGGTAACAAGCGGAAAAATGTGCGCTATGTGTTTAGGAAATGTTTGCTGGTCCGGAGTTAAAGAGGTTTTATCTTCCGCTGAACCGGAAGATGTAGAGAGTATTGCAGGTTTTGACGAAGGTCCAACACCACCGGATTATAACGCACAACTTGAGAGCAGGGGAATTAGAATTGTACCTGGACTACTACGTAGTGAAGGGCAGAGGGTCTTACAACTTTATGTTGATTTGGGGGGGCTGGTTTATAACCCTGAGCGCAATTAGTGAGTTATACTTTTCGTAACTCTTCCACGATCTCTAAAAAAGCGTGAATCATGCGGGAATTTCTCCGCTCCCTTAAACAAACTACATGAGCAGTGGTGTAAACATCCGCGTTTTTCAGAGTTAATTTTCGCAGGCCCGGATGCCACATGAATTCCTCATCAGAAACCACACCAATTCCCAGTCCTCTGGAGACCGCCAACCAGACCGCTTCTCGGCTGCCGATTTCCATCACCGGACTGATCTTAACTCCTGCTTTAGTTAATGCTTTTTCAAAGGCACGCCGCGTTGTAGAACCGGGTTCACGCAAAATAACAGGCTGATTTTCCAATTCTTCAATTCGGAGTTCCTCACGCTCCGCCCACGGATGTTCCGCATGTACAAACACAACCAGAGGTTCCTGACAAAATGGAACTGCTAAAAGACGCTGATCTTCTTCCGTCTGCGAAAGTACTGCGACATCAACCTCAAAACTAAGCAGGCTTTCGAGAATTTCCTGTGAATTACGGACGGTGACCGTTATTTCCAAATCAGGGAAACGCTCATGAAAAAGCGCTAGCATTTCCGTTACATGGAAAGGCCCAACTGCTCCGATCCGAAGATGTCCTGACTTAAAACCACCTGCGTTTTGCAGTACTTCCTGAGCTTCTTTTTCCAGAATCTCCATGCGCTGAGTAACAGCAAAAAGTTCTCTACCTGTTTCTGTTAACTCAACTCGACGCCCACGTCGATGAAATAAATCCACGCCGTAAAAACTTTCCAATGCCTGAACTTGTCCGGTGATGGTCGGTTGTCCCACATGCAGCACCCTGGATGCTGCAGTGAATCCTCCTGCACTGGCTACGGCGTGAAAAGAGCGGATTTGGTTATAACTGACCTGCAAAAACAGCGACCCCTGCGGTCCGGGGATAGAAGTTTCAGGGACTGAATTATTTCCCATTTTTGTTAGTCTGAGTCTTTTTAAGGACGTTCTCCTCTTGCGAGACGCACGTTAATATCCTCAACAACATCAACTAGTTGGTCAAAAGTATCAATCACATAATGTGCACCTGCTTTTTGGAGGATATCCCTGGTTTTAGCCAACCTTCTCTGGATTTCTTCTTCAGGCAGAGAAGCAGCTTCTTCAAGTGTATCCATGTCCATGTAATTGCTGTAACGTGCGATACCTACTCCCCAACAGCCAGCTTCGAGTGCCTCGCCAACACCTGAAACCGTATCGTCAACCTTGACCACCGATTGGATAGGATTTACATTCATCAAATCGAGGTTACGGTAAACCATAAAAGGTTTAGGTCTGGCTCCATTAACAACTTCATCACCAGCCACGGATGCATCAGGAGTGTAACCCTGTTTTTTTGCATCTGCTTCAAGGATGTCCACCATGCTCCTGACGAAGCCTGTTGAACTACCAATCTTAATTCCTTCTTTTTGAAATTTCTGTGTTACTTCCGCAACGTGTGGAAGAAGCGTGGTATACTTCCTGAGGCAGGCGAGTTGCATCGGCACAAAATCTTCGAACATATCATCCACATCAGTTTGATCAGGATATTTACCATGTACGCTTTTCCAGCGCTCACGGATTTCAGGCACCTTTGTCAGTTCGAGGATGTGAAGGTCCTTGCGCAGTCCCATCGGTCCTCTTGCTTCCGCCATGCTGATTTCAACTTTATATTTCTTAAAAACATCTACAAACACTACCGCAGGGGCAAGTACGTATTCATCTGCAGTGGTTCCACTCCAGTCCAGTACAAGACCTTTCACCTTGCCGCGATAACCCCGATTGTATACATAATCTGACTGAATACTCATTTTTTCCTTAGTTTTTAGTTAATAATAATTATTCCCGAAAATTTCGAGAGTTTGAAAATATAGATTTTAGCAAGCTTTTCGATATCTGTAAAATATCATTATTGTATCTTATCTATTTATTTGTTCAATAGATAGCTGTTAATTAATCAGCATCTACAGATAATAGTTTCGTAAAATCTCTGAGCTCCATAATTTATCATTTTGACCGCAGATAGAAATCTTAATAATATTAGTGTTTAATATAGAACAAATTCCTCGCTTCTTACGCAATGAAACGTTTTTGTGATTTTACGAAGCCATTATACAATATTTACATTTCAGAAAATCACCGGTACAACATCTACGCAGTCCTGTAAATATAAGCTACTGTCTGAGCGATATGCCCTGAACGTGTCGAAGTGGAGTCGTGCATTATGCGGTTTTGGAAATTATTTATGCTACACTATTAAATTAGCCTTGACTAATTTTAATTTTAAGTCCATATTAATTAACAAGCTGATTATTTATCCGCTAAATTTCCAGTTTAACAGTTGACTTAGTAATCAGCAGAGAGTTCGGCACGGAAGCTAAATTCGATTACACCGAAGTCGGGTATAATACTGATAAATAGGCAGATTTACTCAAGAACCTGAATTACAGGATTTTTAATAATTTTTTTTACAGGAGCAATAATGTTATTGAATAAAAAAGTCATCACTCTAATCATCGGAAGTCTTATTTTGCTTCCACAGTTTGCCTTTTCAGCAGAAGTCAACATTCTTTCCGAACGGCAGGAGTTTTTGCTACGTCCTTTTCTGGATGTCTTTGAAGAAAAAAGTGGAATCAAAGCAAACGTTGTTTATCTCAAAAAAGGATCTCTGGAGCGTCTGAAACAACAACCGGGTTCAGTAGACGCAATCCTGACAGTGGACATTGCGAACCTCACTGCAATTGCAGCTGCAGGTTTGTTTCAGCCGATTCAATCACGAATTATTGAGAATAATGTTCCGGCTAACTACCGTGACCCGAATGGGTTTTGGACTGCTTTAACAGCGCGCGCGCGCGTTGTTTATTATTCAAAGGATCGTGTCAAAACCGGTGATTTGACAACTTATGAAAAACTTGCTGATCCTGAATTCAAGGGGCGTCTCTGCACGCGTTCCGGTTATCACAAATACAATGTAGCACTGATTTCTTCCATAGTTGCGGAGCATGGAAAGTCTGCCGCCAAAAACTGGTTACAAAGTTTGAAAAACAACCTTGCACGAAAACCACAGGGCAATGACCGCGGACAGGTCAAAGCTATTTTTCAGGGGCAGTGCGATGTTGCGCTGGGCAATACTTACTACATGGGAAAAATGCTCGAGCGTGAAGATCAACGTGCGTGGGCAGCATCTGTGGGGATATTTTTCCCGAACCAGAAAAACCGCGGAACTCACATGAATGTTTCCGGCGGTGCAATCACCAAAGCCGCAAAAAACAAAGCCGAAGCAGTAAAGCTGCTGGAGTTTCTTTCCGGAGATTTAGCACAATATATGTACGCCCAGGTTAATCACGAATATCCAGTCAAATCCGGAGTTCCGTTTTCCGGTATCGTACAAAGTTTCGGCTCCGGGCAAGAAGGCGTCAAAAAAGGTGTTTTCAAACAGGATCAGCGTAACCTGAGCGAAATTGGGAGTTACCGGAAACAGGCAATTGAGTTATTGGATGAAGTTAATTATGATAATTAAAACACTGCATCTGATTTGAAAAACAGTCCTGATTAAACAGCAATAGCAGCTCAAGATGAATTATAATTATTTTGTACTCGCAAGAATTTTTCATGTCCTTGCAGTTGTTCTCTGGATTGGAGGAGTTGGATTTGTTACTACAGTCCTGATTCCTTCTATCAGTAAAACAGAAGAACCTGCAGCGCGGCTCAAAATTTTCGAAGCTATTGAAAACAAATTCGGTTTTCAGGCAAAGCTGACAACTTTGGTCGCTGGAATTTCCGGTGTGTACATGCTGGAGGTCACGGACGGGTGGTCAAGATATCTAAACTATGAGTTTTGGTGGTTGCACTTAATGACTTTTGTCTGGGCGGTATTCACACTGGTTTTGTTTATTCTTGAGCCGCTGTTTCTTCAAAAATGGTTTCACAGACAAGCGGAAATAAACAGCGAGAAAGCCTTTCAACTTCTACAGATAATGCACGTTGTGTTACTCTCATTGAGTATCTTAGCGATAGTTGGCGCGATTGGAGGGTCACACGGTTTTACATTTAAATTTTTACCTGCAGAGCAATAACTGCACAGGAAATCGCCGCAGAAGAATTTCGGTGGATTCCTGAGAATTTCAATGTATATTCAGGCTTTTTCTGCTAAATTGAGTATCAATAAAAACTCACTGCATTAATACCATGAGCGAACATTCACAAGTTATTGAAGAATATCTGCTGTTACTTTACAAGCTGGACCGTTCCGGAGAAAAAGCTAAGGCGGTTACTCTGGCAACGCGTCTTGAAACCAGCCCACCCACCGTTCATGCGACGATTAGCAGAATGCAGCGTGATGGACTGGTCAACGTCAAAAAATCAAAAGAACTGAGCTTGACCAAAGAAGGCCAAAGAGTGGCTGAAGACATTGCCTACCGTCATAACCTTTCCGAATATTTTCTCTGCAATACACTGGGTATTCCATGGTATGAAGTACATCAACACGCACACCGTCTGGAACATGCCATGACACCTGTTGTCGTAGAAAAACTGGCAGAATTTTTAAATAATCCGCAATTTTGTCCTCACGGAACACCTATGCCCGGAACTGCTATGCCGAAAAACACAATCACCCTCATGGAAACAGAACCGGGAATGATGGTGGAAGTCGCGATGATCGGCGAGGTTTTAGAAGACTCGGTGGATTTGATGAAGATCCTGCATGAGCACTGTATTATGCCCGGCAACCAACACAAAGTTGTCGAAAAAACTGAAGTAATGCGCTCCATTTTATTAGAATCCAAAGAAGGACCTTCGACTCTGCCTTTTCATGTTGCAGAGAACATTTTTGTGATTCAAGTTCCACTGGACTAAAACCCGCCCGAAAACCATGACTTGCTTCTCCCGCAAAAGATGAGATCTTCCGCACATTCCGGAGGCTGGAATTTTTTTACCCTGTCTCTTGCACTCTTGTTTGCCCTGCCTTTTTTTTCATTAATATTCACTGCTGCTTCCGCAGAGGAAAATGTCTGGGTGCATTTACTAAGCACGGTCATGCCAGGTTATCTAAAAAACACGTTCTGGCTGATGCTTGGTGTCGGCAGCGGAACCCTGCTCTTAGGCGTGAGCACGGGTTGGCTGATTTCAATGACAGATTTTCCCGGGAGACGGATCATGGAGTGGGCGCTGCTTTTACCGTTGGCATTTCCGGGATACATCATTGCAATGGTTTATGTAGAACTGCTGGAATATTCAGGTCCTGTGCAGACGCAATTACGTTTGTGGTTCGGCTGGCATAATTTCCAGGATTACTGGTTCCCACCAGTTGCTTCAGTCGGAGGTGCGGTGACGATGCTCTCTCTCGTGCTATATCCATATGTCTATCTGCTGGCCAGAACAGCATTTCTTCAACAACCTGCGACTTTAATTGAAGCCAGCAGGATGCTGGGAAAAAGCAGCAAAAACAATTTTTTTCATGTTTCTCTACCACTGGCACGTCCGGCGATTGTAGTTGGAGTCAGCCTGGCCATGATGGAAACACTCGCGGATTTTGGTACAATGCAGTTGTTTGCAGTACAAACTTTCACCACCGGAATTTATCACACCTGGTTTGGTGCTTATAACGCTCCGGGCGCCGCACAACTGGCTTTGTCCCTGCTGATGTTTATCAGCGTCTTTGTTTTCCTGGAACGCTACTCACGTAAACAACAGCGTTCCCACACCCAAAACAGTATCCAAACCCAGCATCCGCGAAATCCGCTTTCCGGAATAAAAGCTGTTGCAGCACCGCTGTTTTGTTTGTTTCCGGTTGTCTTTGGTTTTGCGCTGCCAGCGGGCTTGCTGATTCAATGGGCGGCAAACAGTTGGCGTGAAGTCATGCTTGAACGTTTCTTTAGTGATGCAGGAAACAGCCTGATACTGGCAGGTTTAACCGCTGTGCTGGCGGTGCTGCTGGGAGTATTGATGGTTTACGGTTCCAGAATCAGCAAACGCCGCAGAATTCACTGGGCGGCCCGTTCAGTCAGTCTCGGTTATACTTTTCCCGGACCGGTTGTCGCACTTGGAGTACTCTTGCCTTTTGCCTGGTTTGACCGGACAATAGATGCCTGGATGCAGGGGACATTTGGAATTTCTTCAGGATATTTACTGAGCGGAACTTTGTTCATTCTGGTCTTTGCTTACCTTGTACGCTTTCTGGCTTTAGCTTACGGTACAGTGGAATCCGGATTTGGACGTATCACTTCCGAAATGGAGGACGCCAGTCGCTCGCTGGGAAAAAACACCTGGCAAACTTTAAAACGGGTTCACGTGCCTTTACTGCGCGGCAGCATGTTGACCGCGGGATTGCTGGTTTTTGTCGATGTGATGAAAGAATTACCTGCTACTTTGATGCTCCAGCCGTTTAATTTCAGTACACTCGCGACACGGGCTTATGGATATGCAACCGAAGAACTGCTCAGGGAAGCCTCTCTCTGGTGCTTGACAATTGTCGTTGTCGGCTTGTTTCCGGTTGTTTTTCTAAACCGCCAACTGCGTGAATCAACACCACAAAACCTTCAGGATAAAGACCATGATCGAATGCCGCAACCTCGCTAAAAACTACGGCACACTAACCGCAGTCAGTGACATCAGTTTACATTTGCGTGAACAAGAATTTATTTCCATTTTAGGACCATCCGGCTGCGGGAAATCAACCCTGCTGCGTTTGATTGCAGGTCTTGAAGTTCCCTCTGCGGGACAGGTATTTTTGCAGGATAAAGAAATTTCAGGAAAGAAAATAAGCCTGCCTCCGGAACGTCGAAAATTCGGCATGATTTTCCAGGATTTTGCTTTGTTTCCACACCTGAGCGTGGAAGACAATATCGCGTTTGGAGTAAACGGATCAGCAAGTGCGAAACAGCAACGAGTTAAGGAACTGCTGAAACTGGTCAGTCTTCCGCATCTCGCAAAAAAAATGCCGCATCAAATCAGCGGCGGCGAACAGCAGCGAATCGCGGTCGCCCGTGCGCTTGCTCCACGGCCACGACTGATTTTAATGGATGAACCGTTCAGTAATCTGGATTATCAATTACGACAACAACTGCGGCGTGACATCCGCGATATTCTCAAACACGAAGGTGTTGCGACTATTCTCGTCACTCATGATCAGGTGGAAGCCATCACGTTTTCCGACCGTGTACTGCTCATGCATGACGGGAAAATGGTGCAGTCAGGAACGCCGGAAGAAATATATCAACATCCCCAAACACTCTGGGCCTCTTCTTTTGTGGGTGAAGCAAATCACCTCAGTGTGGAATGGGAGGCTACCGCGCTAAATTCTCCATTCGGACTATTAAACGTGCCTGCGGATATCGGCAAAGAGACCCGGATTTTGATGGTGCGTCCGGAAGATTTTGTACTTGAATCAGGTACTGACGGTAAGAGCAACGGTATTGTGAAAACAGTTGATTTCTCAGGTTCAGTACAGACTCTCGGGGTGGAACTAAAAAATGGAGAAACTATTCAGGTGAGCGGATCACCGCATTTATTGTGGACTCCGGAAGATTCTGTAAAGATAACCGCTGAAAGATATTTATGCTTCGACTCTGCCGGAAACAGGCTAAATGGTTGCTCTTCCGCAAGAGTCTCAAAGTAATTTGATAAAATCAATTGGGGTGTATTAATTCATTTTTTCCACCATAAAGTATGACCAACAGAGTGCAGCCTGATTTTGAGTAAGAGGCATGTTCACTGCCTTTTTCAAATTTAATATAATCACCTTTTTTGAAAACCTCCCCGTCATCATCAATTAGTTCTCCATCAAGCACATAAAATTCTTCGCAACCGTTGTGCCGATGTAGATTTGACGAACTGTCCGCTTCAAAACGAATGATAAATACTTCATGCTCCAGTTTCTCGTCTTTACTCAGCGGCAGCCATTTTAATCCACTGGTTACTTTTCCGTAGCGATTGTACGCCAGCAGTCCCTCTTCTTTAGTTTCTATAATCTGTCGTTTTTCCAAAATGCTCCTTTCAAGGATTTAATTAATTTCAAGGAACATCCTTTCACAAATCTGTGAGAGAATTTCTTGTCTCTAGTTACAGATAGCAATACTCAGATTCTGAATTGATCTATATTTTTATAGATGTTCGATAAATTTTTCGCCTGAAATGGGATGGATGTTAATTTCTTGTTTTCCATTGAGACTAGATATTTCCATAAAAACTGAAGTACCTGGAAATGAACCACTACCATAAAATTTATCAATCGCAATTTCTTTAAGAGGATTTTCCAGTTGAATACCCTTAATTTTAAGGTCTTCCAGAACAACCAGCAATTCATCAAGTTCTAAAGACTCCAATGGAATGCAGACCGCATTCAATTGTTTTTTTTTCAACTGCTGATTCATGACTTCCAGCTCTCTTGAATGGTTGACATCTTTTCCTGCAACACCATAAACAAGACAACCATCGTTTAATTCAGAAACTCTATAGCAATTTATAAGCGCATCCATAGAAAGCTGTCCCGGCGCAACGGCATCTCCAAAACTCGCATATGTGATTGGTGCACCGTAAACTGTTGTCATAATACGACTACACGTCCCCTTCTGTCCCATTGCAAAGCCTATTCGAGCAATATCTCGGGTTCTATTCCCGACCCATTGAAGCATTTGAACAGAGTGTGCCAATGTTGATGAAGTTGGAACAACCTTGATGGCATCAGGATAAAAGCTTTCCATTTCTGATGTTAATTCCTCCAGCACTTCAATACTGGGCATCGCCTTAAAATCATGATGACTAATCACGATGGGTGCATTTTTTTCAGCCATTGCAACTAAGGCCTCTGTTCCCCATTCCATATCAATAATATCGGCCCCAGCTTCTAGAACTGACTGATTGATTAGAACACGCTCTTCTTCTGTTCCAAAAAACTCACCTCCATGGTCTGGATGACGAAGAGTAAAGAGACAACTTAGTCCTTTTATTTTAGTTTTTCGGACTAATTCCACTACATCATCTACCGAAGTGCCATTATTAATAAGCAGATCTGCTCTGATTTCAACACAACTGAGTTTATGATCCAGAGCAAAGTCGATTTCTGTTGCATTATTAGCCACAATACCAATGACCCCCTCAAGGGGGAAAGAATTAACCATATTATTCCGTAAAAATGTTTATTCAGAAATCGTGTGGGTTGAAGAGAACATGAAATTCCTAGACAGGAATTATCAGTGACTCCTGATACTGTTTCAACAAACTAAGGAAACGGGATTCACTTTAATCCCAGCCATGAAAGCCGAGCCTCCTGGATTTGTTATGACTTAGAATTTCATCCCAGTAACATTCCAGAGTGGCATCAGCAAATCCCCAATTTCCTTCAGAATGTCATCAATATTGTCTTTGTTATACCTCATCCATATGGGTCTGGTTCCCGTGGATTTAATTCTCTAAACAACGCCAAAACGTGTTGCACTTAGAGTTTGTCCAGGATGTATATTAATATTAAAAAAGCAAGCAGGGCAGTTTTATGGGTATAATGGATTAGATCTAAATATTTTCACAATCAATCCATATATTATTAATAATTCTATGGATTTTCTCTTGTATATAAAGCAGAAATTTCTTCATCACTAAGTGAACGGCTATAGATTCTAACATCATCAATTTTACCATTCATAAAATCACCTGCGTGAGTATTGCTAGCGTTACCATCAAAACTTGAGGCTTCAGAACCCCAACCTATGAAACCATAATGTTTTGATCTTGAAGAAGTACCAAGATTTCTTCCAGAATGTGAATTACTATCAGAGGCAACCTCTTCTCCGTCAATAAAAATCTTTTTATCTACTGTAGTAGATGAATTATACCATCCACAAATGTGATGCCAAACCCCATCTTCATAAGAATCGGGGGCCCCTAAGTCATTAATATTAGCATTTCCACTGCTATCCGCAGTATCCCATCCAACATATGTATTTACATCATCATTCAGTGCTAATCTATAGCTTTCCGAACGATCGAATGAAATTATGAATTTGTCCTTTGTTGTATCTGTAGATAATACCCAAGCAAGTCCTGCATAAAAATGGAATTAATCCTCTAAACAACGGACACTAAAGCCGTGTGTCTTATAGGTAGTACCTGAACCTGACAAGTTGTTTTTGTAACTTTGATAACGATAGTAACCTTTGTTGCTAACGGTACTGCTTGTCCAAGTGTAAGAGTATTGTTTTATACTAGTATATACACCATTTGTACGAAGCCTATAACCATTACCACGTGCATTAAATCCGCTACTTGTCTCATTATCGGCACCTGTATTTGGGCTTTGCCAATATTCGATTCCTGGTTCTTTCAACTTTCCACCTGCTGCACCTCCGTTTCCAACTTCGTCTTCTAAATCATCATATTCATCTGTAGAAGGTACATGCCAACCTTCCGGACAAATGTAGCGACCACTGCTGTTATCTACTGCATACCAGTTATACAGCCTGCCATAGGAATCTAAGTTTGATGCATTATTGTCATAAACACCATATGCACCAGATGTATCACTGCCCCAAAGGGAATTGTTGGTAATGTTGGTTATGTTATCCCCATTTCTATATTTTGTTACTTTTAGATTTTCAGCCATCCAATGCTGATCACCTATTACTACAGTGCTGTATACATTCCCGTCAATATCAACTAATCCTGATATGCTGGTGAAGGTAAATGAATAGTCAGGGCTGAGGAATATTTTTTCATCAGCCCCATAAGTTGTGTTGTCTGCGATTGTGATGGTGTAGGTGGTGTTGTCAAATCCTGAAACCGCGCTGATGCTTAAGTTGTCGGAAGCATTATCGTAGTTCACTGAAAGTCCTCCAGTCAGAGAGGGACTGATAGTAACCGTGGTATTGTCCAGAGAGGCAGAAGTCATCGCATTGCTGAAATGTAGGACAATGGTTTCATTATCTCTGACATCATTACTTCCATTGTCAGGTGATGTGCTTGAAACATAGGGTCTGGCCTTTGAAATGAAATTACTGAGATTGTCGGTACCTCCGTTCAGGGCGTTACCGGCCAGGTCTTTCACTTGTGAAGTCACTTTGATCTGGTAGTTGGTGCCGGGCATCAGATTGGATCCACAGGTGCTGGAGTAAAAAGTCGGGCAGAGACTGTTTATCAAGTTGATACGAATGATACTGAAGTTCATGTTGTCCGAAGTTGTAGGAGTGCCAAGCTGGAGACAGTTGGTGTTGGTCGAAAAATTGTCGGGACTTGTCTGAATTGTCGCCGAATATCCGTCACAGGATGTTGTGTTTGAATTGGTCAGAATTGTTGATGAATTAATCTCCTCGTTAAAGCCGAATTCAAAGCCAGTTGTGGACACCACACTCACATTATCGGACCCATTGGCAGGACTGATGCTGATCAGTTTCGGTGCCGTGGTGTCCACCATGTAGCTCGAGTTGTCTGCCACTGAGATGTGCGTGAGCGTAGCATTGTTGCCGGCCGCATCCCTGATCGTGCCGCTATTCAGTGCAAGGGCATTAGCCCCGATGCTGATGCCGTCGGAGTCAGTCTCTCCAGCCTGGATCGTGTATTGGAACACCAGCGAAGTACTACCGCTGCCTGAAGCATATGTCGCGGTGCGGTTCGTGCTGCCAACAACCAGGGTGAGTGTCGGAGTGCCGCTTGCAACGATGACCGACTCACTGAAGGTGGCCGTCACTGATACTACGTCTCCAGCATTCAGCAAGCTATTCTGTGATCCTGTTGCACTGCTGATTGCCACGCTGTTCACCGAAGGCGCTGTAGTGTCGATAACAATTGTACTTGAACCGGAGGATGACCAGTTGCCGACTGCATCCCGCTCCTGGACATAGAGCACATGTGTCCCCGTGCTGATGTTGTCG
>Ga0207990_1000546_pt1 | contig 21686 bp, 13 predicted proteins | sample ETNtaG_8_FD_185780 | JGI IMG/M metagenome (GOLD analysis project Ga0207990, IMG submission 185780) | Marine microbial and viral communities from oxygen minimum zone, Eastern Pacific Ocean - ETNP201406SV75 (SPAdes) (version 2) | ecosystem: Environmental > Aquatic > Marine > Oceanic ...
GCGGAGGGGCTTTAATAACTCCAGCACCCCCAACCAATAAGGCTCCAACCACGGCTGGCACCACCACGTTAACCACGGACGAGGATTCAATTGATGCAGCCCTAGGTATTACCACCCCCACGGATGCCGATGGAGACAATTTAACCATTACCGTAACCGGGTTACCTACAGGCGGCACCTTAACCACGGCTGATGGCACTGAGGTCACTAATAATATGACCTTAACTATTTCTCAGCTCACTGGTCTTATCTTTACCCCCGATGCAAATCTCAATGACAGTAACACTGACTTTGGCTCTTTTACTTACAGTGTTTCAGATGGGAGTTTAACTGCAACGGGCACAGTTAATATCTCCGTGACCCCGGTGAATGATGCACCAGAGTTTAACTCAGGCCCTGATATCAACATTGAAGAGAACCACTCGGATGTCACTGGTTTCACTGCAACCGATATCGATGATGATGCGCTTACTTATTCAATTAGTGGCGGGGATGACCAAGCTTTCTTCACTATTGATGCGGCCACCGGGGCACTGACATTTATTGATCGACCGGATTTTGAAAATGCTCAAGATAGCGATGCAAATAATATTTATGTTGTCGAAATCACGATTGATGATGGCAACGGCGGTGCGGCCACACAAACGTTTAATATTATTGTCAGTGATGTGGTCACCGGTATCACCATTTCAAATTCCAGTATTGATGAGAATGCAAGCGGTGTTGTGGTTGGGGACTTAACGGCAGCCATTGATGATATTAATGCCACCCATGAATACACTTATGCTCTCTCCGGTGACGATGCTGAGTCCTTCGAGATCGTTAATGGACAACTCAAGCTTAAAGACAGTGTCAGTGCTAACTATGAGGTCAAGAACAGTTATAATGTTACCGTTACTGCTACCGATAGTGGTGGACTATCAACTGCCAATGATTTTACCGTCACCGTCAATGATATCAATGAAGCTCCAACTGACGTCAATATTTCCAGAACTGTACTCATGGATAACACCGATGCTGCAGTGGTTGGTACTTTAACCACCGTCGATGAAGACACCGTTGATAATCACACCTACACCGTTAGTGATGATCGTTTTGAAGTGGTTGATGGAGTGTTAAGGCTTAAAGCAGGTGTGACCATTGATAATCTTGTTGAACCTACAGTGACCATTAACGTAACAACCACGGATAAGGGTGGACTGACTTACCAAGAAGAATTCACTTTAACGGTGGGTACTGTTCAAGTTAGCGCCACTCAATTTGAAGAAAATGCAGTCGGTGCAGTCATTGGTAATTTATCTGTCATCGATACAAGTTTCAGTGGAACTATTACCTACACTCTATCAGGAGAAGGTTCTGAGAATTTTGAGGTGGTTGATGGTCAGTTGAAATTAAAAGATACCTTTAGTGCTAATTACGAGGTTTTGAGTTCCTACCAGTTTACCGTTACTGCAACTGATGACGCGGGCCATGAAAAATCTACCACTTATCAGTTCACTGTTATTGACGTCAATGATGCTCCAACCGCCATTGCGCTCTCAAGCACTGCCATCGATGAAAACTCTGCAGGTGCAATAGTCGGGGACCTTATCACCACCGATGAAGATGCCAATGATACTCACACCTACACACTGACAGGTACCGATGCCGACTCCTTTGAAGTGGTTGATGGCCAACTTAAACTCAAAGACAGTGTCAGTGCCAATTATGAGGTCAAGAACAGTTACAGTGTTACTGTCACCGCCACTGATAGCGGTGGTTTATCTATTTCATCTGATTATACCGTCACCATCAATGATGTTAATGATGCACCCTCAGCTATAAATATTTCAGGTAGCCTTTATGTAAATGACGGCACAACTGGTGGTGTGGTGGGGAATATAACCACCGACGATGAAGACGCAGGTGACAGTCATATTTATACCTTATCTGGAACAAATGCAGCTAGTTTTGAAATAGTTAATGGCCAATTAAAACTCAAAGATAACATCACTGCTGATCATTCAGTGATGAGTACCTACAGCGTAACTGTTACCTCCACAGATATTGCTGGGGCGACAATCAGTGAGAATTACACTGTCGAAGTAAATGTTGCGCCAACGTTCGTTAATCTTAGTAACAATAATGTGGATGAAAATTATGTTGGCAACCAGGTTGGTGCCTTAACTGTGATTGATGTAAACACCAATGATGAGTTTACCTATACCATAAGTGGAGACGGTGCTGAAAGCTTTGAGGTGGTTAATGGTCAACTCAAAGTTAAGAGTGGAACTTGGTTGGATTATGAAACACAAAGTACCTACACTCTGACAATCACTGTTACGGACCAAGGCGGTTACAGTTTAGAAAAAACTCTGACGATTGATGTTAACGATGTCGATTATGGTAATCCTTGGTTCAGTGAGCATGTCAGTGTATTTGATGTACCAATATCAATTGATGGTGCTATACGTGGACAACAATGGACTTATCTGTGGGGCGATGGATCCCAGCCTTATAGCCTAAGATTTGAAAATGATGATGATCCGAGTACGCCTCTTGTGATCACTTATAGTTTGATGAATGCGAACTCTGTTTTAGGTGATAATTATGATGATGGGTATGAACAAGGCGAAGATGGAGCTTATACAAACATAGAAAATTATTCTGCTCAATGGGAAGCGGCGGTTGATGCAGCCTTTGAATACTGGGGTAATGTTTCTGGCATTACCTTTATCAAGGTCGACGACAACGCCAACATGTGCGGGGATATTCGGATAGCATTATCCAGTGGTGATTTTGGCAATGCTGCTGGCTGGTCTAATGTTCCATACTATTACCAGGGTGAAAACAATTCGACCGCCAATGATATTTGGATTACATCACGTTATGATCAATGGACTGGGGATTGGCCTGAATATAATTTATCTCTTTTGCTTCATGAAATTGGTCATTCACTTGGATTGGCGCATACTCACGACAATGGGTACTATTCCGCAGTAGAACACAACACAAGCCTGTATTCGGTGATGTCTTATATTGGAGTTGGATATCTTGTCAATCCTTGGCCTGGATATGAAGTGGATGAATGGATGGTTCCAGATCAGCCTGCAATCAATGACATCAAAACCATCCAGTACCTCTACGGCATGACGCCGGAGTTTAACCAGGGAAACACCAACTACACTTATACGGGACCGGTTTATACCACGATTTATGACACCGGTGGCAATGATACTATTAATGTTTCCAGCTATGACCTAGATATTACCTTGGATCTTAGAGGAGGCACGGTCTCATACATAGGCACGGCTGAACTTGAGCTTGAAGTTCCTTATGGCAATGGGAGTGGCGATTATAATCATGAATATTCTGGTTTCCCAATCGGAATTGCAGAAGGTACGATCATTGAAAACGCCACCACCGGCAGTGGTGATGACACCATCACTTGCAATACAGCTATAAATACGATTACCTGCGGTTCAGGAAATGATGATGTTCTACTTATAAGTACAGGAGATATTGTTTTTGGTGGGCACGGCTATGATAATTTTTATATCAATTCTTTAGATTTCAATCACATTGATGGTGGAGTTGGAACAGATGTAACTGACGGAGAGGGCGATGGACTTTATTTCCATGGCATATACAGTGGTTCAGTCATTGATTTAAGAGCGTTTACTGATTACCAAATAACCAACATTGAAGATATTTACATCGATGATGGTAAAGCCTCAGTTTTAAAAATTTCTGCCCTGGCATTAAGAAATTTAGAAGGAACTTATTATAGGGATATGGATGGCGATGGCATTCCGGAATTTGTTTGTTATATATACGCAGACGCTGATTTAGATGAGGTCCAAGTTAATGCAGAAGGGTGGGCTTTAACCGTACCTGTTGATACTGGAGACAATGTATATGCTGGTTATGATTATTATTTGTTGAGCGGTACATTATTCGCACCAGACATATGGTTTGCTGTCAATACAGGTACCACTGTGACTTATATCAATGAATCAGGGGGAGCAGAAACAATTAGCCCTGATCGATCGAACGATGAGATCATAATTGTTGAAAATAAGAACCCAATAATAAATGTTGATGATAGTAATATTAATATTCCTATCAATGAACCGATCAATTTTGATTCTTTCAATGTCTTATGTGGTTCAAAATACATAGTAAGTTCGATATCGGATCTCAATTCATTTTCCAGTTTCTCCAATCATCTAGATATGACATCGGATCTTTTGATACTGGAAGAGGCGTTTGATTATTCTATTCTTTTACCTGAGATTAGTGATTTAGAGACAGAGGAAAGCATAACATCTGATTCTGCAGATATTGCTAATCTTTTAATTTGTGATCCTGTCGATGAAGACCTGCTGTTTTTATTAGAGAACTTTGCAGGGGATGACATTATTCCAAAACCAAATAATAGAATTACTGAGAATAATCATGATGTGGTTAAGGAATATGATTTATTCTTCAATTTTGAAGAGAGTATTTTTCAAGAGGATTTAATTTATACTTCAGAATTAGGTTAACAAATATTAGTTACACAAAGATCGCTTCAACAATACATAGATACACCAAGTATCAAACCAAAAGATCACAGAAACCTATCCCAAAGAACAAAACAAATTTTAGATGAATCTAAATTAATAAAGATTTTATTCATGATGAAGTGGAAAACTTTTACAAAGTCTGGATAATGGCTAATTTTTCTAAGAGGTAAATATGAGTAAAGTAAAGATGACAACAGAGAAAGGAGACATTCACATTGATTTATTTGATGAGGATGCTCCTAATACCGTAAAAAATTTCACGGATCTTATCGAGAAAGGTTACTACGATGGTTTAACCTTTCACAGGGTTCTTCCTAATTTTGTTATTCAAGGTGGTTGCCCTCAAGGCACAGGCACAGGTGGTCCGGGGTATCAAATAGATTGTGAGATTAATGATAATAAACATCAAGCCGGAACCTTATCCATGGCCCATGCAGGAAAAAACACCGGAGGTAGTCAATTTTTTATTTGTCACAGCCCTCAACCTCATTTGGATGGTGTGCACACAGTTTTTGGACATACTGTTAATATGGATGTTGTCAATTCAATTGAGCAAGGAGATAAAATGTTATCGTTAGTCATTGAGGCTTCAGAATAAAGAAGTTTATTTGACTAGTGGGTTAGCTAAGGCAAAATAGTTCTTCTTGTTTTAAATCTATGGTGGACGTAGCTCAGTTGGTAGAGCTCCTGGTTGTGGTCCAGGTGGTCGTGGGTTCGAGCCCCATCGTTCACCCCACCTTTTTTTCTAGGGCCGTTAGCTCAATTAGGTAGAGCAGTGGACTCTTAATCCATTGGTTATAGGTTCGATTCCTATACGGCCCAGAAATGATTGTAATTGTTAACAATAATATATAGTCTTATTTGTCTTAAATTTAAATGTTGGGATGATGCTTTGAAAACAGATATAGAGATTGCTAGAGAAGCAGAACTAAGAAGAATTGAAACAATTGCTTCTAAGTTAGACATTGGTGAGGAATACCTTGAACCTTATGGCAAATATAAAGCAAAAGTTAATCTTTCAATCAATGATGAAAAGCTTAAGGAACATAAGAACGGTAAATTAATTCTGGTGTCAGCCATTACCCCAACTCCAGCAGGAGAAGGTAAAACCACCACAACTATTGGTTTAAGTGATGCAATGGCATCACTTGGCCATAAAACAGCCACTTGTGTAAGAGAACCATCACTAGGACCTTGTTTTGGTATGAAAGGTGGCGGTGCTGGAGGAGGGTTGTCTCAAGTTATCCCGATGGAAGATATCAATCTTCATTTTAACGGTGATTTCCATGCTATTACCTCAGCTCATAATCTGTTAGCAGCAGCGTTAGACAATCACCTTCATCACGGTAATAAACTCAATATTGATCATCGAAGAATAGTCTGGAATCGTGTCTTGGATCTTAATGATAGGGCACTTAGACAGACAGTTGTAGGGCTGGGTGGACCATTAAACTCAATACCCAGACAAGATACTTTTTCAATTACTGCAGCATCAGAGATTATGGCAATTTTTTGTTTATCCAATGACATTAATGATTTGAGGCAAAATATTGCATCAATTACTGTTGCTTATAACCATGACGGGGAGCCAATAACAGCAGCTGATCTGAATGTCGAAGGCGCCATGACTGCTTTATTAAAAGACGCTATTAATCCAAATTTAGCTCAAACATTAGAAGGTAACCCAGTGTTTATCCATGGCGGGCCTTTTGCTAATATTGCTCATGGTTGTAACAGTATAGCGGCGACTAAACTAGCGTTGAAATTAGCTGATTACACAATTACTGAGGCTGGTTTTGGTTCTGATCTTGGGGCTGAAAAATTCTTTGATATAAAATGCAGAAAAGCTGGTTTATCACCTAACGCTGTGGTGCTAGTGGCCACTCTTCAATCCTTAAAATCTCATGGGGGCGTGCCGTTAGATAAAATTAAGGAAGAAAATGTTGATGCGGTCAGTGAGGGCACCGAAAACCTAAAAAAACACATTGAGAATATTCATCAATTTGGTTTACCGGTGGTTGTTGCTATCAACCAGTTTACCCATGATACAGAACAAGAGATTTTGATGGTTAAAGAGAAATGCGATTATTTAGAGGTTGATGTGGTTATTTGTAATCACTGGAGAGATGGAGGAGACGGCGCTGTAGATCTTGCAAAAGCAGTGGTGGATTTAATAGAGAATCACAAACCAGATTTTAATTTTCTTTACCCTGATGATATGAGTCTTTGGAAGAAAATGAAAACCATCGCCACAGCTATGTATGGTGCTAATAATATTATGGCTGACAAAGATATAAGGTTAGAAATAAAACGCTTAGAAGATCAAGGGTTTGGACAATTACCTGTGTGCATGGCTAAAACACCAGCCTCTCTATCCACCGATCCAAAACTAAAAGGTAGACCCACCGGGTTTGATGTTCCGATTAGAGAAGTCAGATTATCCTCAGGTGCAGGATTTATAGTGGCGCTAACAGGTGATGTGATTACAATGCCTGGTCTCCCTAAAACGCCTGCCGCTGAAAATATAGATGTTGATGATGAAGGGTTAATACAAGGTTTATTTTAGAAATTGTCTAATCGATTGGTTCAACGTATAGAACTAGAGAATGATCCACAATTTTATAACCACTTTTCTTAGCGAGTGAATGTTGCCTTGCTTCAATTAAGTCATCTTCAAACTCAATGACTTTACCAGTTTTGACGCAAACCATATGATCATGATGTCCTTCAGGGGTTAATTCAAAAACAGCTTGGCCAGAATCAAAATGATGTTTTATGCAAATTCCAGCATCAACAAACTGATTTAATACTCGATAGATAGTTGCAATACCAACTTCATCGTTCTTTTTAAAAAGAATTTTATTGATATCATCAGCACTAAGGTGGCTATTATTGCTTTTCTCCAGGAGGTTCAGTATAGACTTTCTAGCATGAGTAACTTTTAGACCAGCTGATCTGATTTCTTTGTTTGTGTTCATATCAGTATCATATATCTGACAGACAAAATATCAAGTGGATCAATTGAGATTAAGGATGTATACACGACATTCAGATTACTTAAACCAATCATTAGATTTATTACTAAACTACAGATCAAGCTATATGAAAAATACAACGGTAAATATTTGAATCTGAGTGGTTAATTATTTTCCGGCAATTTTTGTTGTTAAGAAAAAACATTTGACCTAAGAATTCAAAAAATTTTAGAAAATATTATTTGTGTATGCTTCTCTTCGAGGTAAAAAAATCTTTTAAAATCCTACAATTAAAGAGACTTCTTTAATTTCTTCTTGAATTTTTAATGACAAATGTAAATTAATCATCATTTAATAGCTTTTGTAATCATCTTGTAAAAATCAAAGAATAGTTTAGGATTTGTTTTCTAGGTTTAATTACCTAAAAACATGTTTTTTAAACTATCTAATTTATGAGGGACACGATGTCTAAAAAGATATACGCAACTGTATTATCTGCCTTGTTTATATTTACTACATCTACTTTTGCAGAGGTTGACACAACTTCTTCAATCAGAGGTGTTGTGAATGTTTCCGATGCAGTAGTATCAGCAACACACACCCCAACGGGTTCAACAAAATCTAAAACTGCCTCAGATGGAAAATTCTATCTATCTAATCTATTAATTGGCGGGCCATATGAAATCACTGTTTCAGCTCCAGGTTATGGAACACAAAGTATCGGTGATGTTTATTTGGTTTTAAATGAAACTTCTAATCTTGATGTTACTTTGGTGTCAGATAGCCTAGAGGAAATTACAGTTACTGCTGCAGCAGGTCAGGGTTCTATTAGAATGGGATCAGGTACATTTCTTGATCGAGATGCAATCGACGGTATTCCAACAGTCAATAGATCAATCGCTGATATTGCAAAAATTGATCCAAGAGTCACAATAAGCTCAGGTTCCAGTAGGTATTCTGAAATCTCTGTGATGGGACAAAACAACAGATTCAATGACTTTACTATTGATGGCGTTAGCTTTAATGACCCGTTTGGTTTGAATGCTAATGGCTTTGGTAGTATGCGTAATCCTATCGGCATGGAGTTTGTTGATCAAATGTCGGTTGATGTTACCCCGTTTGATGCTTCAAGAGGTAACACCACAGGTGGATCCATCGCGACCGTCACAAAATCAGGAACCAATGACTTTCATGGAAGTGTTTTCTTTATTGAACGAGATGAAAGCAATATCGGTGACTCTCCGGACGGTTCTAAATTCCCAGAATTTAGCGAAGAAACTATGGGCTTTACTTTCAGTGGACCAATCATAAAAGATAAACTCTTTTTCTTCATCGGTTATGAAGATTTTGAATCAGCCAGTCCTGCTTTGTACGGGACTAAAGACAGTAATGCTCCAATAAAAGCTGATGCTCTTACTACAGCCATGGCAGATCAAATTAAAGGTATTGCGATGAATCGATACAACTATGATCCAGGAGAAATATCAAACTTTACAACTCCTGAAACCAGCGAAAAAATGATTCTTAAACTGAATGCAAATATTTCAGACATTCATCGAGCTGTGGTTATGGTTCAACGGGATGAAGATTTATACCCAAGAAAATACAACAGGGGTTCCACAGTCTTTAGTAACAACTGGTATGCGAAACCTCCTATTATTGATCGTGAATCATTCACTCTCTATAGTGATTGGAACGATCGATTGTCAACTAAAATTAGATACTCTCATTATCAATTAACAGAAGATGATGCCTCTATAGGTGATCCATTTATGCCAGAAGTGAACATTGAAGTTTGTGATGGGTGGGATTGTGATAATGTCTATCTAGGTGGTGATCGATACAGGGGTGCGAATTTTATTGATATTGATTCTGATTTCCTAAGCTTCAAAGCCACTTACGATTTAGGCGACCATGTCCTCACAGCAGGTATAGATAGAGATGAAAGTGCTGTCTATAATCTCTTTATTGCTCGATATAACGGTGAAGTTCAGTTTGATAGTATTGCCGATTTTGAATCCGGAGAATATTCTTATCTAAGGTTCCATACTCCACAAACAGGTATTGCAGATGTGGATAGTGTGGCAGCTAATTTTGATATTGAAAAGACTAGTCTTTATGTTCAAGACAGGATTTATCTTGGTGATTTAACGCTTGATGTTGGTCTTCGATACGATGCAGTTGAAACACCTACGTTGCCTGTAGCAAACCCTAAATTTGAAGAAAGAAATGGGTTTTCAAACGCCCAACGATTTGACTATGATTCTGTGCAACCTAGATTTGGCTTTAACTATGATGCTTCAGAATCACTTTTCGGAGACATGGATAGAATAGTTAGTGCTGAGATCAGAGGTGGTTACGGCAAGTTCATGGGACGTATACCAAGAGTTTGGTACGGTAATGCTTACAGTCGATCTGGTGGCCTTAGTGATTATGTGAAAGTTTATGGTCATGATTCAACGCTACCTTCGTTCCGCTGTGGCGGCACAGTAGGGCCTATGCCTGCAGGTGATCCGTCGTTCTTCTGGATGGGAGCATCAAGTAATTATTGTATCCCGTCAAGCCCATACTTTAATGACGCTCAAGTTACTGATCCAGATTTTGAAGCGCCTCAAAGTTGGAGAGGCAACTTAGCTCTTGATCTAGTGACTGAAGGTGGTTACAAAGTCACTATGGAATATAACCATGACTCAGTTGATCAAGCAGTTTTTTACAAGGAGTTAGGGTTAAATCGTGAAAGTGTTATGGCTGATGGAAGAGGAGTCTATTCACACGGACCTGGTGATTTCATGTTGACTAATACTGGTGAGGGTGGTGCTAAAGCTATCTCCTTCTCTGTCCAGAAATCGTTTGATAATGGGCTCAGTATGTTTGGATCTTGGGCATCTGTGAGTGCCGAGGATGTCTACCCATTAACATCAGCTCAAGCTGAATCTGCTTACGGTTATACTCAAAGATGGGACGGCGAAAATGTACCTGCCGCCAGATCTTCATTTATGGCTGATAGCAAGTTAGTGGTTGGTTTGGAATACAGAACCATGCTCTTTGGTGATAATGAAACCAGAGTTTCAGCAATTTATATTAATAAATCTGGTGAGCCATACAGTGTGACTTTTGATAATAGTAGCTACAGTCCTATAGGTGGAACAGGTTATAGCGCGTTCAGGGATGATTATTCGCTTGCCTATATCCCAACAGGTGCTGATGATGCTAAGGTGGTGTTCACAAGTGCTAGTGTGGCAACTGATGTAATGAACCATATCAATAGTGGTCCTTTGGCCAAATACAAAGGCACTTATGCTCCTAGAAATGCTTTTGATAATCCAGGTTATGACCGATTGGATGTTAGGATTACTCAAGAGATTCCATCTTTTATGGAAGGTCATAAATTTCTCTTCTACCTTGATCTGTTGAATGTTATGAACATGATTGATGATGAACAAGGAAGAATATTTGAGTACGGTTACAACACCAGTCGACAAATCATAGCAGACGCTATGGATGATGGCCGATTTGAAATCAAAGGTGTTGACCCTGATGACAGTCTCTATCTGCAAGATAATGACGGTCAATCTAGATGGCAAATACAAATGGGATTGAAATATCGATTCTAATTTAATTTGCTAAGAACAAATAAAGCCGCCCTTTGGGCGGCTTTTTTTGTTATTTTATATTTCACAATACAATGACTGAAAAATTTAAAAGCTGGAACTTTAGGGCACTAATACTGTTGCCTGTGATTGCTATTATTTCTTCAATTATGACCATTGAGATGGATTTCTTAGCAATTTTAACCGTAGGTATTATTAATTTTATTCCAATCCTAATTAGTTACCTGTTTGCTCGTTTCCTCCTAAACAAAGCATCTAAACTACAGTCTCATATTGTTGCAGTGATCAGTCCATTAACAATCTCCTTTTGCACTTCTCTTTGGTATTTAATGAGAGTTATTAATCCGGTTGTGTCCTCACCTGGAATTGAACACTTAGCAATACCTCAAATGATCCTATTTGGAGCTATTGGCTTTGGTTTACTTAGCATACCTTTGGTTTTTATCCTTGAAAAACAATCTTAATTAACCCTTGTAAGGAACAATTATTTGTTCACTTCTAGTGATCTAGTCCAGAATTATTGTATAATCTCCCGCCTTATTTACTGCTTTTAGGGAAAGTGGCGGAATTGGTAGACGCGCTGGATTTAGGATCCAGTGGGGCAACCCGTGAGAGTTCGAGTCTCTCCTTTCCCACCATCAATTATTTGAGAGAATTATGAGTGAACTAGATATAAAGATTAAAAAACAAAAAGGGTTGAAACGAGAAATTAATGTTTCAGTCCCTTCAAGCCAAGTGGAAGCTAAAAAAAGAAACCGTTTTGAGGACATTGCTAAAAAAGCAAAATTACCCGGGTTCAGACCTGGGAAAGCCCCACTGAATATTATTCAAAGTCAATACGGAAATCAGGTTAACCAAGAGGTCCTCAGCGATGTTTTAGAGTTAACTTATGCCGAAGTCATTGAAGACAAGAAATTAAAACCTGCAGGCCCTCCTGAGGTAAGCATTGACCAATTTGTAGACGGTAGTGATTTTAAATACACAGCAACCATTGAAGTGTTTCCTGAATTTGAATTAAAAGACGTGGATAAGATTGAAGTGGATAAATACACCTCAACAATCACTCAAACTGATATCAATGCGATGATGGATAATCTCCAACAACAAAGAGGAGAATGGAAACCTGTCGAAAGAGAGTCACAAAAAGGTGATCAATTGTTAATGGATTTTATCGGTAAGATTGATGATGAACCATTTGAAGGCGGCACAGCTACTGATTTTGTCATGCAATTAGGTGCTGGTCAGATGTTGCCAGAGTTTGATGAATCGTTAGAAGGTGTTAAGGCTAATGAAGATCAGGAAATTAATCTTACTTTTCCTGAAGATTATCACAAAGAGGATTTATCCAATAAAACAGCGGTTTTCTCTGTATCAATCAAAGAAGTTAGAGAAATGGTTCTTGCTGAGATCAATGAAGAGTTTGTTAAAGGTTTTGGTATTGAAAGTGGTAAGCCTGATGATCTAATTAAAGAAATTAAAGACAGCATGGAAAAAGAAAAAGAAAATAAGATTAAAGATCATCTTAGAGTCAATCTTATGAATTATTTGAGAGAGAAAAACACTATAGAAATACCCGAAGTTATGGTCCACAGGGAAGCTCATGCAATGCAAAAGGACTGGATGAGACAGTCAGGTATAGAGGAAGAAGAGAAAGCACTATCAATTGACAATTTTGAGAAGATTGCTGCAGAACGAGTCCATCTTGGTTTACTCGTTAATGAATTGGTGCTTTCAAGAGAATTGAAGTTAGATGATGAAAAGGTTAAAACTAAACTAGAAGAGGTGACGAATGTATACCCTAATGCTGATGAAATACGTAAAATGTATGAAGAGAACCCTGAATTGATGGAACAGCTGAAATCCACAGTGATGGAAGATCAAGTGGTAGAATGGTTAACGGAGAGATCCAGCTTTAATGAAAAGGAAATTGAGTTTAAAGAATTAATTAATAATAACCAATGAGTATTGAGCAAGAAAAATTAACTCTTATCCCAATGGTGGTTGAGCAAACACCTCGAGGAGAACGTGCGTATGATATTTATTCACGCTTACTCAAGGATAATGTAATTTTTGCTGTCGGTTCTATTGAAGATCACATGGCTAATTTAATCATTGCTCAACTCTTGTTCTTAGAAAGTGAGAATCCCAGTAAAGATATTTTTCTTTATATCAACTCACCAGGAGGAGCAATAACCTCTGGTTTGTCGATCTACGATACTATGCAGTTTATTAAACCTGATGTGAGCACTATTTGTGTGGGACAAGCTGCAAGCATGGGTGCCATCCTTTTAGCTGGGGGAGCCAAAGGTAAGAGATACTCGTTACCAAACTCCAGAATGATGATTCATCAACCAATTTCAGGCTTTCAGGGACAAGCAAGTGATATTGATATCCATGCCAAAGAGGTATTAAAACTTAAGAATAGAGTTAATAGCATCCTTGCAGAGCACACAGGACGCACAGAGAAACAAATTGCAAAGGACACTGATCGAGATAATTTTATGGACGCTCATCAATCACTGGAATATGGTTTAATTGATATTGTTCTTTCAGAACGTAATGAAATTAATATATAACAAGAATAAATGACTGACAAAACAACAAAAAAATCCAAGGACAATAAAATTCTATATTGTTCATTTTGTGGCAAAGGTCAAAATGAAGTTCAGAAACTAATAGCTGGGCCTTCTGTCTATATTTGTGAAGAATGTGTTGATTTGTGTAATAACATCATCGAAGAAGAACTTAATGATAATGAAGCTAACCAGGATCTGATTTTATATAAGCCCAAAGAAATCAAGGCATTGTTAGATGAATATGTGATTGATCAAGACACTGCAAAAAAAGTCTTATCAGTTGCTGTTTATAATCATTACAAACGATTAAATGATAAACCTAAGCCTAGGGATAACGATTATGTAGAAATTGGAAAAAGTAACATTCTATTAATCGGGCCTACTGGCTCTGGAAAAACATTGCTTGCCCAAACACTAGCTCGTATTTTAAATGTTCCATTTGCCATAGCAGATGCAACGACTCTCACAGAAGCCGGTTACGTGGGTGAGGATGTTGAAAATATAGTTCAAAAACTTCTTCAAAATTGTGACTATGATGTTGAGAAAGCTGAAAAAGGGATTATCTATATTGATGAAATCGACAAAATTTCTAGAAAAACAGATAACCCTTCAATCACCAGAGATGTCTCCGGTGAGGGCGTTCAACAAGCTTTACTGAAACTCATAGAAGGAACCAATGCTTCTGTTCCACCACAAGGCGGTAGAAAACATCCACAGCAAGAATTTATTCAAGTAGACACTTCGAATATACTGTTCATATGCGGTGGAGCCTTCTCTGGGTTGGATAAGGTAATTCAATACAGAACCAACAAATCAGGGATAGGGTTTATAGCTGAGATCCGAGAGAAAGAGGATAATCAAGATCTTGGTGAGATCTTTGAAAAAGTAGAGCCAGAAGATCTAATAAAGTATGGTTTAATCCCAGAATTTGTTGGGAGAATGCCAGTGGTTTCATCCTTAAAAGAATTAAATCAAGAAGCACTGATTAGGATACTAACAGAACCAAAAAATGCCTTAGTAAAGCAATATCAAAAATTATTTGCGATGGAAGACACCAAACTAGAATTTTTACCAGAAGCTTTAGACATCATAGCTAAGTTAGCCATGAGACGAAAAACCGGAGCCAGAGGCTTGAGAACTATTATGGAAGAGACACTTTTGGACACGATGTATGAAATTCCTTCACACGATACAAAACTAAAAAAAGTTGTGGTTAATGAACAGTTTGTTTTGAATAAATCTAAACCGTTTCTTATTCTCTCTAATGACTCTGATCCCAAGGAAGTTGAGAAGCAGGCTAAAGTAAGAAAAGCTAAATTAACTGGCACTAAATAACTTTATTTAATTAAATAACAGAATGACTTGAAAATTCTGTTTTTAACCCCATAAATAAACTATGATGATAAAAAATCATTTATGACCATGAGTGAAATCAAAGAAAAAATATCTTTAGACATTGTTATTGATAAGCCGTTGCTACCATTGCGAGATGTGGTTGTTTATCCCCACATGGTGATTCCTTTATTCGTTGGCAGAGAGAAATCCAAGGTCGCCCTTGAGCAAGCAATGACAGAAGATAAAAAGATTCTCCTTTCATCACAAAAACGATCTGATATTGATGATCCACAAATCAAGGACATAAACACCGTAGGTACCCTGGCAAATATCTTGCAATTGGTTACCTTGCCAGACGGAACAGTAAAATTATTGGTCGAGGGTGTATCACGAGTTGATCTTTTAGAGATTCGCTCCAGTGAATTTTTTAAAGCCGATTATTGTGTTCTCCATGAACACGGTGATGAACAAGATAAAGATACGGTTGCCTTGAGAAGGACTCTGTTATCCCAAGTCGAAAGTTATGTCAGAATCACTAAAAAAGTCCCTGCTGAAGTCGTTAGCACCCTAGCAAACATTAAAGAGTCAGGGCGATTGGTGGACACTATTATTGCTCATATGTCGTTAAAACTTGAAGAGAAGCAAAAAATATTAGAACAAATTAATATCAAAGAACGCCTAGAGTATGTCATTGGTTTAATTGATGTTGAAATCGACATGATTGAGGTTGAGCAGAAAGTCAGAGGTAGGGTTAAGGATCAGATGGAGAAAAGTCAAAAAGAATATTACCTTAACGAACAGATGAAAGCTATTCAGAAGGAATTAGGTGACCTTGATAACGCATCAAATGAGCTTGACGAACTTGAAAAGGAAATAAAGAAATCTGGCATGCCTAAAGAGGCAAATGAGAAAGCAACCTCAGAGCTTAAAAAGTTACAAATGATGTCACCCATGTCTGCAGAAGCCACAGTGGTTAGAAATTACCTTGATGTTTTAGTAGGGGCACCATGGAAAAAGAAAACCAAAGCAAAAGTTAAATTAGATCAGGCACAAAAAATTCTTGATGAGGATCATTATGGGTTAAAAACGGTTAAAGAACGAATTACTGAATACTTGGCAGTACAGCAACGAACCAAAAAACTAAAAGGGCCAATTTTATGCTTGGTTGGGCCTCCTGGAGTTGGAAAAACCTCTCTTGGTGCGAGTATTGCTAGATCCACAGGCAGAAAATTTATTCGTATGTCCTTAGGTGGTGTCAGAGATGAGGCAGAGATCAGAGGACATAGGCGGACCTACATTGGTGCTATGCCCGGTAAAATTATGCAAAATTTAAGCAAAGTTGGGGTAAAAAATCCTTTATTTCTTCTCGATGAGGTTGACAAGATGTCGATGGATTTTAGGGGAGACCCGTCCTCTGCATTACTTGAAGTTCTAGATCCAGAACAAAATGCCACATTTAATGATCATTACTTTGAAGTGGATTATGACCTTTCAGATGTGATGTTTATTTGTACAGCTAATACCTTAAATATTCCTCCTCCATTACTGGACAGAATGGAAGTTATCAGAATCGAAGGCTACACCGAGGACGAGAAATTAAATATTGCTGATCAGTATTTGGTGAAAAAACAAATGGATGCTAATGGCCTTCAAGCCGATGAGATTAAGATCACAAAAAGCGCAATTCGTGCCATAATTCGCCATTACACTAGGGAAGCAGGCGTTAGAAGCTTAGAAAGAGCGATAGCTAAAATAGCTAGAAAAGTAGTGAAATCACTGATCTTAAAGTCAAAAAATGAAACCATTCATATTAGACCTACAGGCATTGATAAGTATTTAGGTGTGAAAAAATTCAAATACGGGATTGCCGAGAAAGACAACCAAATTGGTCAAGTGACAGGACTGGCTTGGACTCAGGTCGGTGGAGAGCTTCTCACCATTGAATCAACAGCTGTTCCAGGTAAAGGAAAATTAATTAATACTGGCCAACTGGGTGATGTCATGAAAGAGTCAATACAGGCAGCAAGCACAGTGGTCAGAAGTCGGTCAAAAAGCCTAGGTATTAGTGAGGATTTTCATCAGAATCTGGATATACACGTTCACGTCCCAGAGGGTGCTACGCCTAAGGATGGACCCAGTGCAGGCATTGGAATGTGCACGGCATTAATCTCTTCTTTAACTGAAATTCCAGTCAAAGCAAATGTGGCAATGACAGGGGAAATTACCCTAAGAGGTGAGGTGCTTCCAATAGGCGGTTTAAAGGAAAAATTATTGGCTGCTCATCGAGGAGGTATAGACACAGTAGTAATTCCAGAAGAAAATGCAAAAGATTTAGTTGAGATCCCTAAAAACATTAAAGAAAAACTCAACATCATTCCAGTGAAATGGATAGACAAAGTCTTGGAAATTGCTCTTGAAAGAATGCCTGAAATTAAAATTTCTCAAGCTAAAGACCCGCAAACGTCTAAGAATAAATCAACAGCTGAGAAAAACCTACCCCATTAAATATCTTAGAATAATTGAAACCCTTTGTTGACAAGGGTTTTAAAGGACTGGTATAAATTGTATGTCTAGACTCTATGAGATTAGACAACAATGATTCATTAATCTCTTTTTAGAAAATAATGAATTGAACTTTAAATACACATATAAGGATGTATAACATGAATAAAGGTGATCTCATTAGCGCAATAGCAGCAAGCACAGGACTTTCAAAAGCAGACGCGGGTAGAACAATTGATGCAACTACTTCAGCTATCGCTGGCGAACTAGCTGGTGGCGGTTCAGTCGCACTTGTTGGATTTGGAACTTTCTCAGTCAGCCATCGAGCTGCAAGACAGGGGCGAAATCCAGCTACAGGTGAAAGCATTTGGATTAATGCAAGTAATGTACCAAAGTTTAAAGCTGGTAAAGCTCTGAAAGAAGCTTGTAACTAGGCCTTATTTAATAAGAAGGTTGTAGCTCGATTTATCGAGCTCAATCTTCTTTTCGCTTTAAGAGGTAGCCAATACTTGCTTCTTTTTAATCAATCACTGTCATCAGACTAAATTTAAGATAAGATGCCCAGCTAGCATATCCTCGGGTGCTTAGCTCAGTTGGTAGAGCGTCGCCCTGATAATAAGGGAGTTACCATATAAACAAAATAACTGACAGCATACCTAATCCATACGGAGCATTTTGATGTTCATTGCGTTACGTGATCTGACCTTTGCAAAGGGGCGCTTTTTGCTGATGGCTACAGTTGTCGCGCTGGTGGCGTTTTTGTTGACAATACTTAGTGGCCTATCAACCGGGTTGATTCGTAACAATATATCCGCACTGATGGCACTGGATATTTCACACATCGCTTTTGAATACAACGATAAACCAAGTTACCGTAACAGTATGGTCGATCGCGAGATGTGGGAAGGCTGGCGGGAACATCCCTCGGTTATCGATACACAGCCACTTGGCCATACCATGTTTAATGCTCGAACCAAAGATGATCTGCCACTCAATGAGGTTGTTCTCTGGGGTATTGAACCGGGTTCCTTTCTCGAACCGGCAGTAAACAGAGGTGAACAACTTGGGCGGCTTGAAAATGGCGTGGTGATTGCCAGTAAGCTAGTAGAAAAAGGTATCGATATAGGGGACGTTCTCATACTAGATCGGGTCCTAACTGAACTGGAGGTCATTGGTGTAACTGATGAGCATTACATCGGTCATGTCCCAGTTATCTACACGTTGTTGCCCAAGTGGCAGGAGGCGACTTACGGTCCTCCAGGTGGGCCGCCGCCAGGTGAGAAACTGCCATCAATTCTGTTCGACTACGCTAGCGTAATTGCATTGCAAATCAAACCTGACACGCTGCCTGGGGAACTGCAAACCACTGATGAAGACCTGGGTACGATAACGATTGACAAGACCGCTGCTTACGAAGCCTCCACCGGCTACGTCGAAGAAGTCCGCACCGTGCAGATGATCCAGGTTTTTTTGTTTGTCATCTCGGCTGTCGTCATGGGTGCGTTTTTTTCTGTATGGACACTTCAACGAACTAAGGAGATTGGGCTGGTCAAGGCACTTGGGGCATCAAACATATACTTATTAAAGGATTCATTAGGCCAGGTGCTGTTATTGATGATAGGCGCGACTGTGATCGGTACGCTGGGTGCCATCCAGGTTGGTCGTCTCATGGAAGGGAGTGGCTTTCCGTACTTGCTGGTACCCGAAACAGTCACTTTCTCTGCTGTGATATTGATCATTGCGGGCCTGTTTGGCAGTGCGCTATCACTACGTTTGATTCTGAAAATAGATCCTATCATCGCACTGGGGCGTGAACAATGAGCTTAATCGTTGAAAATGTACAGCTGGTTCTGGGTAAGAGTAATCAACGTGTCATCGTACTTGACGACGTCTCGTTAAATTTGAAGCCCAGTTCGCTGACTGCCGTCGTCGGACCTTCAGGCGCTGGAAAGTCCAGCTTATTGGCTGTCTGTGGTGGTTTGAGAACCCCCACTGGCGGCAGAGTATCAATCGATGGTGTTGTGATTTCAGACCTGACGAAGGCGGCACGTACTCGAATTCGGAGGGACCGAATCGGTTTCGTGTTTCAACAGTCGAATCTGGTACCTGCACTTACCGCAATAGATCAGCTATTACTGCTAGTACATCTGCAAGGGCGGCGACCGACTAAGATGGACCGGCAACGTGCACTGGCTCTGCTCGACGAAGTCGGCATCTCAAACCTCATGGATCGTAGACCGAACCAACTCTCAGGTGGCGAACAGCAACGCGTTGGTATCGCTCGCGCACTGATGACCAACCCAGATATCCTACTTGTGGATGAACCGACATCGATGCTTGATCAGGTTCGCGGTCAACAGATTGTTGAGCTTTTGGCTACAGAATGCCGTGAACACAAGGTAGCGACCCTGATGGTGACCCACGATCATTCGATGCTGGAATCAGCAACTGAGGTACTGAATATTGTCGATGGAAGACTATCGGTAGGACGCTTTGCAAACCGGGAGAAGCTGTTATGAATGGTGTCAGAAAAATATTGGTGGCACTGGCGATCGCCTCAATTCCCCTTGCCGGTGCTGAGTTAACAGTTGCCGCAGAGAAGGCCAGAGTTGATCATCACCATTCCCACCAGCAAACTGGAATTCCAGTCATGGATGTCGATGGTCGGAGACTTAACCCTGACCATGCTCAGCATGAAGTTGACGATGAGATGTTGGCGAGGCTGCGTGAGAAGATCGCATTGTACCGGGCTCTTACTGATGTTGAGGTACGTATGAACATGGCACTGATGGGACCTAACTATGAATGGTATGTCAGTGATCAATCGCTAACTGGCAACGTAGGCGTGTTGATTCTGTCTCATGGAGTTGGGGAGAACAGTGACCGCATGTTCACCAATGCTCTGGCACCAGTGGCTAAACGTTGGCCAACTGCGGTGTCTTTCGGTATGGCAATGATGATGTCCTCGCAGTTGCAGTCGTCGGTCGACGATCTAGTAGACCACGGTGCAACAACCATTATTTTGGTACCGACCGGAGTTACTGAACACAACACCCTAACGCGACAATGGCGGTATATTTTTCAGATGCAAGATGAGTATTCGTACCTTGATGTACCACTGGTTAATACAGGTGCCCAGCTCATCATGGCGGCACATCTTGAGAGCCATCCGTTGATTACGGAAATCTTGTTAGATCACACCGCCGAGGTAAGCACCAATCCGGAAAACGAAGTCGTCTTGATAGTTGCTCACGGCCCTGAAGACCTTGAAGACAATGAGCTTGATCTTGCAATTACACAAGTGCATGTGGATCGCTTCAAGGCAAAGACAGATTATCATGATGTCAAGATCATCAATATTCAGGATGATGCATATCCACCGATCCGTGCTTCCAATGTCAAGAAGTTACGTCGCTGGATCACAAGCGCCCAGCGTACTGGTAAGGAAGTCATTATCCTTGTATGTTCCACGGCGAGTCATGGTTTTCAGACTCACGTCCGTCAGGATCTTAGGGGTCTCGACTATACGTTTGCGGCTAAAGGCTTGTCCGAGCATCCGAACTACCTCAAGTGGATCCAAGCTACGATCGAGGAGCAGCTCGACGACGAGTAATTTGTGCCGTATAGGACAGCAACTCCATTTGCTTAGTTTTGCATCATTATCTCATTCTACCCAATCTATTGACCTGTATTTGATGTTACCTTAGTGAAACAAGCTTAAAGATGATGTATCATCACGCTGTGAATGAGGCAGTGAGATCGTTATTATTCAAAGGATACAGGTTCACGCATAGACTTTACTTGGGTGCTTAGCTCAGCTGGTAGAGCGTCGCCCTTACAAGGCGAATGTCGGCGGTTCGATCCCGTCAGCACCCACCACGGTCTTTCGACATCTATAGCCCCAGAAACGTAAGAATTATGGGGCTTTGTTCTAATAATCCAAACAATCTTATTAATAATTGTTTTATAGCCAATAATCAGCTTTAATAGTGGTAGGGTTAGTTATTGCTGCATACACTAAAAATATACAGAAAAATTTAGCACAAGAAAGTGACTACCAGGATAATTAGCCTAATTAACAATGAATTGTTTGATCATCAGGAGCTACTCGAAATGCTTTTGTGATGTTGGGTGAAAGAA
>Ga0207990_1000547_pt1 | contig 21658 bp, 18 predicted proteins | sample ETNtaG_8_FD_185780 | JGI IMG/M metagenome (GOLD analysis project Ga0207990, IMG submission 185780) | Marine microbial and viral communities from oxygen minimum zone, Eastern Pacific Ocean - ETNP201406SV75 (SPAdes) (version 2) | ecosystem: Environmental > Aquatic > Marine > Oceanic ...
CCACTTCGGACATGGCAACCACTGCCATACCGGCGACGCTGAGAAGAAAAACGGCTTTGTGCGGCCAAACATATCCAAGCAAACGCCGGTAAAGCGCCACACCCCCCAGTGAGTTCCCGTCAGCGCTCATCACTGGGACACCTGCGCGGCAAAAGTGACTCGCGCGAGTCCCGCACGCCTGGCCGCATCCAGAGCGAGAATCACTGCCTGGTGACTGGTTTGAGCATCCGCGCGAATCACCAGAGTTGGGTTTGATGCACTCCTGGGGAGTCGCCCAAGGGCAGAGGCCAATTCATCAGCATCTCGGGGCTGAATTGGAGCGCCAGAGTCACCGCCGATAGGGTATAACTGGTATTGTCCCTGGGCATTAATCACCAAGGAAATATCCTGCTGGGCCAAGGGGTGCGCAGCCTCGCTACGAGCTTCGGGCAAGGCTATCTCCAGGTTGGTTTCACGGTTGAAAGTGGTGGAGACCATAAAGAAAATCAGCAACAAGAAGACGATATCAATCAATGGGGTCAAATTAATCGAGACTTCCTCAGTCGGCGCGCTTGAGAATTTCATCTTGGCAGGCGTCCGCGAAGCACTTCGAGCAAGCGCAGCGCCTGCTGTTCAATTTCTACTGTTAATTCGTTAATCCGCCCTCGAAAGTAGCGATGGAACATTAGGCTCGGAATCCCAACCGAAAGCCCTGCTGCGGTGGTGATTAGCGCTTCGTATATTCCCCCGGCCAGAATTTGAGGGTCCCCGACTCCGGCGGTGGTTATGGCAGCAAATACTTTAATCATTCCAATCACTGTACCCAGCAATCCCAGCAAAGGCGTAGTCGCCGCTATTGTTCCAAGAGCATTCAGGTATCGCTCAAGGCCATGTACGACGTGCCGGCCAGATTCCTCGACCGCTTCTCGAACTCGAAGGGGATCACTTTCTGCGCAGGCGAGTCCAGCGGCCAGAACCCTGCCTAAGGCGGAGCCGCGACGCAACGCCGCAACACGATCGGCATCGAAACGACCTTGCATCAGAGCCCGTTCCACATCAGTGGCCAAGCCTGAAGGCGTCACCACGGCTCGGCGCAGCGCTAGAGAGCGTTCCAGGATAATGGCGACCGACAGCACAGAACATACCAGAATGGGTAACATCAGCCACCCCCCAGTACGGATCAATTCAAACATTACTGACAGGCTCCCAGGAGAATGGTCGAAAAAAATAAGACATTGAGGCCAGAGTATTTCATCAGGTGATTAATTCTACCCGGCCTGAGTTCGGTGGGGGGTCTAGTTGACCAGACCCGCTAATGATGCCAAAAACGTATCTGGGTGTCAGCAAACGTGTCAATGCTCCATCCTTGCGCCGTGGTCTCCAGATTAAGCTGGCCTCGTTCTGCCGTGTCTAACATCCGGATCCCAAGCCGTTCATATCGTCTTTTTATTTCCGGCGCCGGATGGCCAAATCGATTGGCTGAGCCGCGGCTGAACAGCGCCATTAAGGGTTCGGTCGCGGCAAGAAAACCCAGGCTTGATGATGTCTTTGAGCCATGATGGGGTACTTGAAGAATATCCACTTTAAGATCATCGCCGTAACGCCTAACCAGCGCCTGTTCTGCATGACGTTCGATATCCCCTGTTAACAGCAGGCTTCCGTAGGGCCCAGAAACGTGAAGAACACAAGATCGGTTGTTAATATTTTGACTGCCATCAGGGCGGCTCTTAAGGAATTGAAACCGAACATCATCCCAGACCCACGGATCCTGCAGCTCGCAATCGCCACTGGGCGAACGCTCAGGATCACTGTGATTGAGCCTGGCGATCCGAAATGCCCGTTGAACCGCCCCAAGGCCTCCGGCGTGATCATTCGAATTATGACTCACCACCACAACGTCAACGAAAGAAATGCCTTGCCCTCGCAGTTCAGGAACGACTACTGCCTCGCCGAGGCTGAAATCCCCGTAGCGAGGTCCTGTGTCAAACAGTAGTACATGGTTAGCGGTATAAACGACCGCCGCCAGCCCTTGGCCGACGTCCAGTAGCGTAAGGCGAACGTGCCCGGGTGCCGGTCGTGACCCTCCACCGAGACTAACCAAGGCAAAAAGGGCCAACAACAACAAAATGATTGATCTTTTAACCCGACGTCTGCCAAGAACAATGAACGCAAAACACGTAGCTGCAATAGTCCCCTGAATCGGGTCAAGGCTTAGGATGGCCCCCGGCAACTCCGAAAACCACTCGCTCAGAAACAGAACCTTGGAGATTACCCAGTCGGAAACTGAAAGAAAGGGAGTTGTGACCTGACTAAATCCAGAAAAATAAAAAACAAGGCCCATTAAAACTAGTGGGACGACAATCAATTCAAAAACCGGAACGGCAAAAAAATTAACTACAGGTGAAACCAATGAAAGTTCGCCGAACCAAATTAAAAGCAAAGGCGCAAGGCCAATCAGCAAAACCATCTGTAAACGAATTAGTGTCCGAGCATAAAAAAGCAATTTGTAAAACCAGGCTTTTGTTTCGCGCCGAGCCTGTTCATTCCAATAGTCGGGGGTGAAGTGTGGATTGACTACAAAACGGACAATCAACCAGACAGCAGCGAAGGACAGCCAAAACCCCGGCGAAAAGACTGATAAAGGCTGAGTTATTCCAACGACCAGCATCGCCGCCGCCAGCAGGTCCTCCAGACGGGGCCGCCGCATCACAAGCAGCAACACTGCGCCCAGGGAAATCATGATAAAAGCGCGTACAGTAGAAACTGGAAATCCCGCAAGAGCCGAATAAGCAAATGCACATAACAGAGCTCCCCAGACACCTGCCAGTCGTGCCGGGAGTTTGCCGGTTAAGGTCCCTGCCAAACACCAGAGTCGGCCAATCACCATAAAACCAAAAGTGGCAGCTAACCCCACATGTAAGCCGGAAATTGCAACCAGGTGCCCAAGCCCACTTCGTCGCAAGACTTCCCAACGTTGTCGCGAAATCCCCAACCGATCCCCAACTGCGAGCGCCGCCAACACCCCTTTTTCAGACAGCGGTGGTTCATGCGCTGTTAGAAACTCACTAAACCTGGATCGCGAGCGATCAACTTTAACCCTTGCAGATAAACGCTGCTGGGCCGCGGGAGGTTTGCCGAGCACGTAACCCGTTGCGGCAATGCCTTTTTGAAAAAGGTGTTGCTCGTAGTCAAACCCGTGTCGATTTCTATAACCTCTGGGTTTGCGAAGTTTTACCCAAAGCCGCCACTGATCTCCCGCCTCAATTTTTGGCGCGCTGCCGTACCACCGTAAACGGATATTTCTATTGGTTTTTTCCGAATATTCGTTGACCGCCCACGATTGCACCAAGAAATCAAATCGGGTCGACAATGCGTCTCGGCCAGGCATTCCAACGACTCGTCCGGTAATCTCGACCGGTTTATTCAGGTATACAGAATTGGGACGCGACTCAATGATAATCGCGCCGGCAATGTTCGCCCAAACCCACCCCAGCAGCAACGCAGCGAAAACCGTGTTTCGGCCCAAAAGAAGGCCGCCCAGACCAAGCACTGTGAGGCCTGCTGCAAGCCCACCAGGCATGAGCACAGCCTGGAACATCACCAGACAGGTCCCCAGAGTAAACCCCAAGGAATAAAAGAGACGTTTTGGCATCCTTGCCAGGCCGTATAATTAATTGGGCCAGATCGCATTATACGAGTTTTAGATGCCAGGGAGATGCCTATGCCTCGCAAGTTACTGCGTCGCGTAATTCCGGATCGGGAAACTGTTCACCAACGAGCTGGATTGGCACGCCGTTGGCTCGGGGAGGACGACCTTTGGCACTTGGGTCGGCGGTCAGTTTCGCGGGCCGTAAGCGTGGGCTGTTTCTGGGCGCTGTTGCCGTTGCCGATTCAGACCCCGCTCGCACTACTCACTGCGATTTTCTTTCGGGCGAATCTTCCGGTAACGGTAGTTGCCGTCTGGATCTCGAACCCACTGACCATGGTCCCACTTTACGGCACCGGGTTTCTCATTGGTGCATATCTCACCGGAACACCACTAGTACCCCTAGATGAGATGACTCTTAAATGGCTCGGATCACGTTTGCCGCAGCTTTGGGCTGGATGCATATTGATGTCGATCCTCGGCGCACTTCTGAGCTACTACCTTGTGAATACACTTTGGCGATTCAAGGTGCTTCGCAATCGCCGAAATCGAAACCAACCGATTGGCAAGGCCTAATTTCAACTCGCTGACCGAGCCGGGCCAGCGCAGTCAAGCGATTATCTGATTCGCTCTAATTTTCCGCCAGACAACTCATAGTGGACATCTAAAAGCTCAGCCAAAGCAAGATCATGGGTGGCTACGACTAACGCTTTATCGCCTTTATTAACCAGCTCCAGCATCAACGTCTGAACACCTTGCGCTGTTTTTTGATCGAGATTGCCGGTGGGCTCATCGGCAAGCACGCAATCTGGCTCGGCCACCAAAGCTCGCGCAACCGCGGCGCGCTGACGCTCTCCGCCAGATAGTTCTGGCGGCTTGTGATTTACCCGGTGTTCAAGGCCTACCCGAGACAACATAGACGTTGCTTTTTGCCGTGTGCTGTTGATGGAATCGCCGCGTACCAGTAGCGGCATGGCGACATTTTCGAGCGCGGTGAACTCGGCCAACAGATGATGAAATTGGTACACGAATCCGAGGTGTCGATTCCGAAGTGTGCCCAGTTGCCTTGCGCCCAGGCGATCAATACGGCGCCCAGCGAACGCAATATCGCCAGCGGTGGGCTTAAGGAGGCCACCCAAGGCCTGAAGCAAGGTGCTTTTCCCGCTACCGGAGGCGCCGGTAATCGCGACACTACGGCCTTTGTCGACCTCGAGGTCTACACCGTTAAGAACCTCGATTGAAACACCCGCTTCAGCAAATGTCACCCGGACATCCTTACAGCTCAAGATGGCAGAGACTTTACTCATAACGAAGTGCCTGGGCGGGCTCAGTGCGGGCAGCTCGCCAGGCCGGGTAAATAGTGGCCACCAAGCTGATGAAAAACGATACCGCCGTTATCGTCGCAACATCCGGCCAACGCAACTCGGCCGGGAAGTCGCTGATAACATAGACGCTAGCAGGGAAAAACTCAATATTGAACAAGTCCTCTATCCAGGGAACCAAGCTTTCAATATTCAAGGCAGTCAGCACGCCACACACTGCGCCGACCAGAGTTCCGACGAGCCCTATCACCACTCCCTGGACCACGAAGATACCCATGACCTGAAATGGAGGTAACCCAAGCGTTCTCAGTATTGCCACATCCGACTGCTTGTCCGTCACAACCATCACCAGGGTCGAGACGATATTAAATGCGGCTACGGTAATAATAAGCAACAAGATTATAAACATCACCCGCCGTTCAATTTTCAAAGCGGTGAAAAAATTGGCATGTTCTCGGGTCCAGTCGCTGAGCCTCAGACCTGGCCCAAGTTTCCGCCCGAGAGCCCCTCCAATTTTGGGGGCCTGGTAGAGGTCTTCCAGTTGCAGTCGGATTCCGCTGACCCCATCAGCCGATTCCAACAGAGTCGCTGCATCCTCCATGTGGATAATGGCTAAACCCGAATCGTACTCGTACATATCCATCTCAAAGATGGCGCCCACAGTAAAGCGTTTCATTCGCGGCAAAAGACCTGCCGGAGTGATTCTGCCCTTTGGAGCGATCAACGTAACCCGGTCGCCTACCGTAGCGCTGAGCGCCCGGGCCAATTCAGAGCCCAGCACGATCTGCCACCCGCCGGCCACAAGAGAGTCCCAGGCTCCACCCTGGACGTGTTGCATGAGCGTTGACACGGCCCTCTCGTTCGCAGGTAGCACGCCGCGTACCAGCACCCCGGTCACGGCATTGGCTCGCGTGAGAAGCCCTTGCCCCAATATATACGGCGCTGCCGCACTAACGCCCTGCTCTTCGAGCGCAGTTTTAGCCAGACCCTCCCAATCATCAAGCCAGCCCCGACTCGAACTGATGGTTACATGAGTGGCGACGCTTAAAATCCGCCCCCGCAATTCCCGTTCGAAACCATTCATGATCGACAGTACGGTAATCAGCGCCCATACCCCGACCGTGATCCCCAGAATTGAAACACCAGAGATAAAAGAAACAAAGTGGTTACGCCGTTTAGCGCGCGTATAGCGCAATCCAATAAACAGCGCTAAGGGGCGAATCATAATGACACCGCAGGGTTAAAAACCGATCAGTCGGCCTGTTCTGGGCGCATATGGGGAAACAAAAGCACATCCCGAATCGAGGGACTGTCAGTAAGAATCATCACGTAGCGATCGACACCCAGCCCACCACCCGCATTCGGCGGCAAGCCATGCTCCAGCGCATTGATATAGTCGGCGTCATAGAACATCGCTTCGGTATCCCCAGATGCTTTGGACCGGGCCTGCTCACTAAATCGGCTCGCCTGATCTTCCGGGTCATTAAGTTCGGAAAATCCGTTAGCCAGTTCACGCCCTGCGGCGAAAAGCTCAAACCGGTCTGTCAGTTCAGAATTGGATTCCTGGCGTCGAGACAGCGGCGAGACCTCCGCGGGATAACCTGTGATAAAAGTGGGCGAAATCAAATTGCTCTCGACTGTTTCTTCAAAAAGATTTAGCAGCAACCCGCCTGCCGATTTACCGGCATCAAGCTCAAGACCCGCACGCGCCCCACAACGCGCCAGAGCTTGTGAATCCGCGCAGTCGGCCTCAGACAGATCGGTGTTGTATTTACAAACTGCCGCTGACATTGATAGCCTTGCAAAAGGAGTGCCAAAGTCAATGGTACTTCCCTGGTAGGTTAAACACGAGTCGCCGACCACGTCGACAGCAACCTCCCGCAACATTTCTTCTGTGAGATCCATGTAGTCATTAAAGTCAACGTAGGCTTCGTTGTATTCCAGCATAGTGAATTCAGGATTATGCTGGGTACTTAAGCCTTCGTTTCGAAAATTTCTATTCAGTTCGTAAACCCGCTCAAATCCACCAACCAGACACCGTTTAATGTAAAGCTCCTGGGCAACCCGAAGGTACAGATCCACATCGAGGGCGTGGTGATGGGTTACGAAAGGCCGGGCGTTAGCGCCTCCAGGTATTGGTTGCATAATTGGTGATTCGATCTCGAGGTATCCTCGTCGATCAAGAAAGGCACGAAGCGCGGTTACGGTAGCTGCACGCTTTCGAAACACCTCTTTGGATTCATGACTGACTAGTAGATCCACATAGCGGTGACGGTAACGCGTCTCAATATCGGTCAGGCCGTGGTACTTCTCGGGCAATGGACGTAGCGCCTTAACCAGCAGGCGCAACGAATCTACGTTGACTGTTAGTTCACCGGTGCGGGTTCTAAAGAGGGTCCCCTCAATCCCAACGATATCGCCCAGGTCCAGCTTTTTGAAAACCTTGTTATAGACTCCCTCCGGCAAGCGGTCCCGTTGGGCATAGATCTGGATATCGCCAGACTCATCGCGGATGTTCCCGAAACTAGCCTTACCCATAATCCTACGAGTCATCAAACGCCCGGCGATGCTTACTTCTACAGCGGCGTCCTCGAGTGTCTCACCATCCGCATCTGCATAGGTTGCATATATAGCGCCTGAATCATGGCTACGTCGAAAGTCGTTGGGGAACGCCTCCCCGGCCTGCCGTAACGCATCAAGTTTTGCCCTGCGTTGGGTGACCTGTTCATTTTCGTCAGTTTTACTCATGAGTTATACAATCCCTTAAAGGCCAGCTTTCAAACTGGCCTCGATAAACACCCCAAGCCCGCCATCGAGTACTGCCTGCGTGTTACCTGTCTCAACGCCAGTACGCAAATCTTTTATTCGTGACTGATCCAGCACGTAAGAACGTATCTGGCTACCCCACCCAATATCCGCCTTCGAATCCTCCAGTTCCTGCTGCTGTTGTCGCTTTTCACGAACTTGCGCATCGTACAAGCGAGCTCGAAGCATATTCATCGCTTCAGCGCGATTACGGTGCTGCGAGCGATCATTTTGACACTGTACGACAATCCCTGTCGGAAGATGAGTAATGCGCACTGCCGAATCGGTTCGGTTGACATGCTGCCCCCCGGCACCACTTGCGCGGTAGGTATCTACACGAAGGTCAGCAGGATTAATCTCCACCTCGATACTATCGTCTATCTCTGGATAAACGAATACCGAGGCAAAAGACGTATGCCGACGATTTCCCGAATCAAATGGAGATTTTCGCACTAAGCGGTGGACTCCAGTCTCGGTGCGCAATTTTCCAAAAGCGTACTCTCCTTGAATATGTACTGTGGCGCTCTTAATTCCTGCTACTTCGCCACCCGAGCGCTCGACTAATTCAGCGGCCAAGTGTTCGTTTTCCGCCCACCGCAGATACATTCGCAACAGCATCTCGGCCCAATCCTGGGCTTCGGTCCCGCCGGAACCCGCCTGGATGTCCACAAACGCACTCGCCGAGTCCAGTTCGCCAGAGAACATTCGGAGAAATTCAAGTTTCTCAAGTTGTGTCTCAATCTGTAAGGAATCTACCTCAATCCCTTCAATTGACTCAGTATCTCCTTCCTCAAGAGCGAGCTCAAGAAATTCGCGGGCATCATGGGCTCGTAGATCTAGGCTATCTAACAGCGTTACTGTGGCCTCGAGGCTGGCACGTTCCTGCCCGAGTTTCTGGGCTTCCTGGGGATCATTCCAGATGCCCGGGTCTTCGAGACGGAGCAATACCTCTTCCAAGCGTTCTTTGCGCCCCTCGTAGTCAAAGATACCCCCTAAGTGCGCCGATGCGCATCAGCATCTGCTTAAGGCGGGCCTTTAGTTCGCCGACTTCTACCATTCGTTGTGACCGACTAAAAACAATTTGGGAATCCGAAGGATACCGGAATTAGAGCGGCAGGTAATCATTCTGGGCGTTCTATCACATCCTTGCCAGCGCTCTATCCACACCGACCCTGCTTTCAGATAGTTCAAAAGTTGCCTGCGAATGCCGTTTACGCGACAATCCGAAGCCTGCCTAAGCGTTCGCCCCCCCTCCCACTTGAGCACCACGACCTATGATCATTGGCATACCCTCTGAGAGCGCGCTGGGTGAAAAGCGTGTTGCTATCGCCCCAGAAACAATCCCTAGAATCATTGGGCTTGGTTTTGCGGTTCAGATTCAAAGCGGCGCAGGAGAAGCTGCTGGCTTTACCGATGACGAATATCTTGCTGGCGGTGCGACGGTTGCTGGATCCAAAGAGGCACTTTGGGATACCAGCGATATCATTGTAAAGATCCGGGCCCCAGAGCAAACTTCCTTAGACCAGGCTTCGGCCGAAATCGCCCTGCTCAAACACGGCAAAACGCTGATCTGCCTCATTGGGCCCGGGCAAAACCCTCTTTTACTTGATCTTCTTTCCAACGCGGGCGTGACCACCCTGGCAATGGATGCTGTACCTCGGATCTCCCGCGCACAGAAACTCGATACCTTGAGCTCCATGGCCAACATCGCCGGCTATCGCGCCGTGATCGAGGCTGCCAATCATTTCGGCCGTTTTTTCACCGGCCAAATTACGGCTGCAGGAAAAATTCCGCCGGCCAAGGTGCTGATCATTGGAGCCGGCGTTGCAGGGCTTGCGGCGATTGGCGCGGCAAGCGCCATGGGTGCGATTGTCCGAGCCTTCGACACGCGTCCAGAGGTTAAAGAACAGGTTGAGAGCATGGGAGCGGAGTTCCTAATGCTTGATTTCGATGAAGACGGCTCCGGTCAAGGCGGTTACGCCAAGATTATGAGCGAGGAATTTATTGCGGCCGAAATGCAGCTTTTTGCCGACCAGGCACAAGAGGTCGATATCATTATCACGACCGCCCTCATTCCGGGAAAGCCCGCGCCCAAATTAATTGTTGCTGACACCGCCCGCTCAATGAAGGCTGGCAGCGTGATTGTCGACCTTGCTGCTGAACAAGGCGGCAACTGTGAACTGACTCGACCGGGTGAAGCAGCGTTGATCGATGGCATTACGGTTATTGGTTATACCGACTTTCCCAGCCGCATGGCGGCACAGTCAAGCCTGCTCTACGGCAACAACGTGACCCATCTGCTGACGGATCTGTGCCCGAAAAAAGATGGCCAGATCAACGTAGACATGAGTGATGAAGTTATTCGCGGGATGACGGTGGTAAAGGATGCCAACATTACCTGGCCGCCCCCACCTCCGCGCCTTTCTGCCGTACCAAAAGCGCCACCGGCAAGCGTCGCTGAATCTTCCGCCCATCTTGAAGGTGCCCCCAAAAAATCGACAGCGGCGACCTTGATCGCATTAGCTGCAGTCGTCGGGCTTATTCTGGGCCTAGGCGTGGTTGCCCCACCCTCGTTCATGGGGCATTTCACCGTCTTTGTGCTTGCCATATTTGTTGGCTGGCAGGTAGTCTGGAACGTGACACCGGCACTGCATACCCCATTGATGAGTGTCACCAACGCCATCAGCGGAATAATCGTTATTGGCGCTTTATTGCAGATGGGTTCCGACTCGGGGATCGTCATGTTTCTGGCCGCGCTTGCGCTTTTGGTGGCCAGCATCAATGTTTTCGGCGGCTTTTGGGTCACTCAGCGAATGCTGCGGATGTTTCGCCGGGAATCGTGATGTCAAGTGGAATAATTTCTGCGGCCTACATAGCCGCCTCAATCCTCTTTATCCTGAGTCTTGGTGGCCTCAGCAACCAAGAGAGCGCGCAACGTGGCAATCTTTTCGGAATTGCCGGAATGGCTCTTGCCATCGGCGCGACGCTATTTGGCGGCACTCCGGTTAGTTATGCCCTAGTAATAGCGTTGATGGCTGTTGGTGGCGCAGCCGGAGGGTTTGTTGCGGCGCGGGTAGAAATGACGGCCATGCCCCAGTTGGTCGCAATGCTGCACAGCTTTGTCGGCCTGGCCGCTGTCCTGGTAGGCTTTGCCTCCTATCTTGACCCGGCTGGCCACTTCGTTGGGGCCGAAAAGACCATTCACGATGTGGAGATTTTTATTGGCATTCTGATCGGTGCGATAACCCTTACCGGTTCGGTCGCGGCATTTGGCAAGCTTCAGGGAATCCTGACCAGTCGACCGGTGCTCATTCCCGGGCGGCATCTATTAAACCTGGCCGTTGCGGCAGCCTGCGCTTGGTTGGGGTACTGTTTCGTTGGGGCGGACTCAATTAATGGCGGAATCTGGCCTCTACTGGCAATGACGATTCTGGCGCTGATTTTTGGCATCCACATGGTGCTGGCTATTGGTGGTGCCGATATGCCCGTTGTTATCTCGATGCTGAACAGCTATTCCGGTTGGGCCGCAGCCGCAACCGGATTCATGCTGGCCAATGATCTTCTTATTGTCACCGGCGCCCTGGTGGGCAGCAGTGGAGCGATCTTGAGTTACATTATGTGTCGCGCAATGAATCGTCGGTTTATTTCAGTAATCCTAGGCGGTTTTGGAACGCCCAAAGCAAGCAGCGGCACCATAGAGACTGGTGGAGAGACGGCAGCGGTATCAGCCAGTGAAACAGCTGAATTACTCACCTCGGCGAAAACCGTCGTAATCGTGCCCGGCTACGGGATGGCCGTTGCCCACGCCCAGCATCCGGTGTCCGAGTTGGTAGACGCACTCAAAACCCGTGGCGTGACCACCCGATTTGCAATTCATCCTGTTGCGGGACGCATGCCCGGCCATATGAATGTCCTTCTGGCTGAGGCCAAAGTACCCTATGACAGCGTCCTGGAAATGGATGAAATCAATGGGGATTTTCCGACCACAGACGTTGTGCTGGTCATTGGCGCCAACGATATTGTGAACCCTGCTGCCCAGGAAGTCCCTGACAGTCCAATCGCCGGGATGCCTGTTCTGGAGGTTTGGAAGGCGGCCACCACGATTGTGCTTAAACGAAGTATGGCCACAGGTTATGCCGGCGTCGACAACCCGTTGTTCTACCGGGAAAACACGCGGATGCTCTTTGGCGATGCCAAACAAAGCATAAGCGAGGTGCTCAGCACGCTCTAGGTCGTCACGGTTTGAATCGGCCGGCTGGAATCCAGTATCCAGTCACTCCAGGATCCAGAATACAGGCGCGAGCCTTCAAGGCCACAATATTCCATGGCAAAAAGATTGTGGCAGGCGGTAACTCCGGACCCGCAACTGTGAATAACCCTACTCGGCTCAACACCGTCCAAGAGGTGTTTGAACTCGGTTTCGAGTTGATCGGGTGACTTAAACAGCCCCTCCGACAGGTTTCGCACGAAATGTCGGTTAATGGCGCCCGGAATGCAACCGGCCTTTTTATCCAGCGGCTCTTTCTCACCCCGATACCGCTCGGGCTCGCGAGCATCAACAATCAAGGTCTCTTCGCTATCCAGATGAGCAAGGACATAGTCGGCATCCACATACCGTTTGTGATCAAACAGCCCGACAAATTCTGCGGGCTCGGCAACAACGGACTCATCGCCCGCCGCAACGGGTAGGCCAAGGCGAGACCATTCGGCAAAACCTCCATCGAGAAGACCAATATTCTCAAGGCCTGCCCAGGACAACATCCACCACAGGCGCGCGGCGAACATGCCGTGACCATCGTCGTAGGCAACTGTCATCTTGTCGGAGCTCAAACCCAGATGAGCCACCTTTTTGAGCCAGGCATTGGGCGATGGAAGTGGGTGGCGGGCGGTATCGGCCTCAATGGCTCCCGAAAGGTCTTCCTCGAGGTCGACATAGTTCGCCCCAGGTATACGCCGGCCCTCAAACGCAGCCCGACCGGCATCTGGATCACTCAAGGCAAAACGGCAATCAAAAATCTCTACCGACCCGTCCAAATTACGACCATGTAATTCTTTGGCACTAACCAGGAAAGCCTTCATTGAGGCGACTCGTCGAAAATGGCCATAGCGGTTATTATCGGCGCGTGCGTCGAGGCCACGCAAGAGGCGAAATACGAACCAATGAATCGCTCTACTAAGTCCACGCCGACCACATTCGGTCGTGGTACGCCGCCACTGCGCACATCCTTCCAAACTGCCCGACCCTTGAGGAATCGCCCGAGCCGCGCTTGATCATGGCACACAACTTTATGAAAGAACCGCGGCCACCGCAATCGACTCGACGGGCACTGGCCATAGGGTTGCTTGTGAGTCGGGGCAAGTGACCGCCCAGAGACTGATTCGCGGGAACGTTGCCGTTGCCGACACTCGTTTCGTGGTCAATTACTACCGACTGAGCACGGACACCCGCCTGCTTTTTGGCGGTGGCGAGAGCTATCACCGGAAAAATGGAGGATTACGACCTGTTTGCTCGAGTGCCCCAGCCGCGTTTTTTTGGTGGGACACTGTTACGTTGGCCCGGGCTTGTTGCCGGTATGTTGTACCACAGCCTTCGAGATCGATTCTGAGAGGCTCAGTCCTCAGTAATCTGTGCACGACGTAGCTGGGCCACCTGTTCTGCAATAATTCCCACCAGAACAAAGATCAGCCCAAAAACCAAGAGCAACATCGTTCCGACCGAAACCCCCTCGTCTCTCAGGATAAAAGGCAGCCCCCATGCCAAACCTGCTAGAAAAAAAACTCCACCGATCGGAAGGAAAATTCTTGAAGGGTTGAACAAGGCGACGATATTGATAATTTCAATAACCGTGTCAATCGCGGTCGCGGTAGTGATCGTGCTCGAACCTTGAGACCGTGGGCGAACTTCAATGTCAATTTCGGTCACGAGATTGCTGCGATGAATAAAAACCAGCGTGATTATGTCGCTGAAAGCCATACTGTCCGGGCAGAGCACCAGGTAGCGTTGGGCCAGTCGGGTTCGATATAGTTTCATGCCTGAGTTGAGATCTTTCACTGGCAACGACACCAGCAGGCCAGCAAGACCGCGGATCAACCGCCTTCCTAAAGCGCGGTAAAAACCGGCGTTTCCGTTTTGCCGCCTACCGACCACCATATCGGCGTCGCAAAGATGGCCTGATTCCCATAATTTTCCAACGTCGTGCGGTCGATGCTGACCGTCCGCATCCATAGTCACAATGAATTCCGTCTCTACATTCCGAATTCCAGTCTTAAGGGCGCCGCCGTAACCCCGGTTGACTTTATGCTGGATCAAACGGCACATTTTACCGTTGCATTCTGGCTGAATCAGACTGGCGGACTCATCAGTCGATGCGTCATCGACAAATATAAGTTGGAACCCGCGCTCACGACAGTAACCGACAAGCTCCGGCAAAAAGGTGGGGAGAGATTGGGCCTCATTAAACACCGGCACAACTACGGTTAGAGAGTTATCAGTCATCTGCGATCATGCAAGAATATTCCGCCAATGCTACCACGCCGACTGGGCTACCTCGGCCCCGGATCGCTACGTGGTTTTCTCCCGCCCAAGCATGCGAGCCGCAGGCTACTTGACTCTAAGTATCTTCAAAACACCCAGGCAAGTACAATTGACACTGTCTGGGTAATCTTTCTGCGCCGACCTGCCCCCCCGCAAATACGCAACCCTCTTCTACGGTATGGACAATTCAACTACCACTTCCGGTAGCACCAAAAACTTTCTGATTGGGTGCGCCTTAATTGCCCTTATTAAGCTTTGGCTGCTGGCGCCCCAGGAAATTGTAGCCCGGTCTGCACCCCATGACGATACCTTGTTCGTAGGGCTTGCCTTAAGCATTCTCCAGGGCGACTGGCTGGGTGACTATAACCAATTCACCCTGATGAAGGGTTCCGGATACCCACTCTTCATCGCATTCAGTAATGTTCTGAATATTCCACTGATTATTTCGCAGGAACTGCTATACCTTGGCGCCTGCCTGGTTTTCGTATTGGGGATGAAACGCCTCAATGTGCGACTGGCCTTTCTTTGGATGGCCTTTGCCGTTTTAGCCTTTAACCCTTTTACCTACAACTTCTTTCCCAATGTCTATCCCTTTCGATTTGAAATCTATCCCGCTGTGTCCTTGCTGGTTTTCGGACTTGCTCAGATTACTTTTGGGCGAGCAGTTGAGGGCAGAACCCACTGGCTGCTGTTACTGCTTTTAGGGGTCGTGCTGGGATGGTTCTGGAACATACGGGGTGAGGCGATCTGGATTGCACCCACTTTGGGGATCTTCGTCCTGTTTTACACAATTCAGCACCAGTACCAGCACCTGAATCGAGGCATCAGAAAATTTGCCGCTGTGAGTGTTTCATTTCGCGCGAGCCTCATTGTGGTTGCAGGATTCCTCACTATCCACAGCGCGATTGCGTATGTGAATTACCAACACTATGGTGTCTTCATCACCAATGGCATGAAAAGCCCCTCGTTCGAATCGGCGTACGGAGGGCTGCTACGGATTCGGACCGACCGCTGGCAACGATTTATCCCGGTCAATCGAGATGCCCGGGAGATTGCCTATACTGTTAGTCCCAGTTTCAAGCAATTAGAACCTTATTTTGAGTCTGGAAGGGGCACAGAAACCTGGATGAAGGGGTTTTCTGACTACCCGGCGGCTTACTTTCCGTGGGCATTTCGTGACGGGCTCTATCATATCGGCTATTTTCGCGACGCTCGACGTACGCATGAATTTCTTTCCTCTATCGGAACCCAGATTGACAGCGCCTGCCAATCCAGCAAAATCGACTGTCGTCCTCGTTACAGCAATCTCGCGCCGACATGGCACGCCGAGTGGAACCTGCTGGCCGGCCAGACCTTGTTTAAAACCCTTGCACGCATGGTTAAATTCAAAGGGTTTATTGGAAACGGTCCCCGGGCCGGGAGTATCGACGATGACAAGCTTGTAATTAATTACAAATATGTCACCGGGTCCCCAGTTCGACCACAGCGGCCCGACCTTCTAACGAGGACGCCGCGCTTTCAGACCGAAAAGATACGGAGTCGAGACAAGATTCTTCGTAGCATCGCGTGGATTTACCGTCGCGTGCCACAAGTGGCTTTTGTCTTTGCGCTCGGCGGACTTGGGCTTAGGGTCTTTCAGATCGCGCGTGGCTCCAGAATATCGATATGGGATGCGCTCAGTTTTGGGCTTTTGGCAGGACTCGGCTCCTACGCAATCATCCTGACTATTTTACAGATTACTTCCTACTCGCAGATCGGCCGTCAGTTGAACACGACCTACCCCGTCATACTTGCGTTCCTGCTGAGTGTGGTCAGCGCGATCATCCACTCAAGATCAAGATCTGACGCGTGTGGTAAGTCCAACCTCTGAATTTTCTTCACCGGCCGCCTTACATGACGATTGAGAAATCAAAACCGGTGTTACTCCTGGGAATCGACCTCGAGGATGTCCGGGAGCAGGTCTCCGGTGGGATGAATTATCGGGATCGTCTGGAAACAAACACCCAAGTTATTCTCCAGGCGTTGGAATACTGGGGTGTCAGTGCAACTTTTTTTACCGTAGGAAGCGTTGCCCGTCGCTACCCTTCACTGTTGCGTGATATTGCCCTGGCGGGCCACGAAATCGCTGCTCACGGCGACACTCATACCGAATTGCCAAAAATGGGTCCGAATCAGATGGAGACGGATTTAGCCAGAAATCTCGATGCACTGAGCGTCTCAGAATTTGGACCGGTAAAGGGGTTTCGTGCACCAACGTTTTCTTTAACCCAAGATACACAGTGGGCATATAAAGTACTGGCAGATGCCGGTATCGAGTACAGCAGTTCTGTACTCCCTGGATTAAATCCGCTTTACGGCTGGCCGGGCTTTGGGCGCCGCGCAAGAACCATGCCCTCTGGAGTGTTGGAAATCCCAGTGGCGGTCCACTCGCGCCCACTGCCGCCGCTCCCCATCGCAGGAGGGGTTTATCTTCGGGTGGTGCCCTTTTTTCTTACCCGGTGGGCCTGCAGACGAGGTGACCGGGAAGGGCCGATCACTGCTTATCTGCATCCCTATGATATCGATACCGAGCAGGAGCGTTTTATGCATCCTGGCTTAAACAATAATCGCGTCATGAATGCGCTAATGTACTGGAACCGCGGTCAGGCGCTCGATCGCCTGGCCCGACTGGTTAAGGATTGCACTGTGTCTCGTTATTGCGACTGGGTCCGGAACTGTGGGCTTGGAAAAAAATGACCAATCAGATACCTTCTAAATGCGAGCATTTGTACGGATTCATCGATCGCCCCGTCTTGCGGTTCGAACGACTTGACTGCACCATGATTCCACCAACTGCGATTTCATTTCGAAAAAGATCAACAGGCGCAGCACTGGGAACGGCTTGATGAATTTTCCTTGTGTTCTACAAGCCCCCTATAAAAGGGCAAGCCCGAGGGCTAACGCTACACTCTGGCTGAATTTGCGAAAGCATAATGGCGGAGAGGGAGGGATTCGAACCCCCGGAACCTTTCAGTTCAACGGTTTTCAAGACCGCCGCATTCGACCACTCTGCCACCTCTCCATGGGGCCGGTCCAAGACAGACCGAAACCGATATTGCTCTGAATTATAAGGTTTCGAGCACACTAACCCCAAGCTTTGACACCGCAGTGGACCTTGAAATCTGGCATAATTACCCCAGATAAAAGTTGTACTTCCTATTCCAACCGAACTTATGGAGAGCCTTCGCACGATGATCAACCGTCAAACCCTTAGCGCGACCCGCCCTGCCGTACAAGGCGTGGAATTCAACAGAGTTCTCAGGAACACCTATGCTCTACTGTCAGCAACGTTGCTCTTCAGTGGGGCAACGGCCGGTCTATCCATGATGATGCAATGGCCGCACCCCGGACTTGTTATCACGCTCATCGGCTACTTTGGACTGATGTTTGCTGCAAGTCGTTTTCGCAACTCTGCTCTGGGCCTGGTCTTTGTCTTCGCCCTGACCGGATTCATGGGCCTGACCCTCGGCCCGATCATCAGCCTGTACGTTAATTCACTGCCCAACGGCGATCAGCTGGTGATGACAGCCCTTGCGGGCACCGGCCTGATATTCGTGGGGTTGTCCGCCTATGCACTAACCTCTCGAAAGGATTTCAGCTTTTTAGGTGGAATGCTATTCGCGGGCATTCTGGTTGCCTTTCTGGCGGGCCTTGGGGCCGTGATTTTCAGTATTCCGGCGCTTTCGCTAGCCGTCTCGGCGATGTTCATTCTGCTGATGAGCGGCCTGATTCTCTATCAGACCAGCGCAATCATCCATGGCGGCGAGACCAACTACATCATGGCTACGATCACGCTGTATGTAGCGATCTACAATCTGTTTCTGAGCCTGCTGCAGATTCTTGGGATATTTGGCGGCGACGACTGATTCCAGTCGAAAGTGTTGCATTTAGGCCCCGGCACCCGCCGGGGCTTTTCGTTAGGGGGTGATGCTCTCGACTCCACCCATGTAAGGCCGAAGGACACCGGGAATTCGGACCGCTCCCGATTCATCCTGGTAGTTTTCAATAATCGCTACCAGTGTCCGCCCTACCGCTAAGGCCGAGCCATTCAGGGTGTGCACTAATTCCGGCTTGCCGGTAGCGGCATTACGCCAGCGCGCCTGCATTCGTCGTGCCTGAAAGGCTTCAAAGTTACTACAGGACGATATCTCTCGATAGCACTGTTGCCCTGGAAGCCACACCTCCAGGTCGTAGGTCTTGGCGGCCGAAAATCCCAGATCGCCACTGCACAAAGTTACGACGCGATACGGTAATTCGAGCTTTTGAAGAATGGCTTCGGCGTGCCCGGTTAACTCCTCCAGTGCATCCCAGGATTTGTCCGGCTCCACTACCTGCACCAGTTCCACTTTCTCGAACTGGTGCTGGCGGATCATTCCCCGGGTGTCCTTACCATAAGACCCGGCTTCACGCCGAAAACAGGGTGTATGGCAGACGCGCTTGACTGGCAATTCTTCTGCATTGAGGATGCCACCGGCAAAAAGGTTAGTGACCGGCACTTCGGCGGTAGGAATCAAGTAGTAAGGCGGATCTCCCGTCGTCATGAATTGATCATCGGCAAATTTGGGCAGTTGTCCTGTACCGAAAAGCGATTCGGCATTCACCAGGTAAGGAACGTAGGTCTCCTCATACCCATGTTCGAGGGTGTGCACATCGAACATGAACTGAATAAGCGCGCGGTGCATTCGAGCGATACTATTTGTTAGGACCACGAATCGACTTCCGGTCAAGCGCGTCGCAGATTCAAAATCCATCATCCCAAGGCCGGTACCCAAACTAACGTGGTCCAGCGGCTCAAAGGCTAAAGCCGTCGGCGTACCCCAACGCCTTTGCTCAATGTTATCCGCTTCGCTGTCGCCAGCCGGAACACTGCGATGTGGGATATTCGGAATCTCTCCAACAATATGATTCAGCGAACGGCGTACCTCCTCAAGGCTCGACTCAACCTTGGCAATCGCCTCTCCCAGCCCGGCCGTCTGTGCGATAAGTTCGGCGGCATCACCGCCAGAGGCTTTCACCTGCCCAACCTCCTTAGCCGAACGATTGCGCTCAGCTTGAAACTCCTGTTGGCGCGTCTGAAGAGACTTTCTTCGGTTTTCGAGTTCGGCAAATTCCTGCACGTCGAGAGCGTAACCTCGCGGTGCCAGAGAGTTAGCTACCCCTTCGGGATCATTGCGCAAAAGTTGTGGGTCGAGCATTTCCTTCCTTATTGTTTGCTGTTCAAAATTGACGAGCGGCCGCAACGCCAGCGGCGGCACCAAGCAGGCACAACAATACACTGGATACGATATTCACCAGGGCTCTTTGCCACTGCTCGGCCTCAAGCAGGGTCAAGGTTTCTACCGAAAAGGCAGAAAACGTAGTAAACCCCCCCAACAGTCCAATACACAACCCGCTGCGTAGAAGATCTACAACTGGCCCTCGCGCGCTAAGAATGACTACGAGGACGCCCAGAAAAAACGAGCCACTGATATTAATCAGCAAGGTGCTCCAGGGGAATCCAGGCCCTGTCAAGGCCGAAATCCGGGTGTGGGCAAAAAAGCGCAGCATCGCGCCTAATGCGCCGCCGGTACCAATCACAAGATAATGAAGCACCTTGTCAAAGCTCTTCTTGGATGACGTCAACCCCTGCGGGCAGGTTCAGTCTAAAAAGATCTTGCGGCAATTGATCGTTGACGATAACGTTATCAAACCGGAGTCGGGTAATCTGATCTAACTGATCCAGCATCTGCACCAGACGCAAGTCGCCATTTTCAAACCCGAGCTGAATCTGAGAAAAGGGTGCGGAGGAATCTTTGGGAAAAAGAGTGATCCACGAGATTGCACCCTGTTTGCCGAGGTGCTCTATCAAATAGGAATCACCGGGTTTATCCTCACCGGCGAGTAACGCCGCTGGGGTATTACCCAGGGTTTTTGATTGATTTCGAACGATCACCTGTTCAAGCCCAACGTCATAGACCCAAAGACGCAGACCATCTGCCAACACCTCTTGCTCCACCGGTTGCCCATAACTCCACCGAAATCGGCCTGGCCGGGCAAGCCACATTTGCCCGGAAGTCTCCTGTAACGGCGCAAGATCCTCGTCGAGGACAACCTGATGAAAATCAGCCTGCAGCGTACGAACCTTAACAAAAAAGTCTTCCAGTAAATCCTTATCAGCGAAGGCCGCTGGCATTGGGGTAAAAACCAGAACCGTCCCGGCCAGTCCGAACACCAGAAACCGGTACCAGCCCCGATTAATTTTTGACATTAAATCCTGTTTCATTGTGGTGGGGGCGGAGCCAGTATCTCCCGCTTGCCGTTCTCGAGGGGGCCTACAGCACCGGCCGCCTCCATTGTTTCTATCATTCTAGCCGCGCGGTTGTAGCCGACCCGCAGATGGCGCTGAACCGATGATATTGAGGCTCGCCGGGTCTCGGTGACGAAAGATAAAGCCTTGTCATAAAGTGGGTCATCTTCCCCGCTGTCGCTGCCTCCCAAACCCTCGACCGATACAGAATCACCAAGCGCGGTGTTATCGACCACAGCTTCCAGGTACTCCGGCTCGCCGCTGCTTCGCAACTGGTCTGCCACTCGGTGAACTTCCTGATCTGAGACAAATGAGCCGTGAACCCGAATGGGAAACCCCGTGCCAGGCGGTAAAAATAACATGTCTCCGTGACCCAGCAGTTGCTCAGCCCCCATTTGATCGAGCACCGTGCGTGAGTCGGCACGTGACGACACCTGAAACGCGACTCTGGTCGGAATATTTGCTTTGATCAATCCTGTGACCACATCCACTGAAGGCCTCTGTGTCGCCAACACCAGGTGGATGCCAGCCGCTCGAGCTCGCTGGGCAATTCGGGTGATGAGTTCCTCAATCTTTTTCCCGACCACCATTAGCAGATCGGCAAACTCGTCGACGATAACTACCACATAGGGAATGGTCTCGAGTTGAGGTGGATCTACGTCCTCTCCCGGCAGCGGGATAAACAACGGATCATCCAAGGGTTTGCCCGTATCAATTGCAGCTTTCACCTTGCGGTTGTAGCCCACAATATTTCGAACCCCAAGGGCCGCCATAAGACGAAATCGCCGATCCATTTCCACAATGCACCAGCGCAGCGAATTAGCTGCCTTTTTCATATCCGTAACCACCGGCGTCAGCAGATGTGGAATTCCTTCATATACCGAAAGCTCAAGCATTTTTGGATCGATCATAATCATACGGACATCTTCAGGGGTAGACTTGTAGATGATGCTCAAAATTATTGCGTTGATACAAACTGATTTTCCTGCCCCAGTAGTGCCAGCTATAAGTAAGTGCGGCATCTTGCATAGATCTGAGACGATGGT
>Ga0207990_1000549_pt1 | contig 21630 bp, 23 predicted proteins | sample ETNtaG_8_FD_185780 | JGI IMG/M metagenome (GOLD analysis project Ga0207990, IMG submission 185780) | Marine microbial and viral communities from oxygen minimum zone, Eastern Pacific Ocean - ETNP201406SV75 (SPAdes) (version 2) | ecosystem: Environmental > Aquatic > Marine > Oceanic ...
AAAACAAAGATTGTAAATAGAAGATGACCCAAGGTCCTAGGAGTTCCATCATGCGAACCACTTGGAAACCATTGAGCAACGAAACCAAACCACTCACACTCTTACTCGCACTCACTTTTCTGTTTTTGTTTGGTGGTTCTGTTTATGGTCAGGAAGAAGTGAAGAAGGAGTATTACGATAATGGGAAGTCAAGAAGTGAAGAACGTTACCAAGATGGAAAAAAAGAGGGTCTTTGGCTCGATGGTATAAAAACGGACAGAAAAAATCTGAAAAACATTACAAAGATGGAAACCTAGAGGGTCGTATGACTTGGTGGCATGAATCTGGTGAAAAACGGAGTGAGATAAATCACAAAGATGGAAAACGAGAGGGTCTTTGGACTGGGTGGTTTAGAAACGGAAAGAAAATGAGTGAGGGACATTACAAAGATGGGAAAAAAGAGGGTTTTTGGACTTGGTGGTTTAAATCTGGTGCAAAACGGAGTGAGGGGCATTTCAAAGATGGAAAAAAAAGTGGACTTTGGACTGAATGGGATGAAGATGGGAAGAAAACACTCCAATGAACTTTCAAAGATGGAAACGAATAGTTAATTGCGTTGAAAATAGCAGTCAGGCAGGGTGTTTTTGGACTGAAATAATCACCCGAAAATTGTGATAAAATCGGTCAAAAGTTATGGAAAAAGTTATGGAAGATTTGGTATGCTTCTGTAACTATTTGAATTTAGGGTGCCGAAGTGGCGGAACTGGTAGACGCGCATGATTCAGGTTCATGTGGGGGCAACCCCGTGGAAGTTCGAGTCTTCTCTTCGGCACCAATTTTTTCAATAAGTTAGATGGTTTTTATTTTTTCGGGAGTTCGGAGGAAAAGTGATACTAAAGTGATAATAACGTCTACGAATCGGTCTAAAATGGTGTAAAGACCACCCTAAAAATGTCCCGGAAGGTCCCATCATGCGACCCACCTGGAACACATTGAGAAACGAAACCAAACGAGATGACTCTGTGGAGTTATCTCGTTTTTTTGTTTTGGTGAGATGGTTAAAGGAGGCGGGAAGGTGAAAATAATTTTCAAGTCAATGATAATAACTTTGATACTGCCTTTCACTTGTCTTATCGATAATTCGTTTAGTTTTACTGGTATAGGTTTAGAAAGAGTCAAAAGGGGGGAAGATTGTCAGAGGTGTGATTTGTCAGGAGAAGACCTGACTGGGGTAGACCTGAGTTGGGTAGACCTGACTGGGGCCGACCTGACTGGGGTAAACCTGAAAGGGGTAAATCTGAATGGGGTAAACCTGATTCTGGCAAAACTGAAAGGGGCAAACCTGCAAGGGGCAGACCTAACTGGGGCAAACCTGAAAGGGGCATACCTGCAAGGGGCCAACCTCGAAGGGGCAAGCTTGGAAGGGACAGACCTGCAAGGAGTAAACCTGAAAGGGGCAAACCTGAAAGGGGCAAACCTGAAAGGGGCAAACCTGAATGGAGTAAACCTGTTTCGGGCAGACCTGAGGGGGACAGACTTTACTGGGGCAAACATGCTACGGGTATACCTGGAGAGGGCGGACCTGAATGGAGCAGACCTGAGTCGGGCAGACCTGAGTCAGGCGGACCTGAATGGAGCAGACCTGACTGGGGTAGACCTGAATGGAGCAGACCTGACTGAGGCAGACTTTACTGGGGCAAAAATGAAAAAAGTAATGGGTCTGGAGTATGCAACTAAATGTAAAACCATTATGCCTTGGGGAGAAGAAAACTCAGGTTGTAAATAGAAGATGACCAAAAACCCATCGTATTTAGGATTGGGTTTTTTTTTGCTAATACAAAAGTGATACAAGTAGAGGAGAAGATTCAGGATTCCAGCTGGGGAGAAGAAGATCCAAATTTTCTAAGCAGGATTTCCAAGCGCTGGCGGTCGTAAAGGAGGATTGCTAGATCGGTCAGGCCGTCGTCGTTGAAGTCGGCCCCGGTCATAGCGCGCGGGTTGGCTCCGACCGGATAGTTAAAGTGGGGGAAGATGAACGTTCCGTCACCCCGTCCTTCGAGGACCGAAACTGAGGCGTCCCGTCGATTGGCGACTACCAGATCCGGGATGCGGTCACCGGTAAAGTCTCCGGCTACAATGTATTCGGGCCCCTTCTCAGCGGCAGCATCCTGCGCGCGGGTGAACGCCCCCCTGGCGTCACCGAGGAAAACTTTAATTACGTCCTTCATGGTGCTTGAGGAGATCAGGTCGATTTTTCCATCCTGGTTCACATCGTGTTGGGCTATGAAAGATGACTGCCCGCCACCCTCGATTCGTACCGGATTTTTTAACGTTCCGTCCCCGTTGCCGTAAAAAATGCGAATGAAATTGACCCGCACCGCATTAAAGGCGATGGCGATATCAAGGTTCTTGTCTGAGTTGAAATCACCAACCGTCATATATGCAGGCGTACCGGGTGCCTTATAGGACTCTGCCAGTTTGAAATTTCCATCTCCTTTTCCAAGAAGAATCACCAGCTTGTCAAACCGGAGCGTTACGGCGAGATCGAGCTTTTCGTCGTTGTTAAAATCCCCGGCAGCGACAGCAATGGGCAAGCGACCAACTTTCACATTTGTTTTTAGTTTAAAGACCCCGTCTTTCTGGCCGAGCACAATCGAGAGATTGCCGTCGCCGTAATTGCTGATGGCGATATCCTGGATTCTGTCTCCATTAAAGTCTCCTGTTTCAAGAGCGACCGGTTCGCGTCCTGTGTTCATGGTGAAAGATTGTTTGAATGTTCCGTCGCCGAGGGCTTCAAAAAAATTCACAGTGTTGCTTGCGGAATTGCAGACGAGGATGTCAGGGAAACCGTCGTTGTTCATGTCGCGAGCTTTTAGCGCGGCGGGTTTTTTCCCGACCATGTACGTCACCGGCAGGGCAAAAATGTCGGGCGCTGAGCGGCTCTGTCCGCATGCGTTAAGGAGTAAGGTGGTAGCCGTTCCCAAAAGAAGAATAATAGAAAAAGCTTGTTGAGACGGACGCCGGATTTTGTGATTTAAATGAAAAGCATGCATCGCTGGGTTATACCGTATGCCCTTTGGTATGTAAAGTTGGCCTGCCTATTTTATGAAGCTTGACACTTGCGAGTCGAATGCTAAAATTTTTCAGATACTTATGAGCGGCATCATCCGCAGGCACATGGCCTTCCGAACGTTATTAATTAAACTACTTTTCTTGTTCACCCTGTCTTCGTTTTTTTTCGGATGTCAGGCCGTGCGCGGCCTAGACATTTTTTCTTCTAAACAACATGGTATCTATCATACGGTTCTGGAGAAGCAGACTCTATACGCTATCGCCCGGGTCTATGATGTCGATGTGAATCGCCTGAAGCGGATCAATGGCATTTCAGATCCGTCGAAACTTCAAGTGGGCAGGCGGTTATGGATTCCAGGAGCACGGCGGGTTTTGGAGATCGCGTCGACTGACCACGGATCGGCTGCGGGGAAGAAGAACCACTGGACAAAAGGCAAACCACGCAAGACCGTTAAAGCAGTGACAGGATTTTTAGCTTGGCCGGTGAAGGGTCAGTTAACATCCCGGTTTGGCCAGCGCAACGGAAGCAGGCACGATGGAATCGACATTGGCGCCCGCGAGGGAACGGCCATCACCGCCGCCGCCGATGGAAAAGTCATGTTTAGCGGTTGGGGGCCGACCGGATACGGACTCATGGTCATCGTCAAGCATAAAAGCAATCTAACGACCATTTACGCGCATAACTCACACAATCATGTGCAGAAAAACCAGGTAGTTAAAAAGGGCCAGCGGATCGCATCAGTGGGAAGCACGGGCCGGTCAACTGGACCCCATCTGCATTTCGAGGTGAGAAACGACACCCACCCACAAAATCCGTTAAACTATTTACCAAAACGGTGAACGATATATTATCCTTGGGTCTGAAGCTTTATAGGTAGTTTTAAAAGTCAACTTTTTGGAATGAGTTCCTTTTTGTAAGATCTCTCCCCAACCTCTTTTCGGAAGGAAGATTTTTTTCTACCCCTTCGTAAATGGGTCTAAAGGAAGGAAAGATTTTCTCTCGGCTCGTGTATCTAACGAAAGGCACAATCATGGAAACATTGAAATCCATCATCCGTGACGTCCCAGACTTTCCGAAGAAAGGAATCATATTCAAGGATATCACCCCGATGTTGTCTGATCCCGGTTTGTTTCAAAAAGCTATCGATATACTGAAAGGCCGGTATGAAGATAAGAAGATTGACCGGATCGTGGGGATCGAGGCGCGCGGATTCGTTTTCGCCTCCGCACTAGCCTATGCGCTAGGTGCCGGGGTAACCATGGTGCGCAAGCCGGGAAAGCTTCCTTATAAAACCCATCGCAAAACCTACAGTCTGGAATATGGTGAAGACAGCATCGAGGTTCACCAAGACGCATTTGAAAATGGACAGCGCATAGTCATTATCGACGATGTCCTTGCGACCGGTGGAACGCTGGCGGCCTGCGTCGACCTAATTCAGAACAATTTTCAAGTAGAACTGGTTGAGATTGCCCTCCTCATCGAACTCGATTTTCTGAATGGACGCCAGAAACTTGACGGCCTACCCCTCTATTCGATGATACATTTTTAAGGTCAGGCGTTAGGCTTTGCAGTCAACTGTGAACTTCGAACTAGATGCAGAAACCAAGCTCTTCAGGTTTCACTTTGCGAACGTGGAGTTCTTTCGATAGGGAATCGACAAGCCGCCGCGTATCTTCTAGATAGTCGGGGGAGATGATGAGTTCGATGATGCTTCGCGCAGGATCGACAGTTCGCACAACGGCTAGATTGTCATATCCTTCAAAAATGCTTACGATGTAAGCGATGTCCTTCTTATCAACTTCCAGCAACCACTGAATAGAATTGGTCTGCATTTCTATTTTATTCCTTTTCTCCCATACCGAGATGTATCGGTCTCAACAGGGAAGAGCCTGAAGGAGCATTGCTCACTTCCTCCGTTGAGGGAGAGCGTGGCAGTTTTTTCTCCATAATATTGTTAAAAACAGGCGCCGTGTCTAGCTCAGCGTTTTCTGTTTGAGGAGTAGCATCACGATAGATACGGCGGCGGGGGTGACGCCGGATATACGCGAAGCCTGAGCAAGCGTTGTGGGACGAATCGCTTCCAACTTCTGTACTACTTCACGCGACAGGCCGGGAATACCGTTGTACTGGAAGTCTTTAGGAATAGTATAGTTCTCTAGCTTGGCCTGTTTGGCGACGACCTGCTTCTGCCGCTGGATGAACCCCTCATATTTGATCTGAATTTCTACCTGTTCACCGACCAACGGGGGGACCGACGCTCCGTTGAATATTTCAATGAGTTGATTGTAGGTGATTTCCGGGCGCTTCAACAGCCCCGCCAGCGTAGTCGCATTTTTCAATTGTCGAATTCCCAATTGGGAGACGAGTTCCACTCCCTCCGGATTGGGGATGACCCGGGTTTCGTTGAGTCGGTCGATTTCGTTTTTAACAGAATCCAGTTTTTTTAAGCATCGATCGTAGGTCTCGTTTGAAACGAGCCCGAGCTTATGCCCCTTTCCCATAAGCCGGGCGTCGGCATTGTCCTGCCTCAAAAGCAGCCGGTACTCGGCACGGGAGGTAAACATACGGTACGGTTCCTGCGTTCCCTTGGTCACCAGGTCGTCGATCATGACGCCGATGTAGCTTTCCATCCGGTTGAGCATGAATGGGTCATGTCCAAGCGCGCGTTGCGCCGCGTTGACTCCCGCAATGAGCCCCTGCCCCGCCGCTTCCTCGTAACCTGAAGTTCCATTGATTTGTCCCGCGTGGAAGAGTCCGGAAATACGCTTCGTCTCCAAAGTCGACAACAGTTGCGTGGGCGGGACAAAATCGTATTCGACCGCGTAGCCGGGAGCCACGATCTTTGCATTCTCCAGTCCGGGAATGGTGTTTACCAGTTTCAGCTGAACTTCTTCAGCGAGGCTGGTCGATATGCCGTTGGGATAAATCCAGTCTGTGTCTAGTCCCTCCGGTTCCAGGAAGATATGGTGCGACGGCTTGTCAGGAAACTTGACGATCTTGTCTTCGATAGATGGACAGTAGCGTGGCCCGACTCCCTCGATGATGCCGCTGTAGAGCGGCGACAGGTGTATATTGTTTTTGATAACTTCTGCTGTTCGTTCGTTTGTGTGAGTGATATGGCAAGGCACCTGCGGCCGGTCGAGTTTTTCGGTGGAGAACGAAAACGGTTTGGGATTGGTATCACCATCCTGTATCTCACATTTGGAGAAGTCGATGGTGTTGCGAAGCAGGCGTGGCGGCGTGCCGGTCTTCAACCGTCCCAATTCAAATCCTTGTTTGAGAAACGATTGTGAAAGTTTTGTGGATGGTTCCTCGCCGGCACGTCCAGCGGGTGAACTGTTCATTCCAATGTGGATGCGTCCGTTCAAGAATGTCCCCGTGGTAATGACGACTGACAGCGCATTTAAATCAAGCCCGCTGCGCGTGCTTACACCCATGACTTTGCTATTTGCGAACAACAATTCGTCTACTTCGTCGCATATCAGTTCGAGATTAGTCTGTGTTTCAAGCGCGCGGCGCATTTCATTTTTGTAGAGATGCTTGTCGGCCTGCGCGCGGTATCCCTGGACGGCTGGACCTTTGGAGGCGTTGAGGACGCGGAACTGGATGCCTGTCCTGTCGATACAGCGGGCCATCTCGCCGCCGAGCGCGTCGATTTCACGAACGATATGCCCTTTACCGATCCCGCCGATGGCCGGATTGCACGGCATCAGTGCGATTTTTTTCAGGTCGAGGGTGATGAGCGCGGTGGAGACTCCCATGCGTGCCGATGCTAACGCTGCCTCACATCCTGCATGTCCTCCGCCAATAACTATGACGCCGTAAGATTTCATAATTGCCTTAAAACTCTTTTCTCTCGCCGAGGGAGAGGGGGCAAGGGGAGTTTATAAAAATTTCATTCTACAATAAAGCCCGGTACTGGGAAAACCACAACCGCAATATCAGCATTGGCAAAATAACGGTATAATGTGGTGTCGAAGGACACTTTGTCGCAGACAGGCACCTCAGGGTTCTTCGGCGATCTTGGCTTTTACGGTAAATTCCTTTCTGACGATCCTTCCTTTTTAGGGAGGAATTGTGGTAAAGTTCCGGATTCCTCAGTGGTCCGGCCAGTCTTGAGTCGTGATTTTCAATCTCTTGAATTTCCCTTTTAAGGTATGAGTTCTGAACAGCGTATCGTCATAACTGGAGTCGGTTTAACGGCTCCTAACGGTAATGATTTGAATGAGTTTCGGAAAAATCTGCTTGCGGGTAAGTCGGGGGTGCAGAAGTTTGAGACTCGGTATATGGGCGAAGTCCTCGCTGGAGTTTGCGATTTTGACGCACTTAAGTACCAGAAAAAAAAGGAACTACGCCGGGGAACCCGGGCTGGATCAATCGCAATTTACTGTTGTCGAGAAGCTGCGATCGATGCGGGGATCAACATGGAGTCTGTCGACCGCTCGCGGGTGGGTGTGTATCTGGGTGTCACCGAACACGGCAACGTAGAGACGGAAAACGAAGTTTACAATATCAGCAAATACGACTACGACACCAAATTCTGGTCGCACCACCACAATCCACGGACGGTGGCAAATAACCCGGCTGGTGAAGTGACGCTTAATATGAAGATCACTGGCCCGCATTATACGATTGGAGCAGCGTGTGCAGCTGGGAATATGGGCGTTATCCAAGGCTTACAGATGCTTCGCTTGGGCGAGGTCGATCTGGCGCTGGCAGGTGGGGTATCGGAGAGTATCCACACATTCGGCATTTTTGCCAGTTTCAATAGCGAGGGGGCTCTAGCGTCGCATGAGGACCCGACAAAGGCAAGCCGTCCGTTTGATAAGAACCGCAACGGTATCGTCTGTTCCGAGGGGGGTGGTGTTTACACGCTGGAGCGGTTGTCCGATGCCCAAAAGCGTAGCGCGAAAATTCACGGTGAAATCGTCGGTTACGCGACTAATTCTGACGCGTTCGATTTCATCCTACCGGAACCGGAACGCCAAGCCGAGTGCATGCGCTTGGCGCTTGAGCGGGCCGGACTTAAACCAAGTGATATCAATATTTTAAATGCCCACGCCACGGCGACGCAGTTGGGGGATATTCAGGAGTGTAAGGCTTTGCGTAAGGTATTTGGTGGGGAGAAGGCTGTGTGGATCAACAACACCAAAAGTTTTATCGGGCACACGATGGGCGCAGCAGGGACACTCGAACTTTCTGGCAATTTGCCTGCGTTCGAGGACAGGCTGGTACATCCGACCATCAACTTGGACGAACTGGACCCGGAATGCTCCCTGGAGAACATTGTGACGGGAGAACCCAGACGACTTGACCGGGTAGATTATATTATGAATAATTCATTTGGTATGTTTGGAATCAACTCGGTGTTGATTGTTAAGCGATTCCAAAATTAGTATTGAAATTTAATGGTGTTTTCAATAAACTCCGATCCAAGAGACGCTCAATGACAAAGGACGAATAATGACAAAGGACGAAGTAAGACAAGCTATTTTAGACATCCTCGCCGATATAGCGCCCGACGAGGATATGAACTCTATCAACGATGAAGCCACGCTGCGCGAGCAGATAGACTTGGATTCGATGGATTTTCTGGACATCGTGATGGAGTTACGCAAACGATTTAATATTGAAGTCCCCGAAAAGGACTATGAACAACTGGTGAGTATGGCCAGTTGCATCCAATATCTCCAACCTATTTTAAACGATCGCCAACTGGCGAGCTAACGTCTCTCTCCCTCCTGTATCTCCGCACTATTTTCAAATGTCTGTTGATCGGTCCGCATCCTATAATATAGACCGCTATTGGGTTGTCGTGCGGCGGCTATTTTGCGTTTGATGTTTTTTGTGAAGGAATCGTAAATGAACTACGATGTCATCATCATCGGGTCGGGATTATCGGGCTTGGCAGCGGGTATCCGTCTCGCACTTTTCGACAAGAGGGTTCTCATCGTCGAGAAGCATACGGTTGTAGGCGGACTCAACTCGTTTTACACGCGCAAGCAAAGAACTTTTGATGTGGGCTTGCACGCGATGACCAATTTTTCCCCCAAGGGTGTGCGCACTTCCCCGCTGGGCAAACTACTCAAACAGCTTCGGTTTGGACACGATGACTTCCGCCTGTGCGAACAGGAAATGTCGGAGATACGTTTCCCGGAAAAGACTTTGTGTTTCACCAACGATTTCGAATTGCTGAAACAGGAGGTGGCCACACAGTTTCCAGGGCAGATAGACGGATTCATGAATCTGGTCAGGAAGATAGAATCGTTCGATGCACTATCGCTTGTGAACAGCGGCTGGGCCTCTTCTCGCGACATCCTGGGAAACTTCCTTTCCGACCCGGTCCTTATCGACATGCTGCTATGTCCACTCATGTACTACGGCAACGCGCAGGAGCGAGACATGGATTTCTACCAGTTTGTCATCATGTTTAAGAGCATTTTCATGGAGGGATTTGCCAAGCCGGTGGGAGGCATGCCCTATATCCTCGGCCTGTTGGTGGATAAGTACCAGAATCTGGGTGGCGAGCTTCGGCTGAGCGCGGAGGTGGAGTCCATCGACATCGAGCAAGGTGCAGCCCGGTCGTTGACTCTTGTCGATGGCGAGAAGCTGACAGCGGACGCGGTGATCTCTTCTATGGGTCGGGTCGAGACGCTCAGGCGATGTCTTCCGGGCTTGGAGGAGCCCACCGATGAGTTGGTCGGGCAGGTGTCATTCGTGGAGTCTTTGTTCGTTACTGATCAGGAACCGAAAGAGATGGGCTACAATCGGAGTATTGTCTTTTTTTGCACCGCCAATCGGTTCCGGTACGAGGTGCCACCGGATCTTATCGATGTGACGAGTGGCGTGCTGTGCTGTCCGAATAATTTCAAATACCCAGAACCTCCGTCCGAGGGGATGATCCGGTTGACTAATCTTGCCAGCTATCGGTTATGGGATGCCCTACCGCGCCGGGAATATATCGATGCCAAGAAGGAATGGCGGGCGCGGGCGTTGGAGAACCTGTTCACGTTTTTTCCTGATTTTAGCGACTCTGTGGTATTTCTGGACTCGTTTACGCCCAAGACCATTTTTAAATATACAGGTCACTTCAACGGGGCTGTTTATGGATCTCCCAAAAAGGAAAAAGATGGAACCACCCCGATCCGTAACTTGTTCATTTGTGGGACTGATCAGGGCTTTTTGGGCATTATAGGGGCCACACTGAGCGGTATTTCAATGGCCAACCTGCACATCCTGCAAAAAAAAGTCGTGCCGGACGTTTAAATCCCGTAGAATCAGAGGTTATGAAACGAAACTGGCTCAAAGGAGCAAGGTCGGCTTACGATGTTGTGGTTGTCGGAAGCGGCCTTGCCGGGATGACGGCTGCGAACTTGCTTTCCAAGTTGGGGCATTCGGTCCTCCTCGTGGAGCACCATTACAATCTCGGTGGGCTGGCCACTTGGTTCAAGCGCAAGGGCGGACACATTCTCGACATTTCCCTCCACGGCTTCCCGGCCGGGATGATCAAAACCTTCCGCAAATACTGGACCAAGGAAATGGCCGATTCGGTGATCCGTCTCAAGAGCATCCGTTTCGACAACCCGCAATTCCAACTCAACACCACCTTCGACAGGGTCGACTTCACGAACGTCCTGCGTGAGCGGTTTGGGGTCGTCAAGGAGGTTATTGACGAGTTTTTCACCACCGCCCGCAGTATGAATTTTTATGATGAATTGAAAATGACCACGCGGGAAATGTTCGAAAAGTTTTTTCCCGGTAGGAAGGATGTATGGCGTTTTCTTATGGAACCCATTACCTACGCCAACGGTTCGACCCTCGATGATCCGGCCTTGACGTATGGCATTGTGTTTTCCAATTTCATGGACAAGGGTGTATTTACTTTCAAGGGCGGAACGGACCAGCTCATCAAGAAAATGAAAAATGAATTAGTAAAAAACGGTGTGGACATACGTACCCATTGCTTGGTCGAAAAGGTGCACTTGGAAGGAAAAGCCGTGCGGGGTGTTTGCATCAACGGACAGGATATTGGCTGTCGGTCGGTGCTTTCTAACTCGAATATTTTAAACACTGTTCACAAACTGGTTGGCGATAAACATTTTAGCCCCGAGTTCATCAGAGAAGTCAAGCAGGTGCGGCTGAACAACTCCAGTTGCCAAGTCTACATCGGGATTAAAAAGGGAGAGACAATTGACAACGCGGGAGACCTTTTGTTTACCTCTGTCGCCGACGAGTACAATACTGAAAAAATTCTTGATAAGCAGGTCACTAGCCGAACGTTTTCATTTTATTATCCAGAAATACGGCCGGGGTCTGACCGTTATTCGATCGTATCGTCCACAAACGCCCGGTATGAGGACTGGGCTAATCTAACCGAGACACAGTACAAGAAGGCGAAAGAAAATCTAATTCAGACGACCCTGGACGTGTTGGAAAAATACGTGCCCGACATCCGGAAGAAAGCCGATTACTTTGAAGCGGCGACCCCGAAAACATTTAAGCGGTACACACTGGCCCCGGGTGGTACCTCCTTTGGCACAAAGTTTGAGGGATTAAAAATAAGCCGGAACCTGCCTAAAGAGATTCCCGGTTTGTTTCATTCCGGTTCTGTGGGTATTATCATGTCTGGTTGGCTCGGTGCGGCCAATTACGGGGTCATCGTCGCCAACGAAGTGGACAAATTCATGAGAACGTTGAAAGACGAGACCCAACCGTTGGTGACCGCATCCGTGTGATCGAATTCAATGTAAAGTGACGATACTTCACAGTAGGTGGCCCCACCCCCACTTCCGACCTGATATCCACGACTTCACTCCGGTACCCTAATGAAATTTGATTTTAGAAAACAAACGGTGATTGTGACCGGAGGAACCCGCGGCATAGGACGGGGTATTGCCGAAGCGTTTCTCGAGACCGGAGCCAAGGTTGTCGCCACTTACCAGTCCAACGAAAAGGCTGCAGAGGAATTTACCGAGTCTAACAGGAAATACGCGGGATGCTTGGACCTGCGCCGGTTTGATGTTACCCAATACAGCGAAGTTGAAAATTTTTACCGGGAGATAGAGCAAACCCACGACGAGTTTCAGGTGCTGGTGCACTGTTCTGGCATCCGCGTCGATTCAATCGTCGGCATGATGCCCGAGGAGGACTGGCGCAAGGTGATTGACACCAACCTCACTGGTACTTTCAATATGTGCAAGCTGGCGGTACAGGGCATGATGCGGAAACGGTATGGGCGCATCATCGTTATCACCTCGCCTGTCGGTCGGTTCGGGTTTGCCGGACAATCCAATTACGCTGCGTCGAAAGCAGGGCAGGTAGCGTTGGCCCAGTCGCTTTCCAAAGAAGTCGCTTCGCGTAAGATCACCGTCAATTGTGTTTCACCCGGATTCATTGATACTGATTTTATCAGTGACCTTCCGGAGGAACAGAAGCAGACTTATCTCAATATGATTCCATTGAAACGGTTCGGCTCGCCCGGAGACGTGGCGTATCCGGTCCTGTTTCTGGCATCGAGCGAGGCCGCCTACATTACAGGCGCCACCTTGGAAGTCACTGGAGGATTATAAGGCATGAAAAATTTTCTCGACTACATGCCACAGCGGGAACCGTTTCTTTTTGTTGACCGGGTTGTCGCGGTGACCGACAACAGTATTGAAACAGAAAAACAAGTAAAAGCTGATGAGCCATTTTTTGCGGGACATTTTCCAGGCCGACCCATCATGCCCGGAGTTCTCATTTGCGAAGCGGTTTTTCAATCCAGTTCGATCCTTATGAGCAAGCGGGAGGGGGCTCCTTCGGACGACGAACGTATTCCACTTATTACGAGGATTTCAAATGTTAAACTTAAAAGGGTAGTTTTACCAGGTGATCTTATGGAGGTAGAGGTAAAATTAAAAGAAATTGTCGGACAAGCCGCCTATATGGTAGGTAAAGTTAAAGTTGGCGAAAAAACTGCCCTTACTATAGAGTTTACTGCGATGTTGGTAACGAAGACAGCATGAGTTTTCTGAACCTGAAGAATAAAAACATCCTCATTACTGGGGTAGCCAACAAAAAAAGCGTGGCCTACCATGTAGGAAAGGTTCTCGTTGAGGAGGGCGCTAACGTTCTGTACAGCGTGCGGTCGAAAGAACGGAAAAATTCAGTTGAGAAACTGCTTGCGCCGGCACCGGTTTACGTGTGCGACGTGGAACGCGAAGAGGAAATTGACAAGCTGCAAAAACAGCTTGCGGGCGATGTCGAAACGCTGCATGGACTTGTGCATTCGATAGCATTTGCCAATTATGCTGATGGACTAAAACCGTTTCATGAGACACCAAAGAAAGATTTTCTGCAATCGATGGATATTACCTGCTATTCGCTGATTCGCTTGGCCGACGCCTTTAAAGGTATGTTTGATTCGTCTGCGTCGGTGGTGACCATATCGATTTCTACGACGCGCATGGCAGCGGAAAACTACGGCTATATGGCTCCGGCCAAAGCTGCCCTGGATTCGTCATTATGTTTCTTAGCGAAATCGTTCAGCGCGTTTTCCAAAGTGCGGTTCAACTCAGTTAATGCCGGGCTTCTCAAAACCTCTGCTTCTGCAGGCATTCCGGGTTACATCGATTCCTACCTCCATGCCGAGGAACTCACTCTCCGCAAGAAAGCCCTGACGACCGAAGAGGTAGCCAATACCGCTGTGTTTCTCCTGAGCGAGCGTTCCAGCGGTATAAATGCCCAAGGCATTGTTCTTGATGCCGGAATGTCGGTCAACTATTTCGACACAGATATTGTGCGTAAAGCCCAGCGTCCGGACTAACAGCCTTTTCACTCGACTTGGTCTTGGGTTCCTAAGAGAGTGCGGTCCTTAGTGGGAAGAAAAGAATAAATCTAGAATTGTTTCAGAAAGCGAAGGTCATTTTCGAAAAAGAGCCGGATGTCGTTGATCCCGTATTTGAGCATAGCAATGCGCTCGATGCCCAGCCCAAACGCGAAGCCAGTCCACTTCTCGGAATCGTAATCGACAAACTTAAACACGGCCGGATCGACCATGCCGCACCCGAGGATCTCTAACCATCCGGTGCTCGAGCACACCCGGCACCCTTTGCCGGAACACATGACGCATTCGATATCCACCTCCGCGCTCGGACAGGTGAAGGGAAAGAAACTGGGGCGGAACCGCAGGCGGGTTTGTTTGCCGAAGACCTCGTGCAGGAAAATATCCATCACTCCCTTAAGGTCACCGAAGGAAACGTTTTCATCCACCATCAGCCCTTCAATCTGGTGAAACATGGGGGTGTGTGATATGTCGGAATCGCACCGAAACACCCGACCCGGCGCTATGATCCTTAACGGAGGCTGTTGTTTCTCCATCACATGAATCTGGACCGGTGAAGTGTGGGTGCGTAAAACAATGTCTTCACTAACGTAAAACGTGTCCTGCATATCCCGCGCCGGGTGATCCTTTGGAATATTGAGAGCTTCGAAATTGTAATAGTCGGTTTCGATTTCCGGGCCTTCTTCGACGCTGAATCCTAAACTGAAAAAGATGGATATGATTTCATCCATGACCTGAGTGACGGGGTGAACGGATCCGGAAGACTCTCCCCGTCCGGGCAAGGTGGTGTCGAATCCGTCGGCAGCTACCGATGCCTGACCCGATTTTTCTTCCAGTTCCAGAGTTTTTGCCTGCAAGAGCGATTCGACGCTCCCTTTGAATTCATTGATATGTTTCCCTGCTTGGGGTTTTTCTTCGGCGGGTAGAGAGCGCATTTCCTTGAGCATCAACGAAACGCAGCCCTTTTTTCCCAGAAAATCAGTCCGCAACTGCTTGAGTTCCCGTAAAGCGGATACCACCGTGATACGCGCATTGAAATCTTCCCGGTGCTGCTCCAGTTTCTCGATCATATGGGAGGGGGGGGAGATGGGTGTGCGAGAAAGCCGGGAACTTGCCCCAGCTGCTTCGGTCAAGCCGTACTCAGTTGAGAACGGGCGGTCTGGGTCAGGGTCCGAAACGAATCTGCGTTGTGGATGGCGAGGTCAGAGAGAACTTTACGATCTAGTTCGATGTTGGCTTTTTTTAAGCCGTGGATAAACTGGCTGTAAGTAAGTCCCTCTGCACGCACCGCCGCATTGATTCTAGCGATCCATAACCGCCGAAAATTGCGCTTCTTGGTCCGGCGGTCCCGGTAGGCATAGCACAGTCCCTTTTCCACCGCTTCTCTTGCTTTTCGGTAGGCCTTGCTTCGCATGCTCCGGTAACCCTTGGCCATGCTGAGAATTTTTTTTCTCCGTTTTCTCGCAACGGTTCCATTAACTGCTCGTGTCATGAATATCTCCTGTCATTAAATCTTTTTTAATCGGTTCCTGCTAGTAGGGAAGCAATACCTTTGCCCGCCGGGCATCTCCGGGGGCAAGGACCTTCGAACGCCTGAGGTTCCTTTTTGTCTTGGTGGTCTTGCTGGTTAGGATATGGCTCGTGAACGCGTGGTTGCGTTTGATCTTGCCCGTACCCGTTTTGCGGAAACGCTTGGCAGCCCCCCTGTTGGTTTTCATCTTAGGCATAACTTGGTCTTTCGCTTAGATTGAATGGATAATACTCGTTAAATACTAAAAGTCTCTATTCCGGATCAGGCTTTTTTCTTCAGCGATTTTGGCGCGAAAATCATGCACAGGGTCCGGCCTTCTTGTTTGGACTGTTGTTCGACTTGGGCGAGTTCTTCCAGGTCCTGATTTACTCGACCGAGCAACTTCTGCCCGTTCTCGCGGTGGACGATCTCCCGACCCCGGAAAAAAATAACCACTTTCACCTTGTCGCCAGCCTCAAGGAACCGTCGGGCATGCTTTAATTTAAAATCATAGTCGTGCTGGTCGGTGTTGGGACGGAACTTGACTTCCTTGATGTGAACGACTTTCTGGTTCTTCTTGGCCTCGTGCGCTCGCTTGCTTTGCTTGTATTTGAACTTACCGTAGTCCATGACCCGGCAAACCGGCGGATTAGCGAAAGGCGACACCTCGACCAAGTCCAAGTCCTGTTCTTGAGCCATGCTGAGAGCTTGTTGCGTCGAGTAAACACCCATCTGCTCTCCATCGAGCCCGATTAGACTTACTTCCTTCACCCGAATCATGCTATTGATGCGTTGCTTCTTAATGTAAAATAATCTCCTCTATGCGGATTGAACTGCGCTGTCGAGCCGCTTCTCGCGAACCTCGACGTTCAACTCTTCTATAAACGTTCCCACATCGATTATTCTCGTTTCCTTAGACCGTCGTTTGCGTACGGCGAGGGACTTGCTTTCTACTTCCCTGTCCCCGAGAACGATCATGTAGGGTATCTTCTGGAGTTGAGCTTCCCTGATTTTGAACCCAATCTTCTCATTTCGCAAGTCTTTTTCTACGCGAAAGCCCTTATCCGTTAACTGCCGGAATACTTCGTCGACATAATCGTTTTGCTGATCCGTGATCGGCAGGAGTACAGCCTGGGTCGGCGCCAACCACAGCGGGAAGGCCCCGGCGTAGTGCTCGACTAGACAACCGAAAAACCGCTCCAGTGATCCCATCAGTGCCCGGTGGAGCATGATGGGCTGGTGTCTTTGGCCATCTTCTTCAACATAGTTTATGTCGAACCGCTCAGGAAGGTTAAAATCGACCTGAACTGTTGAAACCTGCCAGAACCGGTTCAGACTGTCTTTGATTTTTATGTCGATTTTGGGTCCGTAAAAAACTCCTTCCCCGGGGTCGACCTCATAGTTGAGTTCCGATTTTTCCAAGGCCTGCTTGAGGGCGCTTGTAGCTTTTCCCCACCCCTCCTCCGAGCCGACAAATTTATCCGGCCGCGTACTCAAATAAACCTTGTATTCATTGAATCCGAACGACTTCAGGATAAAAAGAATAAGATCCAGAACCTTTACGATCTCTTCCTCGATCTGGCTCGGACGGCAGAACAGGTGCGCGTCGTCCTGGGTGAATCCACGCACCCTCAGCAGCCCGTGTAGGACACCCGACCGTTCGTAGCGGTAGACGGTCCCCAACTCGGCGAACCGTATCGGTAAATCGCGGTAACTCCGCAATCTGCTCTTGTAAATCTGGATGTGAAACGGACAATTCATGGGTTTCATGACATATTCTCGCCCCTCGATGTCCATGGGGGAGAAGATGTTATCTTTATAAAAATCCATATGCCCACTGGTTTTCCATAAATCCACCCGCGCCGCATGTGGCGAGTACACCATCTCGTAGCCATTTTTGAAATGCTCGTTCTTCCAGAATTCCTCGACGATGCATCGCACCCGTGACCCTTTGGGATGCCACAGGATGAGGCCGGGCCCGACCTCGTCGGTCACGGAAAATAGATCTAATTCCTTGCCCAGCTTGCGGTGGTCCCGTTTTTTGGCTTCCTCCAGACGCTTGAGATAAGCCCTGAGCTCCTTGTCCGTGTTCCAGGCAGTTCCGTAAATGCGTTGCAGGACCTTGTTGCGCTCGTCACCGCGCCAGTAGGCCGCCGATGTGTGTAATAGCCGGAACGATTTGAGTACCCGTGTGTTATCCACGTGAGGCCCTCTGCACAAGTCTGTAAACTCTCCCTGTGTGTAAACAGAAATCGCATCGCCGGAATCTATCTCATCGATGACCTCCCGCTTGAATGGTTCGCCTAATTCATCGAACAGCTTGAGTACTTCATCACGTGGCAACTCCCGGCGCACGATATCCAAGTTATCTGTAGCAATTTCCTTCATACGGTGTTCTATTTTTTCCAAATCTTCGGGGACAAATGGGGTCTCTCGGTAGAAATCGTAATAAAACCCGTCTTCGATGACAGGACCGATCGTCACTTGAGTTTCCGGATACAATTGTTTCACCGCCTGCGCCATCAGGTGGGCGGTGCTATGCCGGATTGTTTCAAGGTCGAATTTTTGTTTATCCTTAGTCATGTCAAATTTTAAAAAATTCGAACAGCTCCGTCCGAAGGCTCTCAACGTCTTGTACTAGGCTGGGAAATTTCAAACCAAGGAGGACCGACTCTTGCGGAAAAATAGGCACGGGCGGTTTCGAACCGCCGACCCCTTGCATGTCAAGCAAGTACTCTACCCCTGAGCTACGCGCCTCAACTTTAGCGATAGCCTATTCTATGGTTAATAAGCCGTTTGTCAAGTGAAAGGTTATGCATCACGACCCACAAAACTATCTGATTTTTAAAGTATTATAGTTGTTTACCTCTCGGCACGGCGCAAGCGGTAACACCGAAGAAAATTACAAGGATAAAGAATTTAACAAGTGTTTTAAATGCATCGGTGTTGTTATCTAGAGTTTACCGGGGCTTGCTTGTAAGCTATCGAAGGGTCTTGGGCCTCTGTTTGGAGATAGAAAACTGACTAATGGGTCTAGAACCAGGTCGAATCACGATAAATACGGTAGCGGTCGCCGAATTTGGTAAGCAGAGCCTGTTCTTCCATGCGGGCGCGGATGACGTTCAGCGGTATGACGAGAACGAACAGGTAAATCATTCCGAAGACCGACCCGCAGGCAGAGAAAAGTCCGAGTTGAGTGAGAACGATCCCCACATAAATGGGATGACGTACGAACCGGTAAACGCCGCGGGCAACAATTGAGGAGGCGCCCGGTAGAACCGCGAGGGATTTTCCCAGGCACGCCATCCCGGCAATCCACATGGTGAGTCCGAATATCCCCACCGCAAGCCCGATGGGTACTAGGTCATGATTTCCGAATCCAAAGTTTTTTGGCAGAAAAAAAACCACCAGAAGGGGAAATAGGTAAAGCGCAGGAATCGTTAGGTTCAACAAGAACTTCTGGTTGGAGGTCAGTGTTTTGGGGTCGAGCATGTTTTGGTTGTAACTTTGCCAACTGAAGAATCAATTGAGCACGTGTCGGTTAAAAACTTCGCGTCCTTCCAGGATTTCCATGTCGAGGGAAACTTTATAGGCCGGGAGACTGAACGAATCGGGATTAAACTTAACTGCGTCTTTCTCAGTGGTGAGAATGTATTTAGCCCCTACCTTGCGGGCTGTTTCCTCGATGGCTTTGAGGTCAGTTGATGTATATTCGTGGTGATCGGGGAATGGGTGATAGTAGACCACCCGAGCGCGGATTTGTTCTAGAATTCTGCGGAAATCTTCCGGATTGGCGATACCGCAGAACGCTGCCACCGGTTGACCTCGTAAATTCTTCGCTTCGAGAACCTCGTTGCTGTCTAGCTTCAAAAGCGAGTCTAGGCGCAAAGTCGACTTGACGATGGGCATGTCCTTGATGAGTTGTTCACCAATGCCCGGTGGGTAGTTGGACCCGGAATACCGTGTGACGCACACAAGGTCAGCGCGGCGTGCCTCCCTTTTAGGCTCCCGCAACTCCCCGGCGGGGAACAACTGTCCGTTTCCGAACGGACGTTGGTGATCGAATAGCAGGATATTCGTGTCGCGTTTCAATCCGAGATGCTGAAATCCGTCATCGAGGATGATCGTATCTACACCGAAATGTTCGATTGCGTAACGCCCCGTCTGGTAGCGGTCGCTTCCGGTTAGGATCGGGACATTTTTGAGCCGCTCGGCCATCATTACCGCTTCGTCTCCGGCAACCTCCGGAGAAAGCAGAACGTTTTTTCCGTCGCAGACGATATTGACCTCTTTTTTAGAATTGCCCCCATATCCCCGAGTAAGAATGCCGGGCTTGTGTCCGTTCCCGCGAAGGGTTTCGGCAATCATCATAACGACAGGCGTTTTCCCGGTACCGCCCAAGGTTAAATTGCCGACGCTGATGACCCGACAATCTAGCTTGTGGGTGGGGAACAAGCCAAAGCGGTAGGCCCACAGGCGAAAGCAATGGCCCCAGAAATAGAATCCTGAGATCACCTTGAGGATCAGGTATATAGGGAAATGGTAAAACTTCCGCTCTATGGAAATGACTCGGTAATAAAGCCTCTCAAATTTCATAAATTTAACCCGCTGGCACCTCTTAAATTGGGTATACTTCCAATTCATATGAGTTTTTTTTATCATACCACCATCAGTCTTGCCATCCTAGCCGCATTCCCTTTCATTGTTTTGCGAATGGTTTTCGATCCTAGTTTCAGGGCCGATATCATAGGACGGGTTTGCGGAGCAAAGGATATTGGATCGTTCCCCGGTTGCTTGTGGATTCATGCGGCTTCGGTAGGCGAAGTGCGGATAGCAAAAATTCTGATCACTGCGCTGCAGGAAAAAGGCGAGACGCGTCCCATCATCGTGTCCACGTTTACCCCGACCGGATTTGCCCAAGCGCAAAAGGAAGGGCTGGGTCCGGTGTTCCGCATGCCCCCAGATTCTCCCCTGTGGCTCAACAAAGTGTTCGACCGCTTGCACCCATCGCTCCTTGTTCTTATAGAGGCCGAAATGTGGCCGGGACTTCTTGACGGATGCAGACGGCGTAGAATTCCGGTTCTGCTTGCCAACGGACGCATCTCGCAAAAGTCTGTGGACTGGTATGGAAAGTTTCCTTTTATATTTCGCTGGCTGGCAGCGGGCGTGTCCTTTTTTTCTGTGCGCACACAAACCGATGCCGATCGGTTGCTTGATTTAGGCGTTGCGCTGGATAAGGTCCGGGTTAACGGCAACATCAAGTTCGATGCGCTTCTTTCTGATGTCAATGCGCCCCCGGAGAGTGGGCCGGCATCCGGTTCTAATCTCATCGTATTCGGGTCAACGCGGCCCGGTGATGAGGGGCCTGTGATGGAAGCGATTCTGAAGCTGCGCGGAGGTCACCCGAACCTCCGTTTTGTCATTGCCCCGCGCCATCTTGAACGGTGTCGTGAAGTGGAGGACTTGATCCGGGAGTACGGGGTGGAGTTCAAGCTTCACTCCCGACTCGGTGAAACGGAAACTCCCGCGCTTGTTCTGCTCGACGAAATGGGTGAGTTGAACAAGTATTATGCCAACGCGACCCTTGCATTTGTCGGGGGTGGATTCAATCCGCGTTTCGGCGGCCAAAACATTCTGGAACCGGCGGGGTATGGGCTTCCCGTGATCTTTGGCAGGCATATGAACAATTTCGAGGAAGAGGCTTGCTTGCTAGTGAGATCGGGGGGCGGGATCCAGATCGACCATCCGGCCCAGTTGCATGACGCGCTTCACCGGTTGCTGATGGATCCGGAGCAGCGGTGTCGACGCGGACAGTCGGCGTGGAATACCATTGTTAGCAACCGTGGTGCGGTTGAAAAGACGATTGCGCTGATGAGTTGCTTGGAAACCAAATAAGGAGTTTGTTTTTTTAATATTGTAAAAGCTTCTTGCAGTGAACTAAGAAAGCGACGTTGCCTGATTACTAAGCGTGACCTTTTAGGTCAACTGGTAACCGATGACAGCTTGGAAAAGAGCATAAAGATTTTGGCGATGTCGGGAAATTTAATTAAGATCTGAAAAGAAAGTTTTGAATTTCTCGGTTTCCCGTTTTCGGTTTTCTGTTTCCGTTTATGATTTACATTTACCATCTCATTTCGATATTTGCGGTTCTGATTGTCGCCCCCTGTTTTGCGCTTTTTTCCCTGTTCAGCCGGCACAAATGGCGCAGGTTTTCCGACCACTTTGGCCGAGTGCCGATGGACAGTG
>Ga0207990_1000551_pt1 | contig 21562 bp, 21 predicted proteins | sample ETNtaG_8_FD_185780 | JGI IMG/M metagenome (GOLD analysis project Ga0207990, IMG submission 185780) | Marine microbial and viral communities from oxygen minimum zone, Eastern Pacific Ocean - ETNP201406SV75 (SPAdes) (version 2) | ecosystem: Environmental > Aquatic > Marine > Oceanic ...
CACTATCAAAAACAGCATCAACAGCAACGCCTGCTAAAACTTTTTGCTCTTGAAGTGGGATACCTAACTTCTTATAAGTCTCTAAAAGTTTGGGATCTACTTCATCAAGAGATTTTGGTTTATTTTCAAACCCTTTGGGGGCGGAAAAATAATAGATATTCTGATAGTCAATTTTAGGAAAATTAATATTAGCCCAAGTTGGATCTTGCATTGTTTTCCATTTTGCAAATGATTTCAATCGCCAATCTAACATCCACTGAGGCTCTTTTTTTTTTGCTGATATGAATTTTATAGTATCTTCATTTAGGCCTTTCTCGGACCTTTCTGATTCAATTAAAGTTTCAAAACCATATTTGTAATTTTGGTCAGCATAATCGTCAATTTGTTTTTGAGTTTGTTGTGAATTCATAAGTATCAAATAACGAAAAATAAAATAATTTCTAGTTATTTCAACAAAAAATAGGTGAATTTAGAACCTATTCTAAATTAGTTGCTTGTTTTAGTTATCCATCCACCACCCAGAACTTGCTCATCTAGATATAAAACACAAGCCTGTCCTGGAGAAGTGGTATTAATTTCCTCATCAAAGGTAAATTCTGCTGAATTTGAGTCTATATTTAATAAACCAGACGCCTCTTTTTGAGTTGATCTTATTTTTGCTGAACATCTTAAATTAGTTTTTGATACCGAATCATCCAGCCAATTAACTCTATTTAAGCTTATAACTGTTTTTTTTAATAAATTTTGATCTCCTAAAAAAATTTGATTATTTTTCTTGTCAATATTAACAACATAGAGAGGAAATTTTGAACCTCCAACTCCCAATCCTCTTCTTTGACCGATTGTATAATTAGCAATTCCCTTGTGCTTTCCTAAAATACTGCCCTCAGAATCTAAAAAATTTCCTTCAATATTCAATTCTGGTTTTAATTTATTAATAAGATCTCTATACGAACTAGAAGTAACAAAGCAAATATCTTGACTGTCAGGTTTATCACTAACTTCTAATTTAAAATTTTCTGCCATTTTTCTTACTTCTGATTTGAGGTAATTGCCCAATGGAAAACGCAAATAATCTAACTGATCTTTAAGAGTTGCAAAAAGGAAATAACTTTGGTCTTTAGATGCATCTTTAGCTTTAAATAATTTCACGTTTGATTTGTCCTCTAGTCGCCTTACGTAATGCCCTGTAACCAGAGTATCTGCATTCATAGCTTTTGCTTCGTTCAATAAATCTCTAAATTTAACAGTTTGATTGCACTGAATGCAAGGAACGGGCGTTTGTCCATCGGCATATGTTTCAATAAAATTATCTATTACTCCTGAAAAAAATTTATCTTGGTAATCTAGAGTTATATGAGGAAAATCATGTTGCTCAGCCACTTTTTTAGCATCTTCAATATCTCTTCCTGCGCAACAAGATTTAGAACTTTTTGCCTTAGTTTGACTATATAGTTTCATTGTTATTCCAATAATGTCATATCCTTCTTTTTTAAGCATGGTAGCTGCAACGGAGCTATCAACTCCTCCTGACATTGCAATGACAACCTTTGTGTCTTTATTTTGTTTGTTAAAACCAAGACTATTCATAAATAATTTTAATCTATATTTACAAATTTGCTTTAGTTCAATATTACCTTTGCTTAAATGGTAGATTTACTAATACCTGGCCCTGAAGGGAAAATAGAAGCAAAATATAGTCATAACAATGCCCATAATTCACCAATAGTACTCATTTTACATCCTGACCCCTCTAGGGGAGGTACAATGAATACAAAAATTATTTTTCGTTTATATAAACTTTTTGTAGACAATGGTTTTTCTGCAATTAGATTTAATTTTAGAGGTGTTGGCAAAAGTGAGGGTTTGTTTGATGATGGAGAGGGAGAGTTAAGCGATGCTGCCAGTGTTTTGGATTGGTTACAGCAATACAATACTAATTCTAAAGTTGTTTGGGTTGCAGGTTTTTCTTTTGGGGCATGGGTTGCGATGCAACTTTTGATGAGAAGACCAGAAATTAATAACTTTATTAGTGTTTCTCCGCCAGCAAATACCCGTGATTTTAGTTTTTTAGCGCCTTGCCCTTCCACAGGTTTAATTGTTCATGGTGACAAAGATACTATAACTTCCTTTGATTCTACAAAGATCTTATCTGAGAAATTACAGAAACAAAAAAAAGTTAACATACATTTTAAAAGCATAAAAGGCGCTGATCATTTTTATGAAAACTTTACAGACCAATTTTCATCTATAATAGATAACTATATTAAAGATAGTTTAGCCGACCTAAAGTGAAATTAACCATAAATAAAACTTAATTTTTATTTTTATGACCTATAAATCAGATTTTTTAAATGAAATAGAATCTCGAGGTTTTATTTATCAATCTTCTGAGATTGAGGATCTAGACAATCTCATGTCTAAAAAAAACATTACTGCTTATATCGGTTTTGATATTACAAGCGATAGTTTACATATAGGAAGTTTAGTGCAATTAATGCTGCTTCATTGGCTTGATTACTTCGGTCATAAAACAATTGCATTAATGGGAGGAGGAACAACTCTTGTGGGGGACCCTTCAGGAAAAGATGAAAGCAGAAAAATCCTACGGCAAGAAGATATAGAGAACAATATAGCTAAAATAGAAAAAACTTTTAGCAAATTTATTAACTTAAAAGACAAAGCAAAACTAATTAATAATTATCAATGGCTTTCAAATTTAAATTATATTAATTTTTTAAGAGATATTGGAACCAAAATTACTATTAATAAAATGTTAACTTTTGAGTCTGTTAAAAATAGACTAGATCGAGAACAGTCTCTTACTTTTCTGGAATTTAATTACATGCTGCTTCAAGCATATGACTATTATCATTTAAATAAAGAATATGATTGTGAATTGCAACTAGGGGGCTCAGACCAATGGGGCAATATTGTAAGCGGTATTGATTTAATTCGCCGTTTAAACAATAAAAAAACTTTCGCTATTACCTCGCCACTCATAACAAACAATGATGGTTCCAAAATGGGCAAAACAGCTGATGGAGCAATATGGTTGGATGAAAATAAACTTTCTAATTATGATTTTTACCAATTTTGGAGAAATGTCAATGATGCCGATGTTCCTAAATTCCTTAATCTATTTACTAAACTTCCTCATGAAGAAATATCAAAACTCTCAAAATTAAAAGATCAAGAAATCAACGAAGCAAAAAAAATACTTGCTTTTGAAGTAACAAAAATAACAAGAGGAAAAGAACAAGCTAGAGAAGCTATGGATATTAGTGACAATATTTTTGCAAAAAATACACTTGATGATCGAATTACTTCATATAGTGTGAACTCAAAGGAACTATTAGAGTCATCTTTCTCTTTGCTTGATGCAATAGAAAAACTACAATTGGTTAAAAGTAGAAGTGAAACAAAGAGATTAATTAAATCAAATGGTATAAAAATTAATGATAAGAACTATAATCAAGATGACTGCTCTTTATCAAACTATGCCAAAGATAATGAAATTAAAATTAGTGTTGGTAAGAAAAAAATTGGTGTTATAAAAATTATATAATTATTTCAAAGTAAGTGATTTCTCTAAAAATTTATCTATATCTCCATTTAATATATCATTAACATTCGAGGACTCATGATTTGTTCGCAAATCTTTAATTAATTTATATGGATGCAATACATATGATCGAATTTGATGCCCCCAACCAATATCTTTTTTTTCACTGTGAATCTTATTTTCTTCCTCTTTTCTTTTTTGTAATTCAAGTTCATATAACCTAGATTTCAGCATTGCCATCGCATTTGATTTATTCTTATGTTGAGAACGATCATTTTGACATTGTACAACAACTTTAGTTGGGATGTGTGTTATGCGAACAGCGCTATCAGTTTTATTGACATGCTGTCCTCCTGCCCCAGAAGCTCGGTAAGTGTCAATGCGTAAATCTGTTTCATTAATGTCTATTTCAATTTTTTCATCGATTTCCGGGTAAACCCATATACTGGCGAAACTTGTATGACGTCTTTTATTACTATCAAACGGGGAAATGCGAACCAAACGATGGATCCCACTTTCACGTTTTAGCCACCCATATGTAAAATCTCCCGAAATTTTTATAGTTGATGATTTAATGCCTGCCTCTTCCCCTCTGGATTCCTGTAATAAAGATACTCTGTAAGTCTTGCTTTCAGCCCATCTTACGTACATTCTTTGTAGCATTTCGGCCCAATCCTGGCTTTCTGTTCCACCGGCACCTGCATGTATTTCGACAAAAGCATTGTTCTGGTCTGCCTCTCCGTTCATTAAATTCAAGTACCTGACTTCGGTAGAATCCTTAAGCAGCTGATTGGAATCTTCAACTAATTGAATGATTGTTTGTTGATCGTTTTCATCAACAGCAAAGGCATAAAATTCTTTCAAATCGGATAATGATTGCTTGATACGTTGAAAATCAGCAATTTTTTTTTCTAAAATTTTAATATTTTGAAAAAGTGTTTTAGCTTCTAAGTTTTCCCAAATATTTGGATCGTTGGTTTTTTGTCTTAATTTAAGTAAGTCTTTTTCCAATTTATCATAGTCAAACTCCCCTCCTTAGAAGATCAAAATTGAGGGTAATTCTTTCAATATTATTATCTATATCTTCTTGTGTCATAGTTAGTTACTTAATAAACTACCTGTTCCAGAAATGGAATTATTATTAATTGTTCCAAGATTATCTAATTTTTTTAGTCTGCTTTTATCATATGGTTCAGTACCTATTATAAAAGGTTCAAACATTCCTTCAGAAATTTTTGATACCAAACCCGTATTGGGATCAATCTTGACAAAACTTATTCCTGAGGGAATTCGGAAGGGAATTTTACTTGGATTAACTTTCGCCTCTTTCATAAACTCTTTAAAAATTGGGACGGCAACAGCAGATCCTGTTTGTTTGTAGCCCAAACTTTTTGGTTGATCAAAGCCTACATACACTCCTACTGCTAAATCTGGTGAAAAACCTACGAACCAAGCATCTTTATTATCGTTTGTTGTCCCTGTTTTTCCTCCAAGAGGAGTGTCCAATTCCTTTATTCTTCTGCCCGTCCCTCTCAAAATTACACCTTCAAGCATTGAGGTAATTTGATAGGCTATTCTTGGATCTAATACTGATTGTTGATTATTGATAATGTCAGGAATGGAGTAATCAATTTCAGAATCTATTTGATTGCATGAATTGCATTTTTTAATTTCATTTATTAATATTTGTTTTCCAGTTTTATCATAAACACTCGTAATCAATGATGGATTAATTTCTTTTCCACCATTAACAATCATTGCATAAGCATTTGTTAAATCCAAAAGGGTAACCAATCCAGAACCTAGGGACATTGATAAATTATTATTCATATATTTTCCGATTTTAAAGTCTCTGGCAGTATCTAAAATTTTCTCCATACCTATTTTGTCGGATAATCTTATCGTCATAAGATTTCTTGATTTTTCTACCCCAGTTCTCATTGGACTTAATCCATAAAACTTATCAGTATAATTTGAAGGTTTCCATTTTGGTAAGCCGGGTCCCTGATCTACAACATAAGGCGCATCTAATATCAAAGTAGCAGGGGTATAACCCTCTTTCATTGCTGTTATATAAACAAAAGGCTTAAAAGCGGATCCAGGTTGTCTTTTAGCTTGAGTTGCCCTATTAAATTCACTTAATTTAAAACTAAATCCTCCTGATAAAGCTAAAACTTTTCCTGTATGAGGATCGATTACAACTATAGCACCATTGATTTTTGGGATTTGTCTGATAGTCAATTGATCTGCTATCAATTCTGCAAAAAATACATCTCCGATATTAAATTTTTCTTTTATTAGCCACTTATTATCATCTGAACTTAGATCAATGGTATTATGATCGCCTTTCGAATTAATTACTTCTAGTATTAATTCAGATATATTATTTATTTGATAAACAGCCCATTTATCAGGAAATGGATTTTTTATATTTTTTAATAAATCATCTTCGATTATTAATTTTTGTATGTTTGCTAATACTCCCTTCCAACCATTTTTTTTATCTTGATTAATAAGTCCAGAAATTAAAACATGATCTGCAATTTTTTGTAATTTGGTATTTATTGAAGTTTTAACTATCAAGCCTTGTTCATACAAAGCTTGTTTTCCAAATAAGTCATAAAGTTCTTTTCGCACCTCTTCTTTAAAATAATTTGCTTCTTTAAACTGCTCTTCATATCTATCTTGTACAATAAGTGGTTTATTTTTATATTGTAAATATGCCGCAGATATATATCCATTTTCATACATCTTTTGCAAAACCCAATTTCTTCTTTCAATAGCATTTGAATACTTTGTTATAGGATTATAATTATTAGGTGCTTTTGGTAAAGCTGCTAAAAAAGCAACTTCTTCTAGGGCTAATTCATTTATTGATTTATTAAAATAATTTAAGCTTGCGGCGGCAATGCCATATGAGCCATAACCCAAGTATATATCATTTAAATATAATTCTAGTATTTGTTCTTTATTTAAAATATTTTCAATGCGGACGGCCAAAATCATTTCCTTAAATTTTCTCTCTAAACTTACTTCATTAGTAAGCAATAAATTTTTAACAACTTGTTGAGTAATGGTTGAAGCTCCTATCATTTTTTTATTCGAAAAATTATTTACAATATTTGTAAATACGGCACGAATAATGGCTAGAGGATCAATTCCTATATGTTCAAAAAATTTTTTATCTTCTGCAGAAATGAATGCATGGATCAAATTTTCAGGAATCCTATTAATTGGAACAAATATTCTCTCTTGAATAAAATACTTATCTAGAAGCAATCCATCAGAGGTAAACACCCTAGAAGTTAAACTAGGGTTATAGCTTTTTAACTCATTATAACTTGGTAATTCAGGGGAAACCTTCCATAAAAAATATATTAGCATCGAAAAACATATAAATATCAAAAAAGCCCCTAGTATTAAGAATTTTTTAAGTAAATTAAGCATTAAATTCATCAATATAATTTGTAGATTGTGAAAGAGTTAAAAATATGACATTAGGCTACTTATTCAAAAAATTGTTCAAAATAGAATTTAATAACAAAAAATAAAGAATTTTAATGCAAAATACAAAAAATATTTTTTACGGAGTTTCAATCATATGTCAAAAAGAATACTTATCGATTCATCAGATAAAGATGAAATTAGAGTCGCTGTTACTACAAATGGAAAGCTAGACGATTTTGAAATAGAAACGAGCAAAAAAACTGCCCTCAAAGGGGATGTTTATTTAGCTAAAATAACAAGAGTTGAACCATCTTTACAAGCGGCTTTCGTCGATTTTGGTGTCAACAGAAATGGTTTTCTTCCTTTAACTGAAATTCACCCTGATTATTTCAAGATACCCATAGCTGATCAGGAAAAATTAAAAGAATTATCTAGTAAATTACAAATTGATGAAGAAGTTGAAGATAATAATCTAGAAATTACAGATGACAATAATAACAAATTTAATAAAGATTCATCTGAAGATGATACAATTGAAGAAAATAATAAAACAAGAAAAAGAATAGATCATAAAAAAAACTATTTAAATTTTTTTCGTAAATATAAAATCCAAGATGTTATTAAGCCAAGACAAGTAATTCTTGTTCAAATTAATAAAGAAGAAAGAGGCTTCAAGGGAGCTGCTTTGACTACTTTTTTATCCTTTGCTGGAAGATACTGCGTTTTAATGCCAAACAGCCTTAATAATGATGGCATCTCAAGAAAAATTGGAGACATTGAAGAAAGAAAGAAATTAAAAAAAATTTTATCAAGTATTAATATTCCAAATAAAATGTCTGTTATTGTTCGTACAGCCGGTATTGGAAAAACTAAAAAGGAAATTTCTAAAGATATCTCTTACTTAACAAACCAATGGAATAAAATTAGGGCAATTACACTCAAATCTGAAGCACCAAATTTAATTTATGAAGAAGGAAGTATTATAAAACGAACAATAAGAGATATGCTTACAGATGATGTTGATGAAATTTTTATAGAAGGTAAAAGCGCTTATGACGCTACTAAAAAATTAACCAAAAATATTGTACCTAATCAATTAAAAAATATTAAACTTTATAAAGAAAAAAACAAATCTTTATTCAGCGAACATAACATTGAAAATCAAATAAATGAATTGTTCAGCTTAACTGTTAAGCTTAATTCTGGAGGTTCAATAGTTATCAATACTACTGAGGCTCTAGTAGCTATTGATGTCAACTCTGGAAAAAATACATCGGAACGCAATATTGAGAGTACGGCATTGAAAACTAATCTTGAAGCTGCGGTAGAAGTAGCAAGACAATTAAGACTCCGTGATTTAGGTGGACTTGTAGTGATTGACTTTATTGATATGGATGATTATCGCAATAATTTTAAAGTTGAAAAAACAATTAAAACCGCCCTTTATCATGATAGGGCTAGAGTACAAATAGGAAGAATTAGCTTATTTGGTTTGCTCGAACTGTCAAGGCAACGTCTACGTTCAAGTTTGATAGATCGTTCTTTTGAAAAATGTCCTTATTGTAATGGTTCGGGATTAATTTTAAATACAAATTCTATATCTGAACAAATTATGAAAGTGATAAAGGAAAAAGCTATTACGAATAAGAGTGTAAAAATAAATGTTAAATGCAATTCAGCACTTGCAGAAACTTTAATTAATGAAAAACGCGAAGAAATTCATCAATTGGAACAACAATATGAATGTACAGTTAATTTTAATTTTTATAATCATTATTCTCTTCATGAACCTAATATCGAAATAGAGAAGAGTAGTATTAAATCAAAAGTTGAAATAAAAGAAAAGAAAGAAACTTTAACAAAAAGTATAAAAAAAACCAAAAAAAAAGTAGTAGCTAAAAAAACAACAAAGAAAAAAGAAATCAAAATTAATTCAAACAAAAAGCAAAAAAACAAAAAAGTTCAAAATGAAAAGGAAGAAAATATTATTAACACTAATGAAGAAGAAATTGCAAAAATAGAATTAATAAAAGAAGAAAATGAAAAATCTGGTTGGTGGTCAGAATAAATAAATGAAGAAAATATTATTAATTTTATTTTATTTTTTTTTTGCACTGAAATTAAAGCCGCTAATATTCTTGATTATGAAACTCAATTATTTACTGAAAGCATCATCGATATTATTTGTGAAGCAAATGACTATGATAAAAAAATAAATTTTTCAATTGTCCTAGATGATAATCCCAATGCTTATATAGATAATAATAATAAACTATTTATTTCAACAGGCTTATTTAAATATACACCTTCATATGAGGCTATAGTTGGAGTGTTAGCGCATGAAATTGGTCATTTAGCTAACTTTCACATTTCTAAAAGAATTAAATCACTTAAAAATCTACAAAATTTAAATCAATTGGCTAGTTTATCGATAATAGCTGGTTCACTAATAACTAATAATAATGACTACTTGATACAGTCATTAGTTACTAATCAAATGGGCATCCATAATTATTATCAATCCTTTAGCCGAGATCAAGAAAGGGAGGCAGATTTTTTTGCAATTATCACATTGGATAAACTTCAATTATCTCATGTTCCTCTAATAAAATTTTTAAATTTGCTAGAAAAAAATTCAAAACAAAAAGGAAATTTAGATGAATATCAAAAATTTTCATCCCACCCCTTATATGCTGAGAGATATAAAATAATAGAACAAATAACAAAAAAAAAGAAAATTTTTTTTGATAAACAAATTAATAAAAAATTTAATTATATAAAAGCAAAATTGTTTGGATTTACTTCATTAGAATTTAATGAAATTGAAGAATATTTGAATGGTGATTATCTTAATTATGCACAATCAATAATTTTTTCAAAAAAAGGTGATTTAAAAAAATCACTACAGTTGCTAAACGACCTTTTAGAAAAAAAACAAAATTATGAGTATTTATTAGAAACAAAAGCAGATATTCTTTATTCACATGGATATTCTGATGAGTCCTTAAAATTTTATAATAAAACAATAGAATCTTATCCAAACAATCATTATGTTAATAAAAGGATATTTGATATTAAATTTACTTCAGAAAGTTTTGAAAATAAGGAATTTTTTGATAATGTTTTTGATGATTTTTCTTTTTTGATAAATATTTTTCATAATGATAAAGAATTAATAAGCAAATTTAAGCGGATTGCGGAAAAAAATAAAAAATCTGATTGGATTAATTATTTTTCGATTTATCAAGTAATTTATAATGAAATAAATATAAATTATAATATTGAAGAAATAATGAAAGAAATGTCAATTCTCTTAAAAAATACAAATGATCCTATTCTACAAACACTAATAAGAAAAGATATTAAGAAAATTAATAATGCTTAGTGGTTCACTAACATATAAAGATTATGATGATCTTTACAATAAAGGACAAATAATTAATCCATATTTTTTAAAGTCCCAAATACAACCATCAAGTGTGGATCTTACTCTTAGTGAAGAATGTTACGAAATAAATGCAAGTTTTTTAAGCCCTAAAACAAATGTTCGTGACAAATTATCTCAAATTATTGTAAAAAAAATTGATCTCAACGAAAGATTTGTGTTTGAAAAAAATAAAACATTTCTAGTAAAATTAAACGAAAGTTTGAATTTACAAGACAGCATTTTTGGATTGTGTAACCCTAAAAGTACCACAGGTCGTCTAGACATTTTTTGTCGAACAGTATTAAATAATAGTGACGAATATGAAAAAATTCCAATAAACTACCAAGGAGAAATGTTTATAGAAATAACTTCTCGCTCATTTAATTTAGAACTGCAAAAAGGTGATTCTCTTAATCAAATGCGTTTAATTTCTGTTAAACATATTTACCTTGATGATAGTGATCTTCAAAAATATCATAATGAAAATTACCTAACCTTAAATGATAAAAATATAAAAATTCAACCCAATATTTCTTGTGGCCTTAAGATCTCAGTTGATCTATCACATAAAAATATAACTAATGCTTATGTTGCTAAACATAATGCTCCCAATCTATGTTTTCAAAAAATCCGATTTCATAAAACTTCTGATTATTGGAATTCAATTAAAACACAAAATGGAACAATTATTATTGAAAAAAATAATTTTTATATTTTAAAATCAAAAGAAAAAATACATATACCTAAAAATATGGCAGGTGAGATGATTCCTTATGATACTGGGCTTGGCGATTTTCGTGTTCATTATGCTGGTTTTTTTGACCCTGGTTTTGGTAACTTGAATGGCTCTTTTGCGGTACTTGAAGTTAAAACAAACGAAGTTCCATTTCTTTTAGAGGATGGGCAAATAATAGCTAGAATAAAATATGAAATGCTTAACAAGGATTCCGATGTGGTATATGGTACTGATATTAATTCCAACTATCAAAATCAGAGTCTTGCATTAAGCAAACACTTTGTTTAGAATTTAAAATAATGAAAAAAATCATCCTAATTAATGGTCCAAATTTAAACCTTCTTGGTAATCGGGAAAATAATATTTATGGTAATCATTCCTTAGAAGAGATTAAAAAACAGTCAGAAGAAAAAAGTGCCGAGCTTAATCTTGAGTGTTTTTTTTGTCAGAGTAACAATGAAGGTGAACTCATTAATTTTATTCATTCAGTGGAGAAAGAATATGATGGATTAATAATTAATCCAGCTGCTTTTACTCACACTTCAGTTGCTCTTCTAGATGCACTTAGATCTATTTCAAAACCCAAAATTGAAATTCATTTGTCCAATATATACACAAGAGAAGAATATAGAAAAAAAAGCATTACATCAGAAGGAGTTGATGGATTAATATGTGGTTTTGGTTCTCTTAGTTATATTCTAGCTATAGAAGCCATTAATAATTTAATTTATACTAAATAATTATATGTCAAAAATTGATAAAACAGATCTAGAGAATATTACTTTAATAAAAAAAGAATTAAAATTAAAAAACGTAACTAGTGTAAAAATAAAAAAAGGAGATTATGAAATTGAACTTTCTTCTCAAAATCAACCACTTTCTTTAAATCCTGCTACATCTGTTGCTTCTCCGAAAAACCCTTCAACAAATACTGAAAAAATAGAAAAAAGTCCAAGTTCAGAGAATATTGTTAAATCACCAATGGTCGGGGTAGCTTATTTGTCGGTTGACCCTTCCACACCTCCCTATGTAAAGGTTGGACAACATGTTAAGCAAGGAGAAACTTTACTGCTCATTGAAGCCATGAAAACTTTTAATGAAGTCAAGGCACCAAAGTCAGGTATCGTAAAAAAAATTATTGTTCTTAATAGTCAACCTGTGGAGTTTGGTGACGATCTTCTAATATTTGAATAATGTTCAAAAAAGTACTTATCGCTAATAGAGGCGAGATTGCTCTACGTATTTTACGGGCGTGTAGAGAGCTTAATATTAAAACAGTAGCTATACACTCAGAAGCTGATGAATCTGCAATGCATGTCCGAATGGCTGATGAAAGTGTATGCGTTGGACCTGCCTCAGCACAATCAAGTTATTTGAATATTCCTGCAATTATTACTGCAGCAACAATAACTAATGTTGATGCTATACATCCAGGATACGGATTTTTAAGCGAAAATCAACGATTTGCTGAAATCATTGAAGAGCATAATATTAAATTTATTGGCCCTAATTCCCAACACATAAAAATGATGGGGAATAAAATTTCTGCTAGGAAAATAATGAAGGATAATAATGTACCTATAGTGCCAGGATTAAATGACATCTCTGATAAAAATAAAATTAAACAATTTATTGATAGAACAGAACTGCCAATAATAATTAAGGCTGCAAGTGGTGGCGGTGGAAAAGGAATGAGAATAATTAAGGATTATAGTGAATTAGATAAATCAATTAACGCTGCAAAATTAGAAGCAAAAAAATCGTTTAATGATGATACTGTTTATATTGAAAAATTTTTAACATCTCCCAAACATATTGAAATACAAATATTATCTGATGCTCATGGCAACGTTGTAACTTTAGGTGAAAGAGATTGTTCTATTCAACGCAAACATCAAAAGCTTATTGAGGAAAGTCCGAGTACAATTTTAACACAAAAAGAACGTGATCAAATTAGTGAACTTTGTCGAAAAGCAGTTCTCTCTTTTGGTTACGAAGGTGTGGGTACATTTGAATTTCTTTATGAAAATCATAATTTTTATTTCATGGAAATGAATACGCGTTTACAAGTTGAGCATCCTGTTACCGAAATGATAACTCACACAGATTTAGTAAAACAACAAATTTTAGTCGCGTCAGGCCAAAAGTTAAATTTTTCTCAAGATGATGTAAAGATACAAGGTCACTCTATAGAATGTCGAATAAACGCCGAACATCCAGAAACATTCATTCCATCCCCTGGAACAGTAACGCAATATCATCAACCAGGAGGTTTAGGTGTTCGTGTAGATTCTGCGGTTTATCAAGAATATTCAATCCCTCCCCATTATGATAGTATGATAGCGAAACTTATTACGTATGGAGATACAAGAGAAGTTTCTATCCAAAAAATGAAAAGAGCTTTAGAAGAATATGTTATAATTGGTATTGATACAAATATTCAACTACATCAAAAAATTATTAAATCAGATGAATTTATTTCTGGTAAATACGATATAAATTATATGTCGAGATTTGATTGAGAACAATATTAGATACAAAGGAACTCATTCAATTATATAAAAAAGGCTATTTTCCTATGGCAAAAAGTGCCAATAGTGTTGAAATACATTTCTTTAAACCTCAAAAAAGATTTATTATTCCTATATATTCATTTCATTTACCTCGAAAATTATTTTCTGAATACAAAAAAAATAAATTCACATTTTGTATTAATACTCAATTTGAAACTGTTATACAAAATTGTAGCATCCCAAGAAAAATTAATAATGAAACTTGGATAAACGAAACAATCAAAGAAACTTATTTGCAATTAAATCTTGAAGGTCAAGCACACTCTATTGAGTGTTTTTATAAAAATAAACTAGTTGCTGGATTATACGGTGTACATATAGGAAGTTGTTTTTTTGGAGAAAGCATGTTCAATAATATGACCAATACAAGTAAATTAACATTACTATACCTTATAGCTTTGCTTGCTAAGCATAAATTTACTTTACTAGATTCACAATTTTACAATCCCCATCTTTTGCAATTTGGCGCTTACGAAATAAATGACGCTGAATATCAACAATATTTACATAAAGGAATAAACAAGCAAATCTCTTTCCCTCAAGAATTAAATTTTCAAAAATCAGTATCAATTTTGCAGTCTTTAAGCCAAAGATCATAAATAGGATGTTCCAAAGGAGTTGCTGCAGGGCTAGAGGAAATCATCCATCCTTGATAAATAAGCTTTGAATTTTCTAAATTAATATTATCAAAAATTTTTAACAAAACAAAATCTTCTGGAATCTCTTCTGGAGGATTTGTACTACATGCATAAATTTCTATAATTAAAGATTCAAAATGAACATTATCATTTACAGCAACTTCAAAAGTCTTAACTTTTGTTGTAATTTTATCAAGTATTTGAAATACAACAGTTTGTCCTGCAATTGGCTCTGACTTTATTGAAAATGAAAAAAATAATAATAAGAGTAATAAAAGAAATCTATGGACTCCAAGACTCATAGTCACTTTTAATTGTGTCTTCATTATAAGATTTTGATAGAGGGTAAGAATCTGGGTAATATGCATCTTCAGTTCCTGTTTTATTTTGTTCATGATTTTTTTGCCATGAATATTTATGAGTATAATTTAATGGGGGTTTATCAATAGATTTGTGTAACCAGGCGTGCCAATGCGGTGGTATTTTTGTAGCTTCAATTATTCCATTAAAAATAACCCATCGCTTAGCATTTAGATCGCTAAAATCTTTTACGTTAGAGTAATATTTATTTCCAAATTTATCTACTCCAACTAAATTGCCATAAATCCATGTATATATTTTAGTACCCCAACTCATTATATGTTCTCTATACTTTTAAATTCTTCACTTTCCAATTTAATTTTTTACCGCCATGAAAATTTTTAACTTTTATTTTTTCTTTCTCAATATACTCAGGCACTATCCATTCTTCTCTTGATAGAATGATATGATTATCGTTAATAGGTAAATTATAAAACTTTGGGCCATTAATAGAAGAAAAAGTTTCTAGATTGTTTATGGCGCCTTCCTCTTCAAAAATAGAGGCATACAACTCAATAGAACATGTTGCGGTAAATATTCCTGGTTTTGTTGTTATATTTGGAGTTTTTTGGTTAATATGATGTGGAGCTGAATCTGTTCCAAGAAAAAATTTTTTGTTTTCATAGCATGCAGCTTTTCGAAGAGCTAATAAATCTAATTCATTTTTAACAACAGGCATACAAAAATGGTGGGGATTAATTGAGTTATTAATAAAAACATCTTTTTTTGTAATCAACATATGATGTGGAGTTATTGTACCACCCATATTTTTATTTGATTTTACGAAGTCAATTCCATCTGAAGTTGAAACATGTTCCAAAACAATTCTTAATTCTTTAAACTTATTTCTTATTTGCTGAAGTTCTCCATCTATAAAATATTTTTCTCTATCAAAAATATCTATATCTTGTCTGATTTTTTCACCATGAATCAAAAGTATTTTATTTTTTTTTTCTAAAATTTCTAATGCAGGATAGATATTTTCTATTTTTGATACTCCGAAGGATGAATTTGTTGTAGCATTAGTAGGATAAAGTTTTGCACCAATAAAAATATTTCTTTCTAGCGCTTGTTTGAAATCATATAAATCAAGATTTTCTGTTAAATAACAAGGTATTAAAATCTCAAAATTATCAGATTTAGAATTTTTTTTTATTTCTGCCCTATAATCTTCTGCTTTAATCGAATTTGTAATTGGAATCTCTGTATTTGGCATTGCAATACATCTTTTATTAATTCTCGATGAATAATGAGTAATAGCTTTAAGCATTTCACCTTCACGAAAATGAACGTGCCAGTCATCAGGTTGTATTATTTCAATTTTATTTTTCATGGTAACCTAGTGATTTTATTTTTGCATAAACGTCTTCAGGTGCAATTGAATTCATATAAGAAATATTTCTATCAATTTTAATTTTTTTAAAATAATTATAATTTTCTTTAGTTCTTATCACTATGTTTTCTTTTCCCCATGGGCCATAAACAATATCATTTGTCGGACCAAATAAAGCAATAGTCGGGAGATAGCATGCAGTTGCTAGATGCATTAAGCCCGAGTCGTTACCAATAAATAAATTACTTTTTTTCATATAAGCAGCAGTCAATGTTAGAGTTGCCCCAAATAGATCAACAATTAATTCATTATCTATCCCATTAACTAATTTATTATAATACAAATCTTTTTCTATATTTGAACCTACTAATATATATTTAATGTTTTGATTTTGTGACGAAATTTTTTTCAATAAAGTATTATAATTTTCAGCAGACCAAATTTTAGGACTCCAATTTCCTCCAGGAAATATAACAAAATATTTATTTTTTTTATCGATTATTTTTTCTACTTCCTTTTCTTCATTTGAATTGGTGTCAATGTATAAATTAGAACAATCAAAACCAAATGACTTATTTAGTTGTTTTACATGATGCAAATTTTCATTTTTTTTAAAAATATAAGTTTTTCTTTTAGTAAGAAAAAAAGACAAAAGAGAAGATCTAAAATCTACCACAATATCCCATTTTGAACCAGAACATTGTCTTAAAATTTCAATCCAATGAAAATTAAATTTTCTTTTTTTAATTGTAATCACTTTTTCTATTCTACTGAAATTTTGAAGCAGGGGTTTTGCTGTTGGCCCAATTACAAATGTAAATTTAGCTTTAGGATTCTCTAGTGCCAAAAAGCTAATAACGCCACTAGATAATATGGTATCACCAATCAAATTTGAGCAAATTATTAATATTTTCACCGGAAAAACATTACAAATATAGAATTTGAGAATATATATTTAATACAATAATGACAACAAATTACTTTTATAAAAACACAAAATCCAAATTTCTTGAAATTTCTGGTCAAGACTCAGTTCCTTTTATTCAAAATTTAATAACAAATGATATTAATAAATGTAAAGAAAATCATTTTGTCTATTCTTGCCTGTTAACACCACAAGGTAAGTTTTTTGCAGATTTTTTTATTTTTAAAAATAAAGAAAAATATTTTTTTGAAGTGAATGATATTTTTTATGAAAATTTCTTAAACAAATTAAACATGTATAAACTAAGATCTAATATTAATATTGAAGAAATCAAACTATTTTACTCATTTATAATTTTTGGCGAATTGGAAATTAATAATCATTATGAAATTTTAAATTTTGATCCAAGAAATAATAATATTGGGAAAAAATTAATACAATATGATCCATTAATCAAATTTAATGAAAAAATAATTGAAATTGATGAAAAAAAATATCATGAAATTTTGATAAAAAATAAAGTTCCTTACTCTCCATTTGATCTTCAAGAAAATAAATCTTTACTGCTTGAAAATAATTTTGATAATATTAATGCAATTTCATGGAATAAAGGTTGTTTTGTTGGACAAGAAATTACTGCTCGTATGAAATATAGAGCTCTTCTAAAAAAACAACTTTATGCTCTTGAGCTAATTTCAGGTAAAATTAATATTGGAGATAAAATCATAGAAAAAGGAGTTGTTTTAGGGGAAGTAATATCAAAAGCTAATCAATACATTTTCTGCATTCTAAAAATAGAACTGGTAAGAGAAAAAAGTGAAAAAAAAGCATTGTTAGATATAGACTCATCTACAACTTTAAAGTTCTTATAATCTAAATTCATTTTTATATATTTTAATCGGAATTAGTAAGAAAATAAAAATTATCAACATAGGAATAAATATATTATTTACTCCGTAAGCATTAGCCAACAAACCTAACGAAGCAGGTGCCCCCATAAATGTCCCATAAACAGCAATTGAAACTATTGTTATACCCACGCTACCTTCAATACCTTTTATTTTACCTGCTAAACTATAAGCTATAGGTATTATTGATGATGTTCCCATTCCAAGTATTGCAAATCCTAAGATAGATAAAACAATTGAGTTAAAAAACATAAGAATTATTAAACTTAAAATTGTTAAACAAAACAATATTATTAGTAATTTATAAACCCCAAGTTTATCTCTAAACCAGTCACCACTTAATCTTCCTAGAACCATGAAAATATTAAAGCTTATAGTTGCAAGGCCTATATGAAAGCCATCAACTTTAATATAATCTCTCATATATAAAGCGCCCCATGCATCAACGCTGCCCTCTGTTAAGGCATTTGCCATAGCAATAATAGCTAATAGAAAAATTATTATAGGCCAAATAAAAAAAATATTTTTTTTATCACTCTCAGAACTTTTTTGATCTTCTATTAAATTGAAGACAAATAATAAATTTATAGGAAGCAAAATAATTACATAAACTAAAATGTTGTTTAGGAATGAAATTTTCCATTCAAGAAAAAGACTTGTAGCAACAGAACCAAATAGGACACCTAAGCTCCAAAAAGCATGAAAACCTGACATCATTGATTTTTTTTCACGTTTTTCTAGATTTGATGCATACAAATTTAATGCTATTTCAAAAGCTCCAAAACATAGACCAAAGATGAAAGCAATAATCATAAAAATTTCTAAGTTTTTTATAAAAGCAGTTGGTAACCATAATAATCCTTGAAACAATCCGGAATATATTAGAATTATCCTACAAGAAGTATTTCTAATCATTTTGCTTGCAAAAAACATTGCAATGATTGAACCTATTGCAAAAGTTGCAAATATATAACCAATACCTAAATAATCTGTTTGAATTTGATCTTTAATTGTAGGAATTCTTATAGTCCACAGACCAACATAAAAAGCCATAATAAAAAAAAGAGCTCTACAAGCAATAATATCATTTACCCTTAAAAACATTTTTATGACAAATTTTGTATTAAACGTGAATTAATGACGGCAAATTATTTAAACTCTAAAAAATTATTCGAAATATTTTTGATAATATTTGATCAGTTCTTCAGGGCCAAGTCTTTGCTGTTTCATCGTATCTCTATCTCTTACAGTAACAGTTTGATCATCTAAAGTTTCAAAATCAACAGTAATACATAATGGTGTTCCTATTTCATCATGTCGACGATAATTTTTACCTATATTACCTGAATTTTCTAACATAACTCTGCCTAACCCAAGTTTTTGTAAGGATTTTTTTATAACTTTTGCTTGATTGACCAATTGCTCATTATTTCTTTTCAAAGGAATGACTGCGGCTTTAATTGGAGACAAATGAGGCTTTAAAGCCAGCACTATTCTGGAATTTTTTTCATCTATTTTTTCTTCTTTATATGCCTCATTTAGTAAAGCTAAGACGCCTCTCTCTACTCCGGCAGAAGGTTCTATTACATAAGGAATAAACCAATTATTATTTGTAATATTCTGAACTGCGAGTTTTGTAGTAGATTTTTTGTTATTCATAACTTTCGAGGAAATGTTAAAATCTTCTTGGTTTTTTGTGTGAGAACCTAAATCAAAGTCAGTTCTATTTGCTACTCCTTCGAGCTCTTCCTTTCCATGAGGAAAGCTGTACATTATATCTACGGTCGCCTTTGAGTAATGAGAAAGTTCATCCTTTTCAATCTCACAGAGTTCTAACCTTTTCTTGTCTATGCCCTGATCTATCCACCAATTATATCTTGAGTCAACCCAATATTTGTGCCATTCACCATCTGAGCCAGGTTCTACAAAAAACTCCAATTCCATTTGTTCAAATTCTCTTACCCTGAAAATAAAATTCCTAGGGGTAATTTCATTTCTAAAGGCCTTGCCTATTTGAGCAATCCCAAATGGAAGAGTTCTATTAGTTGAATCCAAAACATTTTTAAAATTGGTAAATATTTGTTGTGCTGTTTCCGGCCTTAAATAAACAAAGGAACTTCCATCATCAACAGGGCCTATGGAAGTTTTAAACATTAGGTTAAATGGCCTTGGATCAGTTAAATCTTTTGATTTACAGTTAGGGCAACTTTGATTATTTAATTGATCAGCCTTCCATCTAGATTTACAAGATTTACAGTCAACAAGCGGATCAGAGAATGTGTCTTCATGACCAGAATGTTTAAGAACGTCTGGTCCGGTCAGAATATTTGAATCTAAGCCTTCTACGTCATCTCTTTCATAAACCATTGATTTCCACCACGATTGCTTTAGATTGTTTTTTAATTCAACACCCATTGGGCCATAGTCATAAAGCCCTTTAGTTCCACCATAAATGTCATTAGATTGGAAGATAAAGCCCCTCCTCTTGCAAAGGGAGACTAATTCTTCCATAGTTTTAGAGACCATAACGAAGCCGGTAATAATTTTCTTTTAAAGCTTCAATAATATTACTTATTCGAAATTTCATAATGATTGAATGTAAAGAAAGCATTATTTATTCTTTAGGTTTATATTCGTTGGTTTTAGGATCTTTCTCAAGATCAACAATATCATCTTTTTTATCATTTACAGACTGATTAACAGATATTTTTTGAAAAAAACGAAATGTAATAAAAATAAAGATAACGATTGCAAATAAAATTAAAAATTTCATTAAAGCCCGAATCTTGACCACATAGCTTTTTCCTCAATTTTTTGAAGAAGACTATCGGTATCTATTAAAGATGAAGATAATCTTCTTTGAATAAAAGATTTTTTTTGGTCAATAAATTTTACTTTAGCTTTTTTACCAAATTTTTTTTGAATAACATCAAAAATAGATCCGATTCCATCAGCTAATCCAAGATCAATTGTTTTTTGTCCAACCCAAAACAAACCACTAAAAATTTCATCAATATTTTCATTTTTTAATTTGGATCCACGTCTATTTTTAACATAAGATATAAAATTTTCATGTATTTGTTCTTGAATATTTTTTAATCTGCTTATGTCCTCTTCTTTTTCATCTTTAAAGGGGTCTAAAAAACTTTTACTTTTACCAGATGTATAGACACGTCTTTCAATTCCTATTTTCTTAATTAATTCAACAAATCCAAATCCTGGAGAAATAACTCCGATAGACCCAAGAATAGAATTAGTATCGACATAAATTTCATCACCGGCGCAAGCTAACCAATATCCGCCTGAGGCAGCAACATCTTCTACAAAAGTAATTACTTTTTTATTTTTTTCTTGGGATTTCTTTATGATTTTTGAAGCTATTAATGATGACTGTGTGGGTGATCCTCCTGGAGAATTAACAATCAAGGCTACAGCTGGGCTTTTTTTATCAGCAAACAATTTATCAATCATTTTGTCTAAGTTAGCTATGCTCAAGCCAGATCGTAAATAACCACTCTGACCAATAACTCCGGACAGCCTTAAAGTTGGTATAGCAATTGATTTACTAAATAAGGATTTTAACATAGGTTCTCATATCAAAAGTTATAGGTAGTAGAAAGTGTAATATTTAAATATATTTCCAATAATTT